>Ga0224503_10000153_pt1:0-10000 | contig 19317 bp, 10 predicted proteins | sample SF_Oct11_sed_USG_2_FD_169106 | JGI IMG/M metagenome (GOLD analysis project Ga0224503, IMG submission 169106) | Sediment microbial communities from San Francisco Bay, California, United States - SF_Oct11_sed_USGS_21 | ecosystem: Environmental > Aquatic > Marine > Sediment | place: USA...
CCCTCACCCAACTCGGTCGCAAGGGGAGAGACTATTTCAGGCGGCGGAAGCGACCTCTGCGAGTTTTCCATGAGGGCATGCTGAATAAGCCAAACTATGCTGATGCCAGCGCTCTTGGCCAGGAGGTGATTGATCTGTTCCTGAGCCACGAGGTGGATGAGGTCTATGTTTGCTATGCTGAGTTTATCAACATAGTCACCCAGAGGCCGGTGATCAAAAAGCTGCTGCCCATAGCCCCTGAAACAATGGAGGAGGAAGGGCAAGATCAGGAGCTGTTGGAATATATCTTTGAGCCTTCAAGGGAAGGGGTTCTCAACGATCTGCTGCCAAATTACATTAATCTACAACTTTTGGAGGTTTTTTTCCAAACTGCGGTCAGCGAACATGCCGCCCGCATGGCCGCCATGGACAACGCGGTCAATAACTGCAAGGAGATGGTGCGGGATCTTACCCTTGTTTACAATAAGGCCAGGCAGGCCGCCATCACCGCGGAACTCATGGATATTGTCGGCGGTGTGGAAGCCTTGAAGAAATAAAGATTCTTCAAGTACCCTTTGAGGAGGATTTGCAACCCATGAATATCGGAAAAATCGTTCAGGTCATCGGCAATGTGGTGGACTTAGAGTTCCCGGAGGGGAAGCTGCCGGAAATTTTGTCGGCAGTTGCTCTCAGCAATCCAACTATCAGCGACGAGGAAGATAACCTTATCGTGGAGGTGGCCCAGCACCTGGGTGACAATGTGGTGCGCTGTGTGGGCATGGATACCACCGACGGTCTTGTGCGGGGCATGCCTGCCAAGGACACTGGTGCGCCAATTCAGATGCCTGTGGGCAAGCCCAGTCTCGGTCGAGTACTCAACGTTGTAGGCAAGCCAGTGGACGGGCTGGGACCGGTTGAGGCCGAAAAGTATGCACCCATCCATCGGCCGGCACCCGCCTTCACCGAGCAGGATACCTCGGTAAATGTGTTGGAGACCGGAGTTAAGGTTATCGATCTTCTGGTGCCCTTCCCCCGTGGCGGCAAGATGGGGATGTTCGGTGGTGCCGGCGTGGGCAAGACCGTCATCATGATGGAGATGATTAACAACATCGCCATGCAGCACAAGGGCATCTCGGTATTTGCCGGGGTGGGGGAGCGCACCCGCGAAGGCAACGACCTCTACCTGGAAATGAAGGAGTCGGGCGTGCTGCCCATGGCAGCCCTGGTCTACGGCCAGATGACCGAGCCTCCTGGAGCCCGGATGCGAGTGGCGCTTTCAGCGTTGACTCAGGCGGAGTATTTCCGGGATGAGGAAGGCCAGGACGTGCTGCTCTTCGTTGACAATATCTTTCGCTTTACCCAGGCTGGCGCCGAGGTTTCGGCCCTGCTGGGCCGCATGCCCTCAGCCGTTGGCTATCAGCCCACATTGGGAACCGACCTTGGCGAGTTGCAGGAGCGTATTACCTCCACTACCAAGGGTTCGGTCACCGCAGTTCAGTGTGTCTATGTGCCGGCTGACGACCTCACCGATCCGGCCCCGGCAACAACCTTTGCCCACCTGGACGGTACCGTGGTGCTGTCGCGCCAGATCGTCGAGCTGGGTATCTATCCAGCAGTGGACCCGCTCGATTCAGTGTCGCGTATCCTTGATCCGCAGGTTCTGGGTGAAGATCACTACAACACGGCCCGAGATGTGCAGATGATCCTGCAGAAGTACACAGATCTCCAGGATATCATCGCTATCCTGGGAATGGACGAGCTTTCTGAGGAGGACAAGGTTGTGGTGGCCCGGGCTCGGAGAATTCAGCGCTTCTTGAGCCAGCCCTTCTTCGTGGCTTCTCAGTTCACCGGCACCGACGGTAAATACGTCAAGGTGGAAGACACGGTTCGCGCCTTCCGGGAGATCGTCGACGGTAAGCATGACGAGGTTCCAGAGCAGGCCTTCTATATGGTGGGTGGTATCGAGGAGGTTTTGGAGAAAGCCGAAGAGATGGCGGCCGCATAAAAGGTTGGTCGTCAGAAGGCTGACAGATAGTTCCGGAATCGCGAGAATGCGTGCTCAATAATATCAAAATGGTGATTTTATGGCAGAGAAGACGCTACAGCTAGAGGTGGTAACTCCTGAGCAAACGGTAGTGAGCGAGGATGTTGATATAGTAATGGCCCCCGGCTACTTTGGTGAGTTTGGCGCCTTGCCCAATCACTTGCCGTTCCTTGCCCAGCTTCAACCCGGTGAAGTGAAATACCGCATAGGAGGCCAGCTTGAGTACCTGGCGGTCAGTGGCGGCTACGCCGAGGTGCTGCCCACCAAGGTTACCATACTGGCCACAACAGCTGAACCCGCCAAAGATATTGACCTGGAACGGGCGCGGGCTGCCAGGGAACGGGCTGAGCAACGTCTCAAAGAGCGGCAAGAGGAAATAGATTTTCTCCGGGTTGAAGCCGCACTCCAACGAGCCATCGCCCGCATCCGGGCTGCGGAGAGAGCCAAGCTTTAACCGCTACCGACATTTCGATAATTTAAGACGGGTCCAATTTGGGCCCGTTTTTTTATTCTGAGGCTCAAGGCACAGGGCATAAGGCTCAAGGAGTGAAATCAATCTCAGTCCATTCCGTTCCTTGCGCCTTGCACCCTACGCCTTGAGCCGTAATCGAATGCGACCTGCTCGCTGTCGGGCTGGGAGGCGCTATGCACCTTGCGGAACGGTTCGTTGCGTTTTTCGCGTGGATACAGTAAAAGAGGAATCATGAAGGATACTGTTGCCCTGGTCCTGGCCGCTGGCAAAGGGACCAGGATGTACTCAGACCTCGCAAAAGTTTTGCACCCCATCTGCGGTCGGCCAATGCTCTCCTACACGCTGATAGCCTTAGAAGAGCTTGGGTTTGACAGGGTGCTGGTGGTGGTGGGGCATCAGGCTGAGCGCATAAAAGAGATTTTCGCAGACGCCCGGGTGGAATGGGTATTGCAATCCCAGCAACTGGGAACCGCGCACGCAGTCCAGTGTGCCTTACCCCATTTGATCGATCATGGTGGAGCAGTCTTAATCTGCTGCGGTGACACGCCGTTGCTTACTGCAGAGACATTGCGCCTGTTCCAGATCGAGCACATGAACCGTGGTGCCGACCTTAGCGTGCTGAGCATGCTGCTCGACGAACCTGGAAGTTACGGCCGGGTGGTAAGAGATTCTGGGGGCGAGGTATCGGGAATCATTGAGGCCAAAGACGTCAGCGCGCAGGAGCGCACTATTAGAGAGGTGAACACCGGAATCTACTGTGTCAGCGCCGACCTCTTGCGGGCAGTGTTACCGGATGTCGAAAATGCTAACGTCCAGGGCGAGTACTACCTTACAGATCTGGTGCAGATGGCAGTCGGGCGAGGCTGGAACGTGCAAGCTGTGACTGCTTCCGATCCCATGGAATTTATGGGTGTCAATACCAATGGGGAACTCGAGGCTGTCGAAGAAGTTATTGCTCAGCGCATTCAAGGACACTAATTGTTCTGTGGGAGCGACTTTCCAGTCGCGATCTAGTGGCTCGGCAATCAGCAATAGTCGTGGCTAGAAAGCCACTCCCACAGAAAATGCATTATACCTAGAACTAGTATTAGAGGTTGGAAATGTGCGGTATCATCGGACATATCGGTCAGAATGACTGTGTATCGCTGCTGGTGGAGGGGTTGAAACGGTTGGAATACAGGGGCTATGACAGTGCCGGTATAGCGGTGGTCAGTGAGGGCATTATTGAGGTTCGGCGCTGTCAAGGAAAGCTCACGCAACTTGAGGCACTTCTTGAGGAACAGCCGGTGAGCGGTTCGGTAGGTATCGGCCATACCCGCTGGGCCACCCATGGTCCTCCTTCGGATATCAATGCCCACCCCCATAAGGTTGGCCCCGTCGCGGTGGTTCATAATGGCATCATAGAAAACTACCTTCCCCTGAAAAGGCAACTCATTGAGATGGGTTGTCAGATTAACTCGGAAACAGACACCGAGATTGTGGCACAACTCATTAATAATGAGATTGAAGCCGGTGCTCCATTCGAGGAAGCCGTGACCGCAAGCCTCCGACTTATAGAGGGATCGTATGCACTGGTCATTTTAAATGAACGGCAGCCGGACAAACTCATCGCAGTGCGGAAAGAAAGCCCTCTGGTTCTCGGACTGGGATCTGACGCTTTACTGGTGGCCTCAGACATCCCTGCAATTTTAGGTCATACCAGGGAAGTGATTTTTCTAGACGATGGTGAGATGGCTGTTCTAACCCAGGACTCATTCGAGATAAGAGGGCCAGATGGTGAAAGTCGAGAGAAGGAGGTAGCTCACATCACCTGGAACCCGGTCATGGCTGAGAAGGCCGGGTACACGCACTTCATGGAAAAGGAGATTTACGAGCAACCTCGTGCGGTTATTGATACGTTCCGCGGCCGCATAAGTGAGTCTTCCGGTGAGGTTTTTCTGGATGATCTCAATCTGAAAGATGAATTGATCAGATCTTTGGACAAAATCTTCATTGTGGCGTGTGGCACTTCATATCATGCCGGTTTGGTGGGGAAGTTTTTACTGGAGTCTTTCTGTGGTTTGCCGGTGGAAGTGGAGCTGGGTTCAGAGTTCCGCTACCGTGATCCCATCGTCACTGCAAAGACCCTGCAAATTCTCATTTCCCAGTCCGGTGAGACCGCGGATACCTTGGCTGCTCTGCGAGAAGGTCGCACGAAAGGGGCATTTCTTCTGGCCATCTCAAATGTAGTGGGAAGTAGCCTAGTGCGGCAGGCTGATGGTGTTCTCTACACTCAGGCCGGTCCTGAAATTGGCGTTGCATCCACCAAGGCCTTCACTACCCAGTTGGTCTCACTCTACTTGCTAGCCCTCTATCTGGGCGTAAAGTTGGGGAAGCTCACTCTGGAGGAGAGTAAAGAGTGTATTTTGGAGTTGGTGAAGCTGCCGAAGAAAATGGAGACTGCCCTCGGTGAAGACCAGTTGATACGAGCCATTGCCCGTGAATACGCCAATGCGCGAGATTTTCTCTATCTAGGACGCGGAATCAATTATCCCATTGCCTTGGAAGGGGCGTTGAAGCTCAAGGAAATATCATACATTCATGCAGAGGGGTATGCGGCTGGTGAGATGAAACACGGACCAATTGCCCTCATTGACGAGCACATGCCGGTGGTGGCAGTGGTCAACCGTGGCTTGACTTTTGAAAAGATGCTTTCAAATATAGAAGAAGTCAAAGCTCGCCGAGGAAAGATTATTGCAGTGAGTGACGATTCGGGTGAGGATCTTGCCGGGAAGGTTGACGCTCTCATTCCAGTACCGGCGACAACTCCGTTTCTGGCACCGATTCTGTTCACCATTCCCATGCAACTGTTGGCGTATCATGTCGCGGTGTTCAGAGGAACTGATGTGGATCAACCGCGCAATTTAGCAAAAAGCGTTACGGTCGAGTAAAATACTGCGCCCAGAGCACAAAGTACTGGTCACAACGGAAGCCTAGGTCATTAGGCCACTTAACGTGGCCGTCACTACGCTATGCTGTCATTTGTGGTCATTTATTGTAACAACCTAATGACGGCCGTGAGGCCTAGTGACGGGCGTCAGCCCGAATGACAGCGGAGCGCACCTGCGCGAAGCGTAATGACCATAACGGGCCTTGAGCCTTATGCCCTGTGCCTTGTGTCTAGTTTTTACTTGCTTGACTCAATGAAGAGTGGGAGATTAGAATATCGGTATAATCTTGGACGTACGGCTGCGGGAGAGTGTTATATGGACGAGGAAAATACTACCTTTCAGGGCGCTACCATAGATATGGATGAAGCGCCGGTTGAGCAAGAGACCCCGTTTGACCGGCTGGAATCGAGAATTGACACTCTGATAGAAAAGTATGAACAGCTGGTAAGCGTGCACAGTCAATGTGAGGAGAAAATGGCAGGGCAAGAGGCGCGCATCCGGGAGTTGGAGTCGAAACTGGGAAACTCGGAGCAGCAGAGATCGGAAATTCGTACTCGCCTGGATGCAATGATAGATAAACTCGGCCGTTTTTCCTAGGGAGGCGCGATTTGGTCCAGCAGGTGAAGGTAGGGATTCTGGGTCAGGAATATACCATTCACACCAAAGCCGATAAGGCATACGTGGAAAGGGTGGCCCAGCATCTCGCCTCTAAATGCCAAGAGGCACAGAACAGGCTCCGCTCTTCTTCCTTGGCGACCATTGCTCTATTGGCTGCTCTGAACATTACGAGCGATTACCTCCAGAAGGAGGAGGCCTACGAGCAATTGGTCAATCGGATCGAGAGTAAGCAGAAAAAGCTCTCATCCGTATTGTCCAAAAGCCTTTGATGTCCCTGCGGTGTTGGTGATTGGCAGCTCTTTTGCGGGTCCAACATTGCCTCGATGAGGGGTAGTTGGGGAGGGCAGAGGGCAGCCGCTCGACCGCATTGAAGATAATGAGGAAAAAAGTTCGCAAATAGTGTATTGTAAGAAAAACAGTGCCCCTGCGGTGTTGGTGATTGGCAGTACGTTCTTGAGCCAACATTTGAAGAACGGGGACCCTTCCTTGGAACGGTGTGTCGCGTCGGCTTGTACGAAGCGCCTAAAGGACCAATAGGGACCCCACCTGGTCGAACCAGGTTCAAAACAACCTGCCAACACGGCACGCTTGCGGGGGATTTTTTTTATCTTGCTTAAATCATTATTTTTCGCTATTTTTTCTATACCGCTCAAGAGGTTTCCTTGGCGGATTCCTTGTAGGGCGGAGTGATGGTACATATCCGGTGTTTTTTGACTAAAGGGGTCGGGGATCGGGTCCCTGCCCAAGGCTTAAATGGGGTAACTCGTAACCATCGCCGTTTCATGTGAGAAGATTTTTTGAGCCTGCCTTTATAGGCGGCGTGCAAATAAGCTGGCGATTCAGCGGCTTGCCCAAATCCTCTCAACAGCTGTCAGTAGAGACAAGCTGTTTAAATAAAAGCCTTTTTAAGGGCCCAATGTAAAGAAAGCTTGAACCAATCATCAGAAAAGAGGAATTGTAAACCCCTTCAATAAGAATGTTTATTTCGGGTGTCATCTGCGGAGAAAAGTGGTTTGAGGAAACCGCATTCCTAGTGGACACCACCACCCTACCCTGAATTTCTCACCGGAATGTTCCGTGGCCTTGTTTGACGGCCTTGCGCTTCCCTACGTGTTTGTTTGCCATTAAGCCTCTGGAGCGCAGTTTCTGTGCTGATTGGGAGCAGTTTGCGCTCTGTTTCTAAAGAGTTACACAGTCCCGGTATGGGTGGGAGTTATAGCTATGACCGCTACAACAATGTTATTGATCTTGGCTGGAGCCCTATTTGGTGCTCTGGTGGGAGCCATCATCGTCAAGAAAAGTATGGAAGCACGAATGGCATCCGCCACAAATGCGGCCCAGAAGATCATCGATGACGCCACGAAGGAAGCTGAAACCCTGAAAAAGGAGGCGACACTTCAAGCGAAAGACAGTCTGTATCAAATGAAGGTTGATTTCGAGCGGGAGACCAAGGACACTCGGAGAGAATTACAAAATGCTGAGCGCCGGATATTGCAAAAAGAGGACAATCTAGAAAAGAAGAGTGAGCTTTTTGACAAAAGGGAGAGTAGTCTGGCCCAGAAGGAAAAAACTTTCCATAATCAAGAAAAGGAGCTGGCTGAGAAGGACGCGACCCTGGATAATCTCATCCAGGAACAGCGGACCCAGCTCGAACGCGTCGCTGGAATATCATCCACCGAGGCCAAGGACATGCTGGTAAAGTCCATGGAGTCTGAGGCGCGCCACGATGCTGCCAAGCTTATAAAGCGGATTGAGGCAGACACTCGAGAATCTGCTGCAAAAAAGGCAAGGAAAATCATATCCTTGTCCGTCAAGCGCTACGCTGGGGACTATATAGCGGAGAAAGCAATTTCAGTCGTCGCTCTTCCCAATGAGGAGATGAAGGGAAGAATTATAGGCCGCGAGGGACGCAATATCAGAGCCATCGAAGCCGCAACCGGTGTTGATCTGATCATAGACGACACGCCGGAGGCTGTAATTTTGTCTGGATTCAACCCTATTCGCCGCGAGGTGGCGCGCTTGGCGCTGGAGCGCTTGATTAGTGATGGTCGAATACATCCAGCCCGAATTGAGGAAATTGTTGAAAAGGTAAATCAGGAAGTGGACAACGCCGTTCGGGAGGCTGGAGAGCAAGCAGCTTTTGACGTCGGGGGGCACGGTATACATCCTGAAATGATCAAACTGTTGGGAAAATTAAAGTACCGGACCAGCTACGGCCAGAATGTGTTGCAGCATTCATTGGAAGTCTCTTTTCTTTGCGGCATCATGGCCGCAGAACTTGGGATGAATGAAAAGCGGGCAAAGCGAGCCGGCTTGCTGCACGATATCGGCAAGGCAGTTGATCATGAGGTGGAAGGTCCGCATGCGACCATAGGTGCTGAACTAGCAAAGAAGTATGGAGAATCGTCTAAAGTGATTCACGCGCTTGCCGCTCACCATGAGGATGTAGAGCCAGAATCAGTTTTGGCGGTATTGGTGCAAGCGGCTGACACCCTCTCAGGAGCACGGCCTGGTGCCCGCAAGGAGTTGATGGAAACCTATGTGAAGAGACTGGAGGAACTGGAGGAAATTGCCAATTCCTACCGAGGAGTGGGTAAGTCCTATGCCATCCAGGCAGGCCGTGAACTGCGTATTATAGTCGAGAACGACAAGATTTCCGATGAAGAGTCGGTGATGTTGAGCCGGGACATCGCCAAACAGATTGAGACTGACCTGAGTTACCCCGGACAGATTAAAGTGACTGTCATCCGGGAAACCCGGGCAGTGGAATATGCGAAATAAGAGGTTAAGCTGGTTGAGCCGGTTAACTAATGCCCATCCGGAAACCGCTTTTATAGGTGTCATTCTGAGGAGTCCCGCCGAGGCGGGACGACGAAGAATCTCATAATTACTGGGTCCGCAGAGATTCTTCGCTTCGCTCAGAATGACATGGAGGAGTTTCCGGATGAACACTAACTATTTGCTAGAACCACCTGATAACAGGTAACGGACAAAACTGGTCAAACTGGCCAAACTGCCGAAACCGAAAGATTGTTTTTCATGAGAGAGAAGGGACCGGGATTGGTAAGGATTCTCTTTATAGGAGATATCGTTGGCAAGCCTGGTAGATTGGTGCTCAGGGAGCTCTTGCCACAATTGATAGGAAGCCGGCAAATAGATTTTGTAATTGCCAACGCTGAAAATGCCGCTGGTGTGGCGGGGTTAACCCCGAAGGTGGCCGAAGAGTTGCTGGAGACTGGCATCGACGTGCTCACCTCCGGAAACCATATCTGGAGAAAGAAAGAAATTGAACCGTACCTGAAAAACAGTGAGAGGGTGCTGAGGCCGGCTAACTATCCACCAGGTGTGGTGGGAAAAGGAGACGCGGTGCTGTCCACTGCGGGCGGTATCGCCGTTGGCATTCTTAATCTCGAAGGTCGGGTGTTCATGAGACCTCTGGAGTGCCCTTTCAGAGCGGCCAATGATCTCGTAAGTAAACTGTCAGAGAAAGCTACCATCCTCATAGTGGATTTCCACGCCGAAGCAACCTCAGAAAAGCAGGCACTGGGGTGGTATCTGGATGGGCGGGTGAGTGCGGTTGTAGGTACTCACACTCATGTGCAAACAGCTGATGAGCAGATTCGCTCATCTGGTACTGCTTACATTACTGATGTGGGCATGACCGGGCCAACAGACTCCATCATTGGTATCAAGAAGGAAGAGGCCATTGCCCAGCTCATCACCCAAACTCCGAAAAAATTCACCGCGGCGAAGGGGGACCGCCAGTTGCAGGCAGTCCTTCTTGATGTCTCGCCGGATGATGGACGCACTAAAATAATTGAACGCATCTGCAAAAAATTAGATAGCTAGCGGGCAGCGGATATGATGATGGTTATTCGTTATACGTTATTAGTTATACGAAAGAATCATTTTTGATGACTTAGAATGTTAACACTGACAAAGAGTTCCTTGAGGACA
>Ga0224503_10000153_pt1:15000-19317 | contig 19317 bp, 10 predicted proteins | sample SF_Oct11_sed_USG_2_FD_169106 | JGI IMG/M metagenome (GOLD analysis project Ga0224503, IMG submission 169106) | Sediment microbial communities from San Francisco Bay, California, United States - SF_Oct11_sed_USGS_21 | ecosystem: Environmental > Aquatic > Marine > Sediment | place...
GTGGTCGAAAGGGAAACAGCCCAGACCGCCAGCTAAGGTCCCTAAATATGTGCTAAGTGGGAAAGGATGTGGAAGCGCTCAGACAACCAGGAGGTTGGCTTAGAAGCAGCCATCCTTTAAAGAAAGCGTAACAGCTCACTGGTCAAGTGAGTCTGCGCCGAAAATTCAACGGGGCTCAAGCACATTACCGAAGCTGCGGGTTTCATCCGCTTCACTAAGCCGATGAAGCGATTTTTCGTTGAATTTGCGAGGTCCGACTTCTCGGACCGAGCAAAATTCTTTTGGCGAAAGAACCGTGAATTTGCGAGGTCCGGCTTTCCAGGGCCGAGCAAAATTCTTTTGGTGAAAGCATCTTCTTTACCTGATTGGTAGGGGATTGCTTCACCGGTTTAGTGAAGCGGATGGAGCGGTAGGGGAGCGTTGTAGTAACCGCTGAAGGCACACTGTAAGGAGTGCTGGAGGACCTACAAGAGACTATGCTGACATGAGTAGCGATAATGCGGGTGAAAAACCCGCACGCCGTAAGCCTAAGGTTTCCTGAGTAAAGCTAATCTTCTCAGGGTTAGTCGGTCCCTAAGCCGAGGCCGAAAGGCGTAGGTGATGGAAAACAGGTTAATATTCCTGTACCACCAAACAGGCATTTGAGTGATGGGGGGACGTAGAAGGGTAGGCCATCCGGGTGATGGACGTCCCGGTTTAAGCTGGTAGGTGGAGGCTCTAGGCAAATCCGGAGCCTCGTTAACACCGAGAAGCGATGAGGAGGGATTTATCCCACAAACTGGCTAATCCCACGCTACCAAGAAAAGCCTCTAGCGAGTCCGTTTGGTGACCGTACTGCAAACCGACACAGGTAGGCAGGGAGAGTATCCTAAGGCGCTTGAGAGAACCCTGGTTAAGGAACTCGGCAAAATGACACCGTAACTTTGGGAGAAGGTGTGCCCTCATTAGGTGAAACGACTTGCTCGTGGAGCCGAAGGGGGTTGCAGAGAATAGGGGGTTGCGACTGTTTACTAAAAACACAGGACTCTGCGAAGTCGTAAGACGATGTATAGGGTCTGACGCCTGCCCGGTGCTGGAAGGTTAAGGGGATGCGTTATCCCGATTCGTCGGGAGAAGCGTTGAACCGAAGCCCCAGTAAACGGCGGCCGTAACTATAACGGTCCTAAGGTAGCGAAATTCCTTGTCGGGTAAGTTCCGACCTGCACGAATGGCGTAACGACATCCCCGCTGTCTCAACCAGGGACTCAGCGAAATTGTAATCTCGGTGAAGATACCGAGTACCCGCGGCAAGACGGAAAGACCCCGTGCACCTTTACTATAGCTTGGCATTGGCTTTTGGGCTAGCATGTGTAGGATAGGTGGGAGACGTTGAAATGGGGACGCTAGTTTCCATGGAGTCAACCTTGAAATACCACCCTTGTTATTCTAGAAGTCTAACCTTGGCCCGTTATCCGGGTTAGGGACAGTGCCTGGTGGGTAGTTTGACTGGGGCGGTCGCCTCCTAAAGCGTAACGGAGGCGCGCGAAGGTTCCCTCAGGCTGATTGGAAACCAGCCGTAGAGTGTAAAGGCATAAGGGAGCCTGACTGCGAGACCTACAAGTCGAGCAGAGACGAAAGTCGGTCTTAGTGATCCGGCGGTTCTGGATGGAAGGGCCGTCGCTCAACGGATAAAAGGTACGCCGGGGATAACAGGCTTATCTCCCCCAAGAGTTCACATCGACGGGGAGGTTTGGCACCTCGATGTCGGCTCATCGCATCCTGGGGCTGTAGCAGGTCCCAAGGGTTGGGCTGTTCGCCCATTAAAGCGGTACGTGAGCTGGGTTTAAAACGTCGTGAGACAGTTTGGTCCCTATCTGCCGTGGGCGCAGGATATTTGAGGGGATCTGTCCCTAGTACGAGAGGACCGGGATGGACGAACCTCTGGTGTACCAGTTGTCACGCCAGTGGCACCGCTGGGTAGCTATGTTCGGAAGGGATAACCGCTGAAAGCATCTAAGCGGGAAGCCCACCCCAAGATGAGATATCCCCTCTCTCTCGCTTCGGCGGGAGAGGCTGAAGGCCCCTCGTAGACTACGAGGTTGATAGGTCGGGTGTGTAAGCGCAGCAATGTGTTTAGCTAACCGATACTAATTGGCCGTGCGGCTTGACCATAATCGCTAGGTTACTAATCGATGCGGTGGCCAGTACCCTATTCATTTAATGCAAAGATAAACCGGTTTCCGGTGGTTATGGCGAGGAGGATACACCCGTTCCCATCCCGAACACGGAAGTTAAGCTCTTCAGCGCCGATGGTACTGCCCTGGCGACGGGGTGGGAGAGTAGGTCGCCGCCGGGATTTATTTCATGCCCCTCTTTTTAGAGGGGCTTTTTATTGTGGATTGAGGATCTCGGATTGTGGAATTATTGTGTTGCGATTTGTCCGTTGTCAGTGGTCCGTTGTCCGTAGCAGCAAAAACAAAGGGCGTGGGAAAAAGGGTAATCTTCTTTTACTCCATGCTCCATGCCCTATGCTACCCTCCTGACACCTGAAACCTGACACCCTGAGATTGTGCGCTTGGAATTTGATATTTTACAATGCTTCATCACTCGAGAAGTTTAGGTTGGACACTACCCTCCACTAGACTCCTCGCAAAAGGTACAAAAAAACCCTCGATATCTTCACTTCCTTACCCATTATGTGAAAAAAATCATTGACAGTTCACGTGATCTTGAATAATTATAGTGTGAAAAGATTCTTAAATAGCAAGAATGTCTGGTGTCATCCAAAAATCTGCAAGCCGAACCCCTGAGATCCTTTGGCAGGAGCGGTGTTGCGGGAAAAATGGCGTTTGTCTTCTCGAGGATCCAAGACAACCTCCATGACTGAGTCAGTAGTCCTGGTTGTTTACTTCGGGTGAAAAATCGATCTCCCGTCTTTGCTGCCTGGTAATGTCACTGTTTGTGACGTCCACTGTGCCCAACAGCATACCACTGATAAAGGATTGATTTGTTCAGGAATAACAGACAGAGAAATCAGCATGGGCAGAGTGAAAATGTGCAAAAAGTCACATTAGGGCAAACTGCCGCCATGGATGGATAAGATTGGTTTGAAAGAGGTGATAAAGGCTAAGGGAAATAGTTTATAGGGTTTCGTCGAGCAATGAGCTCGAGGGGCCGGAAATGACCTAAAATAAGGAGGTGCTACCAGTGGCTTTTGAAATTCCAAAACAGGACTACTCCGGGGAGATCAGAGTGACGACCCTTGGAGTGGGAGACAAGGCGGTGACGGTGGGAGGCGAGAATTCCTACCCCTTTCACACCTTTGAAGGGGACATGCCCAATGCGCCCAAGATCGCCATGGAGATTTGGGATAAAGATCCAGGAGATGACTGGGCCGAGGCGGCCAAAGAGCCGTATAAGGACGTGTTGGGGGATCCGGTGGCCTGGGCCAAGAAGGTTCTGGAATATGAGCCAGATCTGTTGGTGATTCAGTGCCAAAGCGCCGATCCCAATGGGGATAACGCTCCTGCCGAAGAAGTGTCCGACAGGGTCAAAGCGGTGGTTGATGAGGTGGATGTCCCGGTGGTGGTCTGGGGAACGTACAATCATGAAAAGGACATTGAGGTGATGAGGCTGGTGTCTGAGAAGTGCCAGAACAAAAATCTCATTATCGGCCCCGTGGAGGAGGGTGACCATAAGCAGATCGGCGCCGCCGCTATGGGCTACAATCACACCATAGCCGCATCCTCACCCATCGACGTGAACTTGTCTAAGCAACTCAACATCCTCCTGGGGAATCTGGGCGTCAAGGACGAGAAAATCATTGTTGATCCCACTACAGGTGGCCTGGGCTACGGCCTGGAGTACACCTACTCAATTATGGAGCGGATCATGATGGCCGCCCTTACTCAGGAAGACGACAAGTTGCAGCGTCCCGTAATCTGCAATATGGCCCATGAGGTCTGGAAGACCAAAGAGGCCAAGCTGAGTGAAGAGGAGGCCCCGGAGCTGGGTGATGCGGCCAAGCGTGGCATTCTCATGGAGGCGGTGACCGCGGTTAGTTTGCTGATGGCAGGCGCCAATGTACTCATGATGCGGCACCCCGAGGCGGTGAAGCTGGTTCGCAATTTCATCAGCCAGATGTAGGGCTGCTTGAGATCAATATAGTGAGAAGATGAACCGGGTTTTGAAACTATCACCTGAATTCTAACTGAGTCTCGAAAGACTTTAGACAACGAGGTGAATTATGGCAGAAGAAGTAACAGAGGTAAAAGAGAAAAAGAAGAAGGAGCTGCCGATTGCGCAGGTAACCACCTGCAAGTCAACTCAGCAGATGCT
>Ga0224503_10000154_pt1 | contig 19292 bp, 20 predicted proteins | sample SF_Oct11_sed_USG_2_FD_169106 | JGI IMG/M metagenome (GOLD analysis project Ga0224503, IMG submission 169106) | Sediment microbial communities from San Francisco Bay, California, United States - SF_Oct11_sed_USGS_21 | ecosystem: Environmental > Aquatic > Marine > Sediment | place: USA...
TCCAGATGATCGGATGTGGATTCGTCGTCTTGCATTGATGGGAATAGACGTTGACGAGAGTGATGAACTAACAGTCGAGTTTGCTTACAAAAAGTACATCGCGGTCGGAACACCTGATCTACCGAAAGTATTCATCGCATCAAAACCAGTGACGAGTGATGAGGTTGACAACGCGATGGCCACGTTTCCAGGTAACGCTTAATGGTGAACTAATACAAGATATTCCGAAACCGAAAGAGGCCATAGACGCTGGAATAAGGTCTAGTATGTCATTCGTGGAATGGGAAGCTGGAACAGCAGCTGGTTTAGACATGTACGAATGGGAGAACGGCAAAATGTATTCACGTGCATTTAAGGCGCGTACTGTTGCATGGTATCAATTGCACAATATGTCTAAATTAAGGTCAGAAGTGGCAGCGCAGAGAAAGGCAAAGAAGGCTAAGAGAAAATAATGCCATTACAAGAAACAGGCGTAAAGGCAGAAATACAAGATATTGATCAGTTCATGGCTGGATTGAAACTGATGAATCTTGGTGTAGCCAATCTTGGAAAGGCAATTGCTGATACTAATCAGACTGCAGCATCATCTGCTACTGGTATGAAAGAGGCTGGTAATGCCGGGAAATTCTTCGGCGGTGTCATACAGACAGCGCTAGGTGCTACTGGCAATTTTGGTGCTGTGTTGGCAGCATCTGCGGGCGGCCCTGTTCTGCTCGGTGCTGCTATTGCTGGTGCTGCTATCAAGATTGGTACTGATTTCGTAGGGTCTGTCAACCAAGCTATAAGTTCTGTGGAACATGCTATACAATCATTCGCCAACTTTGCACAAGAAGGGTTGATGCTGGCCGGACGCTTCAACGAAATGGAGAATGCCGCTATAGCAGTGGGCAGGTCCTACGGAATAATAGACGACGAGACACGAGCCGCAATTGAAGTCATCGAAGATGCCGGGATCAGATACGATGTAGCGGCAAGTAGTGCTCTGCAACTGATACGTAATCAGATTGATCTAGCAAACTCAACTGACTTGGTGGCCATCGCTCAGGCAACGGGCATCATAGTCGGTGCTGATTCGTCTGAGACGATGGGGCGTCTAACACACGCTATTGCTACCGGCAATACTGCGATGCTAGGGTATATGGGTATCCTCGTCAAGAAGAATGATATAGAGAGGGAGGCACAGGACGTATTTGGTAAATCCATCGATGCGCTGACACAACAGGAGAAGATGCAGGCTCGTGTAAATGCAATCATCAAGTCATCTGCTGGTATCATGGAAGTATACGGCAGTGCTATGGAGAGTCCAACGAAGGCGCTGAGATCACTCACAGGTCGTGAGATACCAACACTTGGCGCTACGATGATGCAGACGTTCATTCCTGCATTTAAGACCGCCATAGATGCGGTGAGGGGACTGGTAAAAGCCATTACTAAGGCTATGGATGAGGGAGGCAGTCTATATCCGATCCTCGTCAATCTCGGTGCTGCTGCGTCGTTGGTAGCGGATGCATTCAAAGCGGCCAGTGATTGGGTTTTTCAATGGATCAACGATCTGAATGTTGACATATCTGAAGGTGCTGCAAACACGATAGAACTGATGGCCCGATGGGGCACTGAGATGATAGCAGTATTCGCAGAGGCCATCGTCAATACAGCGGCCAGTGCACTCACCCAGGCTATGCAGTTTGTATCGAGTGTGCTTACATTCTGGATGGCACCAGGATCTCCTCCACGAATAGCACCCGATATTGACAAATGGGGCGCGGCAACACTGACAGAGTGGCTAAAAGGAATGACGAAGGCAGACTTTGGCGTTCTTGGTGGAATACAGAATACTTTGAGCAAGGTATTAGAGGGTCCTGAGTTTAGGAGTATCAGTGTTCAGGTAGCTGGTTTCCTCGGAGGTGAAGAGGCACTTGGTGCTGAATTCTTCGCTGAATTGGAAACAGCAGCAGGTGACTTCGGAAAGGAAATATCAACACTCGTTCGCGGTCAGATAATGTTGGCTGACGCTACCCGTGCTGTTGAAGTAGCCGAGCAAAAGCTGAAAGCATCGAGAGAAGCTGTGTCAGATGCACAACTGCTAGCAGCAAAGTTAACACGAGAGTATAACGAGTTACTCCGAGAGGGTGCACCGCCAGAAATACTTGACGCAAAACTGGAAGAGGTAAGGGTAGCAGAGGGACAGATTGACCTAGCTAAACAGCAAGTTAAGGAATCCGAGGCAGCAAAAGAGGAGGCAAAAGCTGTTGCTATTCCGCTGAAAGAGCAGGTTGAATTACAGAATCTGCTCGTGCAGCAACTCATCAAGATGCGAGAAGAGGAAGAGAAGTTAGGAAAAGCGGCAGCTAAGACAGCTAAAGCAGCTAAGGTGAAAGCGGGTGAAATAGGAATACCAGAACTTGGACTGCCAGAGGCTGTTGGTATAGGAAAAGACATCACCAACAGAATTGCAGAGGCAGTAGAGGCAGCAAAAGCCGCATTGAAGGAGAAACTAGCTGATATTTTCAAGCCACTTACAACTGCTTGGGAAACATCTATTAGTCCTACACTTAAACAATTGAGAGAAGATTTTAACGAATTTGTAGGCATCATACAAGATGCATGGGCAGCATTTACAGAGTCTGATACATACAAGACGATCATTGACTTCTGGAATAATCTTCCTGCAACCATTGCTGAATCAGTACAGGCATTTATGGACCAGGAGGGTCTATTAGCGGCACTCGAACCGTTTACGTCCTTCATAGATCAGCTAATCGAGGATGTAACAGGCAAAAGTATATCTGACTGGCTCATTGAAATATTCCAATTTGGATATGATGACCTGTTCTTGTTCCTAAAGAATATGGGTGAGGTTGAATTACCACAATGGATGAAGGATATATGGGCGTTTGGAATGGACGATGTGGCAAGGTACATACTCGGCAAAGACGTGGTTGGCAAGATTGAAAGTGCTCTAAGTTTTGGATACGATGACCTGTTCAGAATCATGGGTGATAAGATTGCCGAATTATGGCCAAAGGTAGAAGCCTGGATTGCCGATGCTGCTTCTGGTGTAGCGAAGGCATGGAATAAGTTTTGGGACGATGTTAATTCAGCAATAGAGAAAAAGATAGACGATATAAGTGAAATACTACTAGAGTGGCTAGAAGAGTTATTTGAAGATATGAGACTTGGTCTTGGCGAATTTGTCGAATATTGGGAGAAGATCTGGGAAGATGTGAAGGACATAGTTAACGAGATATGGAAGCGAATTATCAGTGATGTCAAGAAATTGGTTAACGAACTGAGAGAAAACATAGAGCGAGAGATTGGGAGAATCAGGGACTGGTTATCGACGACTTGGAACATTATCAAGGTGACTGCAATCGTTGCTTGGGATAGCATCAAGTCAGAAATCAGTAAAAAAGTACGGAAAATCAAAGATGCTATACAGAATACAATCAGAGCGTTAAAATCTTGGTGGGATGCAAAATGGGAATCATTTAAGGAAACTGTAGCAACGGTATGGCAAGGAATAAAGGATGCGCTTAACCTCGATGAGCTTTATGAGACAGTCGTTACAGGACTAGAGAGTTTTATCACTGGCGTATCACAGTGGATAAGTGATAATATCAAGGCAATACAGGGGATAGGTGAGGCCATCGTCAATGGAATCAAGGAAGGTTTCCTCAATTTGCTTAGTGATTTGATAGAGGCTGGAACATCATTTATAGAAGAAGCCATCAACGGAATAAAGGAAGGTCTTGGTATTCCAGTACAAGATATGATGAATGAGCTTAGTAATCAGATGAGTTCTGGTATAGAAGGCGTAATGGACGCGTTACCAGACACGATGGACATGAAAGTTGGATTGACGGGCACTGGTAGTGCAATCGCCGGAGCACCACTACAAGCAATGGTGTCTGGTGCAGGCGGTTCTGTGAGCAATCGTTCATCTGTGATCAATATTGGAACAGTAAACGTCAACGGTGGTATGTCGTGGGGAGAGTTCAGTTCAGGTGTTAAGAGAGCCGTAATGGCTGCACTAACATAATAGGAGTATGTGAATGGCAACGCCAATTTTGAGATTAACAGACGGGGTAACATCGATAAACCTGATTACGAGTAATGGTCAGCACGGAATCCACCTAGACGACTGGGTACCCGTCGTTTCTGGCTACAAGAACGATGGTGTGTGGTCTGACAGCCCCCTCGCTGATGGTGGACGTATCGTCGATAGGCAGTGGGCTAATGTCAACGAGGTTTATGACATTAAGGTTGACGATAGCACGCAGAACTCTATCATTGAGACTGTTCAAGACCTGAGACGTCTGCTCGAAAAAGCTGCCGAATATTGGATTTCCGATTGGCAACGTGAACCTGTGTGGATTGAAGCGAAAGGAGCCTGTGAAAGTAATATACGGTACTCACTCGTCATTATCGGCAGAGTTCCAGAAGACGAGAATCCATACACACAACCATTTTTCAACGATGATAACATTGTATTTGATACTCTGACAGTACTTATTGAGAGAGAACCTTTCTGGCGCAATATTCAGCCTGAATCTAGCGAGTGTGTACCGCTATCTGTTGTTGAGAACTATTGCTATCCTGCATATCTTGAGTTTAACGGAGATACGAGTGAGGTTGATTGTGGCACGAATGCTACAATTGCTGATATACCAGATAATGCTGTAGCTGGTAGAGGACAGATTACAATTGATACATGGATTAAAGCAGACAGCTATGGTGAACTAAATCTAGGTCGTATTGCTTTCAAGAATAATTGGATATTCTATGTAGATATTGGAGATGGTCTTAGAGCACAAATAAACTGTGTAGGGCAATCAGCAAATAGCTCTAGCGGCCTAGATGAATTCACAGCAGATGGATTATGGCATCATGTTCTAATGACGTACGATGAGACAGGAGTAGGAACACCAGCGGCAAGAACAATATATCTCGCAATCGATGGAGTATGGGTAACCAGTTACTTAGTACAGCAAGTTAGTATAGGAAACTATATTACAGACGTAGCTAACGATCTCATGATTGGAAACAACGTCATATCGACGATTGCATTTGATGGTGATATAGGATGGTTCAGAGTATCTGATATCATACGGTATACTGTTGGAGTCAACTTTGACGTACCACGTCGCTGTACGATACCGGCAATGGACGTTGATACTATGGTATTCGTCATCTATGATGGTTCTGGAACGACGACAGTAGATCTTAGTGGAAATAATAATGATGGTACGATAACGGATTGTGAATGGGTTTGTTGTGACAATCTTTATGGAAACGTGCTTGGCCTGTGTGGTCCCGCTTACGTTGATGGTGATGGAACGAATACGGTAATTGATTGTGGCAGTGCAGCTAAGGTTGATAATATTCCAAGCGGGGATCAGATTACGTTTGAATGCTGGATAAGGCCCCATGGATATTTTGGCGCGAATCCTGTCACGCAATTGGCTGAGAAAGGTAGTGCCTCACTTCGGGGCTGGAACTGTGCAATAGTCAGTACAACAGGACAACTATCAGCAGTGGTAAATTGTGCAACGACAGATGCAGCGTCAGCAACATTTTCAAACGTAGTGCCAATCAATGACGAGTGGCATCATGTTGTGATGGTATATGATGATACAGGAGATAGGAAGATATATCTCGCTGGAGACGGTGTGTGGGCACCATCCTACATCACGCAAAATGCAGGTGTTGGCGCGTATGTAGCTGATACTGCTGACGATCTCTTGCTAATGAATGACAACACTGGAAACACATGTTTCTGGGGTGGTATGATGATGGTGAGAATATCAGATAATATACGGTATACTCCAGGAACTAATTTCACGCCTCCAACAAGATGCGAGTTGCTGACAACAGATTCTAATACAATATGGCTCGGTATTCACGAAGGACAAGGAACGACAATCTATGATCTTAGTGCTACTCCAAGTAATGGAACGCTTAGTAGTGGTGTATGGGGCTGTGACTGTCATCCTATCAGTGTATATAGTGGCGAGATTTTGACAGAAGAAACACGAGAACCTACATGCAACGATGAGGTATACGTAGCAAACAAACATAATGTTGCTAACATTAGCAATGTACACTGGTGGGATGCAAGCGCAACTGCATGGAGTCTAAATTTACAGGATGATGCTTTGCCTACACCTTTGCTTCCTGCAGTTCCTGGTGTCGGTGATGTCATCGTGTTTGGCAGCAATACAGCCTTGGCTGACAGTGGTCCATTCTGTTCATTGGTATTTGATCTGATCACAGCACAGCAGGATTTGACGATCACGTGGAGATACAGTGATACAGCATCTGCCAGCGCTGACCCAACTGCGTGGGCAGTTCTCGGCGTAATGGATAGCACGAACCAGGATGGATTAGAGACAGGACAGCCATTTGACACGATTGGTGTAAAGTCGGCCTGTTTTACACAGAGAGGGCCAGCCAATCCATGGGTGACGCGTAATCCAACTATTGGTGCTGTCGTACTTGGCATAACTGGTTACTGGGTAGCAGCACATGTCACAGCAATAGGAGCAGCGCCACTTGCTCCCGTACAACAGAAAAGACGCATCTACTCTGTTGTCTCACCATACATTGAAATACAGAGTGCTGACATCCTTGGCGATGTACAGGCATTGACAGAGATACTTGCACGGTCGCAGATTAAGAATATTTCTGGAATGCAATTTAAGGGAATAGTCTGTGGATTACGATCAATAAGTAGGGGGCTTGATTTTAGTCCATATTTCAATTGTTCTGCAGAACAGAATAGACCAGGGGTTACGTATACAGATACTCTACTGACTGCTGACGTTACAGAGCAAACAGGGTGGAAAGACGTATATGCAAACGCACCTGCTTTTTGGGCTACATTCGGATACTGGACGATTGATGCTGATTATGCACAGCAGTACTGGGGCAGGTACCATGCATACCTAAGAGGCTACCAAGTCACAGGGGCGAGCGGTGATGTCACGATGAGATTAAGTGTCATCCAAAGAACGATACTTGGTAATGTCGTGCATACGAGTAACGAAGTGGAATGGGACAGTCCTGGACCTACCACGTATACACAAGAATTCATCGATTTTGGTATAGTCACTCTTCCAGGCGGCGATATTCTGCCAGATGAGACGTTTCCCATCATATTATCTGTAGAGATATTTGGTGATGGTATTGCCGATACAGAGATATACGACCTAATTCTAATTCCAGTCGATGAGTGGGCAGCAAGTCTTGATCTAAACGACAATCTACCTGATAGAAACGAGACATATAAAGGTGGTGTATTTGTTCTGGATGGGACATACCCGAAGATGACGAAGCGGGGATTAGCCGTTGAATATACGACAAACTCAGCACTGGAGTCAGCCCCTATGATTACGGCACAACCACCACTAGCACAGGCAAATGCAAGACAGAGATTGTGGTTCTTCTATACCTATTTCTCACGCAGTTATCCGTATGTCGTCACGACAGTTAGAATGAATGATATGAACAGATACTGGTCTATGAGGGGTAACCGATAATGACGACATCAAGCCTGTTTCAGGCTCTAGGTCTAAACATTCACGTATGGAAACCAACTATAGCGGCTGGATCGTACATACCAAAAGGTACATATATATACAGTCGCATTGAAAATTTTATTACAGGTTACTCACATGAGATTGCCAGCCAGGGCGGTTTCGTATCAGCATCCATTACTATTGCTGGAAGTAAAGAATACGTCGAAGAATGGATAGCGGACGGACTTGGACGACATATTGAGATATACAATTCTGATCTAGCCGTCGTCTGGTCTGGATTCGTCGATGCCTACGATGCACAGGTTGGGACATTGGCAACGTCTGGTGGACCATTGATGAACGTAGTCAATCGAACCACTGTGATGTATACGCCGATTGATTACAGTGCTGATCCTCCTGCTAGAGGACCATTGACAGAAACATTGACAGCGGATGATGCTGATTCACAAACCAAATATGGTATTCTTGAAACAGTATATAATGGTGGTGAGAGAGCAGACTACAGTGCATATAGGGTAAGGGATGCTCTGATACAGGATATGAAAGATCCATCACGGTCTGAGCGTGTTATACCAGGACAGGCGACGAGTGCAAGCATCACGTTAAATTGCAAGGGGTATTTCAATTTTCTCAGCAAATATGTGTACAACGATACGACAACGGGCAGCATTTCAGTCAGAAACAAAATACTAGCAGCTCTCGGAGATGATCCTAATAATGTCATCAGCATAGATTACAGTAAAATAGATGAAAACCTCATTCTCGTTGCAGCGTCAGAGACAGATAATAAAACAGCTTGGGATGTGATAAATGGACTCGTATCCATCGGTACAGCGACAGACGAGCGGACATTTTTCGGTGTGTACGAGAATGAACGTGTCATCTATTTCCAAACACCAACAGATATAGAGTACCTGCATAGAATAGCGGATAGAGATCAGCGAGTGAAGACATACGATGGAGGTGCACTCGTTCGGCCCTGGGATGTGCGTCCGGCACAGTGGATATTCCTTCCTGACTATCTTACAGGTAGAGTACAAGCATTAACTGACTTGAGACAAGACCCGCGTAATATCCTCGTTGAGAGAGTACTTTATACGGCACCTTACATGCTAGAGATAAACGGGCAGAGATTTGGTACATTACCACAGTTGCTTGCAAAAACAGGACTTGGTGGTATCGCATGAATGAGAATGTCCAGGAACGTAACGGGCAAATGATCAGTGTGCAGACGACTGATTTTACGACACGCAAGGAGTTTATTCAGAGTCCTGCTCACCTAGTTGCTGCTGTTGAATCTCAGCATCGGGCATACGATGGAACGAGCGGTGGCGGTGGTCCGCTGATGTATGGGTGGATGGCTGATAGAGAGGCTATATCATCGTACATTGGTAGCCAGACATTGACAACAGCAAACATAGCATTTTCAGACTTTGGGAGTGATGTGAATGGGGGTCCTTATGTTGATCTTGACGGGGCTACAGAGCATTTACGGATAGCTGATGCAGCCTGGCAGGAACCTCTAGCCGAGGAGTTTTTCGTCTGGCATTGGGCAAATCCAGCAGCCATTGGCAGCATAATGACAGTTGCATCAAAGTGGGATATAAATGGAAATAATGTATCGTGGCGGCTGACACTGAATGCTGCTGGTAATTTTGTATGGACGGTATCAGCAACGGGTGTTCCCCCTGGTACGTCGATTACAACGACGAAAACGAGTGTGGTAGATACATGGTATTTCGTTGCCGGATATTTCTATCCCAACGTGATCATGCGTCTATTCGTTGGTGAGGCAATAGATAGCGGATTGACGAGAACGACGAGTGTTGGAGCTATACCAGCAAGCTTGTTCAATGGTAATGCACCGTTGGCTATAGGGACATCGTTCAATAATGCACCTACAATGCTGGAATCCTGGGATGGATTGATAGGGATAGGAGGGGCACGCATGAATACGCCTCCTGGCCCTGCTGTAAATTATGAATACGTAAATGGATTTGCGGCACGATTATTTCACAAGACGAGATGGTTTTATACATAAGGAGATAAACTAAATGAATATGCTGACAATTCACAAGTACAATGGAGCACAAGCAAATGAAAACAAGCAGATAGACATAGCTACGAAAGGATACCAAGACATTGTCTGGTTGGCCGGTAAGGTGTTCCTCGATCGCAATTTCATAAAACAGATAAAAAGTAATGGTATCGATACTGTTTACGAACAATGCCCTTATGGTGATCTTTCTGATGAGCAGAGGGCAACTTTCACAGATACGTTTAGCAGATGGGAAATGAGATTTCTCGTTCATATATGGTGGATGGTATACGACCATCTGAGAACACGTGATAAGATCATTGGAGTATCAGAAGCCTGGAGACCGTAACATCGTGAAGAAGAACGGAATCAATACAGCATCACGCATACTATCGATAAACAGTGTAATAACTATCTTCGCATTCGTGATCCAGATGATATTGATGGCACTGTACGGTTCAGAGACAGGAAACTACTGGATATTGTATGTACTGTCAATAGTCATCATGGTCACGATTGCACCAATTACACAGGCTATCATAAAGCACTCAGTATTTGCTGGAATGAGTATATATGCGTGGACGTGCTTTGCCTGCGTGTCAGGAATGGCATGTATCGATCTTGTTCTACATCGTACAACATTTCCATCTGTGCTATTTACGTTGGTGCTGGGAATTCTCGGTCTTGGTATCACAGCCGGTTATAGTGCCGTTATTCCATTCTCAACAGTATGTGCTGTAATGATGGTCATATCTGGTATTGCTTTCAAAAACATGGATGGTGCTATTACGGCTCTTGCGCTGATTGCAGCTACAACGATGATGTCAAGTGAAAGTGCACGAGTAGCTGATAAACTCAACGAGCTAGAATTCGCTGTAGGAATATACATTGATGCAAAACATGGACTCGGACAGGATACAACAACTCATAGAAGCAGCTAGAGATGACGAGAGAGCAAAGTTAGCTGTTGAAGCTATTCTGCGAGAGATACACCGACGTCTATCTGAATTAGAGGATGCCTTCGGTACTAATACCAAAGAGTTGCGATGGATCAAGAGTGTAGTTCAGGCAAATTACAACAATGTAGCAACGTTGATACAACTAATGGCAGCTTTGTGGAAAGGAGATAGAACGTCACTAAGTGAGATTCAGCAAAAGATCGCTGAACAGGCATTTTTGAAAGACTTGAAAGAAGAAAGTGGTATCAACATCGATGTGGATGCACAAGGAGATGTGAGACTAAGTGCTGACAGAGTAGGTAGAGACAAGAAAGGCAAGAACAATGAGTAAATCAATTAGCGTTAAAGCTGGTGGCAATATTGAGATGTCTGCCGACGAGGTTGGAAGAGACAAGATCGTCAACGAACCAGAAGAACCTAAACTACATGAAGAAAATAAAGAAGATAGTAGTATTCCAAACCTTATACCAGCGCTACCATCAATTTACACATTTGCGATGAGTATGTGGGCCATAATTAAGAGATGGCTATCTATTTAATTGCTTTGACAACCTATTTAACATCTGGTACACTATAGAAGAGAGGAAGGGATTGAAAGACCATTTTGTGACTCAGTTGTAGGGAAAGGTTACGAATGGTATTGCACGTGCTTGTAATTGTATAGGTGGCAATAATTTTAATTCTCTGTTAAAAGAGTCAGGAATGAGTAAAATCGTTCGTGACTCAATTTGTTTATATGAAAGGTAGTACAAAATGAGTATGCTGTGGACAAATGATGAGCTTGCACAATTATATCAGATAGCACAAGTATACGGCTTTGGGGGTGACACGATCAATTTTGCTGAACAGATATTGAAAGGACGATCAAAGGAAGCAATCCGCAAAAAACTTAAAAGAATTGAGACAGATGATAATAGGAATAGCGGTGTATCAGTTTCTTTCAATACAACTGGAGAAAACAGCAAGGAAATTTCATGTCAGTCACAGCGTATCACGACACTTGATCAACTACTTAAATATTGTGATGTTGATCGAGAAGTATGGGTCGTGGACCACTACATTGTAAACAAGTGGGAAGTAGGAGCGAAGAACAAGCAAGTTGACCTAGTATGGAATAATGGTGTTCCTAGTGGTTCTGTATATTCTGATGGTAATCTCGTAGTTGAGCCATTGATTCAAATAAAAGTGTGGCTCAAGCGTCGTACTCCAGTTGCAGTTATGCCAACCATACATCCAATTGAATGCAATATGGTACTCAGGACATTAAAAAGTCCACCCAAGAGGAAAGTGACTAAGAAGAAGGTGAAACGGGCACTCTTATTATCAGATATGCAAATAGGATACAGGAAAGATATAAAAAGTGCCAAGCTTCATCCATTCCACGATAGAATATGCCTCGATCTGGCAGTACAGATAGCCATAGAGTGCGAGCCAGACAGGATAGACATCCTCGGTGATTATCTTGATTTGTCTATGTGGACTGACAAATTTGTAAGAAGTCCAGAGTTTGCGCATACTACACAACCTACTATTTGTGAAGGGTATTGGTGGTTGAGACTTCTTAGAGAGACATTTCCAATTAGAGAACTTCATGTGAAAAACGATGACGTGGAAAATGTAGAAATCTCGCTTCATCAGGGAAATCATGATCAGAGAATGGACAGATTGATAAAATCACATTTTGATGAAGCGTATGAACTCAAGGCCGCTGATGAGATTGATATGCCACCAGCACTAAGTGTACAAAAGTTGCTCGCGCTACATTCTCTTCGTATACATTGGATAGATGGTTATCCTAACGATGAGGATTGGGTGAACGACAGAATATATTTGTGCCATGGTGCTGTTGCAAGACAACCTGGAAATACAGCCAAGAGTGAAGTGCTTAATACAGACTGTATTGAATTCTCAGGCCACATTCATAGATTTGAAGTAGTGATTAGGAGAGTTCATACGAGAGTAGGAGAAAAGGTTGCACTTGTATGCTGTGTTCCATGCCTGTCTCGCATTGATGGAAGTGTTCCTGGCTCAAAGATCAAGCAATCATGGTCTCAGGGAGTTGTCATAGTGGATTACGAGGTTGATGGTGAAGGATACTCTTTCACTCACGTACCATTCGAAAATGGACAGGCATGGTATAATGGAAAGCACTTCGTTGGAAAAGACAGAGTCAATGAAATTGCAAAAGCATTTCCTGAATGGAACTGGTCAAATATTGAATAAATGATATGCTCTTATTTCAGCCCGCATCAGCCGTCTCTCGGCATCCTGCTGTGCTACCATGTCTGACCAGTCAATACTAGAATGTAGTTCAGCAGCTTCTACTTCTTCTCGTTCTTTCTCAGAGTAACCATATACGAAGTTAAATACTTGTGCATCTTCTGTCATTGCGGCGGCAGCTTTCATCCAGTTTTCGTACTCGTCAATCGTGATAGCTGCTTCTTGACAGAACGACTTCCAATTACTACGGTTTATCATTTCATTCATATTTCACCTTACTTTCAGAAATTATCTTCTCACCATCTCAATACCATTTTGAGGAGGAAACAGTTCTGGGTGTTCTCCGTCATAATCTTCTGGTTCAACACACCTAATATGTAGCGGGAGTTTAACGAGTTCCTTGAGTGACCATCTGACTATCTCAAGATTACTATTGCTGTAATTATTGTCTTCATAATCATCAAAATGTTCCAAACACCACTCTGCTCCATCAAAATTCTCGTCTTCCCAAACGACGTGTGATGGACCAAAGTGGAGCAGTGACTCGCATCCACCAAGATTCTTCAAAGCTACCTCGTAGATTTCTGAAACCTGCTTAGGCCATCCCCAGTGGCAGTACCAACATATCATTGTAGAATCCTTCCTATCTTACTATTATTGTCTTATGTACACATCATGGAGAATAGGGGTGGATTCCATACAGCGGCAGTATTCTCGTCTAATAATCTCTGAGATGTAGTATAGAGGGCAGATGTATCGATATCAAATCCAATCCATCTACGTCCAAGCAATTCGCATGCTACTGCTGTAGTGCCACCACCCATAAATGGATCAAGCACGAGGTCTCCTGGTTTTGAGAAACAATCTATATAGTAACGGGCTGTATCAACATCCTGTCCTCAATGATGGAAGCGTTTGTCTTTCCTTCCACTATACCATCCTTGAATGTTTCCACATTGACCCTTACTCGTACACCCTTACTCGTACTTGGCAATTTATTGTATGCAAGAATAGATTTTGACCTTGCAATGATACCTCTAGGCCATATCATTGGCGCATCGTTTCTTGACAAATGCGTGAAACACCAGAAATATGACAGTGACGAACATTCCCCAAATATCCTGAACACATTTGGTAACCAATAGTGACCAGCCATGGCAAATACAAATCTGTTTGGTTTGAGTACTCTAGCAGCTTCAAATGCAAGCCATTTATAGCATGGTAGATACATTTTCATGTATGGAGGATCAGTAAAGATCAAGTCTATAGATTCATCAACGATGGGCAAATGCTTAATATTCGCTTGACACAACATGGTTATTCTATCATCTTACTCCTATTGTTTTTCCATATACATCATACGGTGTCTCGTGCGTCATCATTCCCTTACTGATCCATATCAGCCTATCATTCTCGTTTCCCACATACCTGTACCATGGTAGTCCATCACAGCCATTTTCAAACAGTGCATTCCATACTGCAAGTCTATCCAGCCATTCAGGTTCCTTCCACGCATACCAACGTTTGCGGAGATTGTAGGGCTCCCAACCGTTCAACACATCTCTGACCAACGTACAGGCAACGACACGCCTAGCTTGTGGTGAGTTACCTGTCTCTCCCGCCACTATGTGAGATGCAAAGTCACGCCAATCAGCATCAGCAAATGGGTACATTCTTGGTGCAGGTGCGGGATTTCCATTAGTATCACCAAAAGGTCCTATAGTTGGAATCAGTGTAGGAGTATGTGTAGGCATAGGTGTTTGAGTTGGAATTGGTGTTGGGGTAACAGTGGCTATAAACCTCGTACCTGTGTATTGCCGTACAATTGGTGACTCCTCCTGTATGACAGGCTTCTTATTGACAGGCTTGCTATTCTCTATCCTCGTAACAAGCAGTATAACAACTGCAAAGCATATACAGTACTTGTTCATGATACTTACTCATTGGTCTTTGTCAACCATGCTGATATGCTTTTCCAAATACTGCTGTGCTTTGTCATACATGCTAACGATGGCACCTGTAAACTTGATGCTTTCTATACCAAACTTACTTGCTGTTTCATTAACGTGCAAAATAGCCGTAGCTAAATCAAGCATCATGATTTTGTAAACTGCTCTTTCCTCTACATCTATATCCCTTTGATTTAGTACATCAATTAACCGCTCCTCTGGATCTGGTGCTTCTCCAACAACAAATCCATCTGGACCTATGAAACATGGACGTGATGGATAGTTCCAACACAGATGATCTCCATCTCCCGCTTCTTGATATTTGTCCCAATCAACATCCTGTACCAGTGGCTTTTCACAATATGGGCAATGTGTCTTTCCATAGATTTTATCTTCCATAATAATTCTCCTAGAATACATATCCACAGTTAGGATATTCAGACCGTGATGTACACATGTCACACTTCAGACATGTACGTCTATCTGATAGCTGTGACTTTAATTTACATGCACAACATACAGTATCTCCGCTTTGCGGCATTCCTCTACCACATTCTGAGCATTTCATGTCTATTTCTCCTCTGTCTCATTCTACTAACGATTCCTGGATACCGACGGGCAATTTGTCTCTTACTCTACCAAACGATCCATCCGCAATAGCATTTCCACCTCTAATGTCGTCTGGCGTGTCATAATCACATTCTCTTCCACGCCTATTTCTACCCTGCTGTTGTGCGAGAATGATTGCGGCTACTTGATCGTACCGCTTTTTGCTATGTTTCATCCATGCATATTCGTAGCTGCCAGGGTTCCCGGTGATATGGTATGGAATCTTGGCAGAAATATTCAGTCTCTCTCTAAGGCCGTCGTATCCCTCACCGAACGATGCAGTCACGAGTATTGAATTTGGAACTCGTTCTAGGCGGTCGTTCCACTGTCTAAGTTGATCATCTGTCGGAATGTATGATTTAACCTTTCCAGGAACATACCATACTCTGTCGTCAAATCCACGAGATGCTAAACGGCTCGTAAGATTGACTTCCTCTCGTTTCCGTGTAACGTGGACCAATCCACACCAATCTGATGGATACTCTTTTATGAACGCTGCTATCACGTCAGCCTGTTTGTCAAATCTTGCATCTCGGTCTTTTTCACTCTCGCTTTTCTTATATCCCATTGGCGGACAGTCCAGCACATGGATGGGCCTGCTCTCTGCCGGCCATTGGTTAGGAATCGCGCGAAACTCATAGTCCTTAATGCCAAGTTCCCTTGCAAACGTCTTCGGATCTCCTATCGTTGCACTCATCATTATAGTATCAAATTTGCCTGTAAAATAGTTTCGTGCGTGATGTCTGGCTGTTAGTGGTTTGCAAATGAATCCTGGCTGCGCCTCTCCTCTGTACGTTCTGGCATCTATGCCTGATTTTATGAACCAATCGTGTGGACACTGGCTCAGTGATTCTATTACAGTTCCAATCTTGCGCCGGAGATTAGTTGCTCTCAAATAACCCTTTCTACTCCCATTGCTTTTATCATCACCTCTCATCTCTTTCTCTAGTCTGAGACAATGATTCATCATAACTGCAAAGGCATCTTCTAACCATGTGAGTGCATCGTTGACTGGTGATGCGGTATCTCGTATAAATACACCCTGTCCCTTACTACTATCAATTGTTTTGAATTTGCCAAGGTTCCATTCTCTGCGTTCATCTTCCGTAATAGTGATACTGACCCAATTCAGGACTATCTCAGATAGATTATGCGCCTCATCACAGAACAGCATCTGGGGCGGGTATTGATTACGCCATCCGTTTGCCGTCATCCAATAGGCATAGTTGAGGGATGCTTTCTTACTGTTCATTGCCTTTCGTTTGCTGACGAGGTATGGGCACGATTGTGAGACAGGACACGCTCTCATTCCCTCTATGCTGTCGAGGAATATACACTCGGAACACCTCGCATATCTAGGCGCTTTCGGGTGAATACACCTGAAATTTGCTCTACCATAGTGAGCATCAAACTTGTACTCCTTGTCATATTGGCCAGATTGCAGGCTCTTGTTTCGTACTAGTGATACGACACGATGTGGAGAATTAGCTGTTAACCATAACAGTGTTTCCAACTGGTATTTACGCCATTCATTGTGTGGCAAGTAGAAATCTCGTGGATTAGTGCTGTCTGTGACGAAGGGCGCACCGGCTGGCCACGAGGTCTTGCCCGATCCTGTACACGCCTCAACTATTTTGACAGATAGTGCAATATTATCTACCACAAAAACTGTTCCTGCAAACTGATTGTTAAATCCTCAACTATCTTAAAGTTAGGCTTTTCTGGTATCCGTGATTTCTCGTAGGCATCATCCAGCCACTGCTCATATTTGACACTCTGGTCTAATAATTCCTCGTACGAAAACATTCCTCTACGCACTTCTCGTAACCATTCTCGGTCTGGTCTATAGACGTTTATGTTTCCAGTCTCTAGTATCTCAATGCCCATCTTGAGCAATCGTATTAGGTGAACGGCATGCTTAGTATCATATCCATATTTGCGTTCCAGCTCTGCTCGTTTTGGATTACGATTGCGTATCCATTCCTGATATTGATTCCAGTGCTTCAACGCAGATCGATATGCGTGCTGTTTATGCTGATCTGGAAATTTGAAATGGCCATCAACGGCATATCCTCCAAATTCATCCTGTGTTGGCTGATGACCAGGAGGATTTGACAACCATCTATGGTGACGCTCAATCTTTTTCAACTGGCTGATAGCATATCCACCAAATGTCCACCTTGCCTTCTTAGATAAGAACGAGTCACGACTGTCTATCAGTCGTTGGCCATGATCATTGATATACAGTACGTGTTGCTCGTTGACGTATAGCAGCTCTATGATATTTGGATTACAAGCAAGCGCAAGATTTACAAACTTTTCCAATGCATAGATAACGGTATCTTCATCACCGCTCTGACATGTCCATTGATCAAACCTGCTAAGACCAATTAAATACTTCTTCGGTGGAATACATATACCACGTACATCCAGGTCGCTTTCTGGTGTATCGATACCGTACGACTGACTACCAGAAATAACCTTGTATATTAGATTGTCAATCCAGAAACTATCGTCTGTCACGATAAAGCTCGTTTCAAACTGACTCTATTTTCCATCACAGCCGTTGCCTTCAGAACAACTTTCAAAGAAACCCTACTCACATCTACACATTCAAGTACTACTGGCTGCTCTATCACTCGTTTGTAGATCTCTTTCACTGAGAACTTTATTCTAGTGCTCCAATTGTCAGCACGGTCTCTCACTCCACAATCAGAATAGTGTATTTCAAACCTCGGTGGAGTATTGTACAAGAATACTCCATTAGGAAGGACAGCTTCTAACTCAACTGACGTTTCACCGAGCAAAACACTTTCAACTCTACCTTGTTCTATCATTGCTCTTGGATCATCACATCCTGAGCAAGTGAAGGCCTTGGTTATACTCCCGCCGCAATTTTGACACACAATCTCATTACTCCAAATGATCTTGTTGACTGCAACTCGTGCATATTTCAATTCATCGTCATCATCGTATGCATAAAAGAACGATGCATTACTGTTTTTCAGTGAATAATCCTTATTCTCTTCCATTCCAGTACCTCCAATAAACTATGTTGCTCAGCCATAGAAACACTCTACCACCTGTAAAATAGTGAATGAGTTTCTTGATAGCTTTGTCAATCGGCCATCGTCTAATCCGCTGAGGTTTGTGAATGCCCATCATTCGTCTGATGCGCTTTCTGTCCACACCTATTTGACCCGTAATCTGTCCAGAGCATGCAAGCATCATTGCCTGTTCTGGCAGCAATGAACCATCATAATATCCATTATACGTAAATAAACCAATAGCATCAAGCACTTTGTGAATACGTCTGAATACAAATCGTTGTCTTTGAATACGGTTTAGGCGATTATATGCTAAGTCGATAAAGGTATCCAGCTGATCATTGTCTACATAACTTAGTCTGTCAACCGTGTCAATGCCATCCATGGTTCCGTTTGATTGTAATACTCTCTGTCTCTTGATCTCACGTAAACGAGTGAGCGTTTTCACAGTAGCAAATGTACGCGGTTCAGCAAACACTTTCACTAAGTCCAACCATGCATTCTTGATGTCACTCTCGTGAAGTCTCCACAGAATACTAACAGATACGTGTGTTTTGTCAGATCTGCCACCGTAGCACTTGTGCAGCTGTGCACGATACGTATGCCAATAGTGATTGAGAAACATTAACTGTGGAGGAAACTGGTGACTACTATGCGTCATCTTCTGTACCAAGACTGAAATATCCTGGATAGAGATATTTGTCCCAGTCAGCAACTAGATCATATTTGGATATGATTTTCCCCATACTGTCTGTAATCCTGCTACTGAACCAAATATGTGTAGGTTCCATGCTGTATCTTTTTCTGTAACGGATAATGGCCGTCTGCATAGCAGCACCTAGTTTTGGCATAGTTCCATAATACCACAAAGACCGCTTAGATCCAACTATGTCTTCTCTGTTAGAGTAGATGGTGCTCCTTGAACTCCTCGT
>Ga0224503_10000159_pt1 | contig 18953 bp, 19 predicted proteins | sample SF_Oct11_sed_USG_2_FD_169106 | JGI IMG/M metagenome (GOLD analysis project Ga0224503, IMG submission 169106) | Sediment microbial communities from San Francisco Bay, California, United States - SF_Oct11_sed_USGS_21 | ecosystem: Environmental > Aquatic > Marine > Sediment | place: USA...
CCAGATAAACCGTATCATCGGCTTGTACTGCACGCGTACGCTCCACGTATCCTGCCCGATCTGGTCGCCCAGCGCGACGAACAGGTCGCGGGTAAGGCCGGCGTCGATACCGGCTTCGGTCATGGGGCTCTTCTGCACGAGATATTGACGCTTCTGTGGGCGAACTTCGGCGACAAACTCGCCGTTGCGGCGAATGTCTATGACTGCCTCACGAGCGGAATAGTTCGGGCCGCGCACGTCCCTCAGTTCACGCATCTCGTACTGGTATTTGCCGATTTCGATCGATTCGCCGGGGCGCAACGCCCGGTCCGTCTCGACGCCGAAAGTATTCACCATCGTGACGCCGAGCACGAACAAACCAACACCCATGTGGGCGACCGACATGCCGAGCACGGCCGGCGTCAGTCTTACTTTACTGCGCCAGGTCCGCAAGGGCTGTATGAGCGAAACCACGATGATCCAGATACCGGCAATACTGCCGACCGCGGCGAGCGCGCCGAATGGCCCACCGTACATAAAGGGAATAACAAGGCCGATCACCAGCGCGACTGCCGCCGGGATGCGCAACCTCCGCAACCAGGGTTCCAGGGGCTGCGAACGCCAGGCCGTATGCATGCCCATGCCCATCAGCACAACGAGCGGCAGCATTGGAATGGCAAACGCGACGCTGAACCATGGCGCACCGACCGAGATCTTGCCGGCGTTGAGGACCTCTACGACCAGCGGCGCGAGCGTGCCGATGAACACCAGCAAGGCCGCGATGACCAGCAGTACGTTATTCAGCAGCAGGAACGTCTCGCGTGACAGGGGCCTGAAGCCGGCCGCCGAATCGAGTCCCGGGGCGCGCCATGCATAAAGCAGCAGCGCACTGAGGATGACGACACCCAGGAAACCGAGAATGAAGAAGCCGCGCGTCGGATCGGTCGCAAACGCGTGCACCGACACGAGAATTCCCGAACGCACCAGGAACGTGCCCAGGAGGCTGAGAGAGAACGCGGAGATGGCAAGCAACAGCGTCCAGCTCTTGAACAGGCCGCGCCGCTCGGTGACCGCCAGCGAATGAATGAGCGCCGTGCCGACCAGCCACGGCATGAAGGAGGCATTCTCGACCGGGTCCCAGAACCACCAGCCACCCCAGCCGAGTTCGTAGTAGGCCCACCAGCTGCCGAGTGCGATACCGACCGTCAGGAACAGCCAGGCCACCGTCGTCCAGGGCCGTGTCCACTTCGCCCATTTCTGGTCGAGGTTGCCGCTGATCATCGCGGCAATCGCGAACGCAAACGCGACCGAGAAACCGACGTATCCCGCGTAGAGGATAGGTGGATGAATAGCGAGACCCGGATCCTGCAGTAACGGATTGAGATCAGCACCATCGGCCGGCGCCGGGGTCAGCCGCTCGAACGGGTTCGATGTCAGTAACGTAAACAGAAGGAACCCGGTCGACAGGAGTCCCAGTACGCCGATCACGCGTGCCGAAAACGCTTGCGGGAGATCGTGGCTGAAATAACTCACCGCGACGGTCCAGATGGCCAGGATGAGGATCCACATCAGCAACGAGCCTTCGTGCGCGCCCCACACGGCCGAAACCTTGTAAATCGTGGGCAGGGCGAGCTGCGAATGGTTGGCGACGTACAGGACCGAGAAGTCGCTTTGCACGAACGCCCAGACAAGGCAGCCGAACGCGAACGCGACAAAGAAGAAATGCCCGTTTGCCGCCGTGCGTGCCACAGCCATCATTGCCGAATCGTTACGATGTGCGCCGACGAGCGGAATCACGCCCTGGCACAGAGCGAGCGAAAGCGCGAGGATCAGCGCGAAATGGCCGATTTCAGGAATCACTTGGACTGCACTCCACTGACAGGTTCTGCACGCTTGCCGTCTGGTCCTGGACGTGCTTGGCGATCGACTCCGCGACCTCCGGTGCCATGTATTCCTCGTCGTGCTTCGCCATGATCTTGTCGGCGACGAAAGCGCCGTCGCCGCCCATGCGGCCATGTGCGACCACGCCCTGACCTTCGCGGAACAGGTCGGGAACCACGCCGCTGTAGGATACCGGCAACGCACAGCGCGTATCCGTTACCATGAACGACATGTCCAACGAGCCCTCCTCGCGCTCGACGGTGCCGGCAACGACGAGCCCGCCGATACGGAAATTACGTTCCTTGGGATAGTTTCCCGCCATGACGTCGGAGATCTCGACGAAAAACATCATATTGTCTTTGAATGCTCGCAGGCTAAATGTCGCCGCGATCGCGAGTCCGACCGCAACGAGGCCAACGGCCAGCATTCGCTGCTGTCTTGGTTTCATGCACTTTCCTCCAGTGCCTTGATGCGCACTTCGATTTCCTTGTACACCGCCGCCTGGCGGGCACGCACCCGCCATTCGTTGATTAGCAGCACCGCCGCCGCCAGGCCGTAACAGGTCCAGACGTACTCGCCGTAGCCACCCATCGCGAGACTTTCCATCAGCTTTGACCCTCCGGAGCCAAAATCATTTCCTTAACCCATCGTGTCCGCCGTTCGCGATACAGGACCTCCGTCCTTGTGCGCCGCAAGAGCAGCGAGCCGAACAGCAGTGTGAAACCGAAAATATTCGAGAGCAGCGGGTACAACATGCCCGGATCCATCGCGGGACCGCCCTCGGCCATGATCGTCCGACCCTGGTGCAGGGAACTCCACCACTCCACCGAGTAATGCACGATGATGACATTGACGACGCCGACCAGCGCGAGGACTGCACTCGCCTTGTCGGCCTTGGCCGTATCGTCGATCGCGCCACGCAGCGCCATGTAGCCGAAATAGAAGAACAGCAGGATCAGCTCGGACATCATCCTTGGATCCGCCCATTCCCACCAGGTTCCCCACATCGGCCGGCCCCAGATCGATCCCGTCGCCAGTGCCAGGAACGTGAACCACGCGCCGAGCGGCGCCGCGGACGCCGCGACGGCGTGGGCGAGCTTCATACGCCAGATGAGCCCGATAGCGCCCGCGACCGCCATGATCATGTACGCCATCATCGACAGGTACGCCGACGGTACATGGATATAGATGATCCGGAACGCATCGCCCTGCTGGTAGTCCATGGGCGCAAGAAACAGGCCCGCGTAGACACCGTAGGCAATGAGGGCAAGGCCCGGCAGCAACAGCAAGATGCTGAAGACCGGGGCAATCCTATAGAAGTGTGGCGGCGAGGCCAACTGGTGAAACCATTTCCACATGGGCGGGGATTCTACTCGTTACTAATACGTAATGCGGCGGCTGTTGCATAAGGCGCCAGACTCAGCGTACCGACCGCGTATGCGGCCAGTGCCCAGATTCCGGCTGAATATGTCTCGTTACCGGCCGCAAGCGACACGGTGTTGGCACCGATGATGAGCACCGGCATCGATAACGGCAAGATCAGCAAGCTCAGCAACGCGGTCCCGCGGTGCAGGCCGACCGTCAGCGCCGCCCCTATTGAGCCTAACAGACTCAGGCTAATGGTGCCGAGCGTCAGGGTCATCATCAACACTATGACAACATCTCCCGGCATACGATAAGTGATAGCCACGATGGGAGAAACCAGTACGAGCGGTAAACCGCTGGTCAGCCAGTGCGAGATCGTCTTGCCCAGCCCGACCAGGGGCAAGGGCTGCGGACTCACGAGGAGCTGCTCGAGGCTGCCGTCATCGAAGTCGGAGATGAACAGGCTGTTCAGCGAGATCAGCATCGCCAGCAGCGCGGCAACCCACAAGACACCAGGGCCGCTGAACGTTAGTTGATCGGCGCTCGGCCCCACGGCGAGCGGGAACAGCGTGCAGACCATCGCAAAGAAGAACAGCGGGTTGAGCACGTCGCCCGGGCGCTTCCATGCCAGCAACAGGTCGCGCCTGGCAACCGCGATAAGCCCGCTCAGCAACCCCGGCATATGCCGTTCGGAGTACGTCATTGCAGGATCACCTTCTTCACCGGCGCATCGATCTCGACGTCCTGGTGGGCGGCCATCACGCACATGCCGCCCTTGTCCAGATGTTCCTTGACCAGCTGCATCACGAGGGCACGTCCTTCCCTGTCCAGGTTCGTAAACGGCTCGTCCATCAGCCACAGTGGCACGTCCGCGAGCAACATTCGGGCGAGCGCAACGCGGCGCTGCTGGCCCGCAGACAACGACCGCAGAGGCAGGGGCTTGAGGCGGCTGATTTCGAGACGCTCGAGTACGGTCTCCAGGCCGTCACTGCCCTGCGGGCGCAAAGCAGCCTCGAAACGCAGGTTCTCGACCAGGGTAAGATCCGCCTTTAGACCGACACGGTGGGCAGTCCACACCAACGCGCCATGAAAGACCTGGCGCTGCTCGGCAACCGGCATGCCGTTCCAGCTCACCGCGCCCTTCTCGAGATCGAGCATGCCCACGATCGCTCTCATCAGGCTGGTCTTGCCGCTGCCGTTCGAGCCCTCCAGGATCAGCAATTCGCCTGAGTTCAGCGCAAAACTGACGCCCCGGAACAGGCAGCGATCGCCGCGAAAAAGCGTCAGGTTCTCGGCCGATAGTTGCGAAGTCAACGCCTTACGTCCTGTCGCTGCTTGCGGACACTTTGATTCAACTGCTCAAAATCCTTTTTATTCATTAAGTTAGTTGTCTTTCCTAAACAAGCGTAGAGAATGCATCCGCGTCTGTTTGATGCGTATAGGTTTCACTAATTGTCGTTTGCACGGCTTGCCGCGCGACCGTAGACTGAATAATCCGGCCCGATTTGGACATAAATACGCGCAGCGGGCAACGATACCAGCGCGTGATAAGTAATAACAACTGGAGCGAATTCAAGCGTATGGATTTAGCCGCGGCAGGTCTAAGGGAGCAACCCTTCCGCACCTACGGCAAACCAGAGCCGATTGTATCGTATGCCTCGCACCTTGAGGGGCTCGAGGCCATTCGCGCAGCCTGTAAGAAGCCGATGGGGCTCGCTCTGCTGCAGGGCCCGCCGCTATCCGGCAAATCCACGCTTATCGAGCATCTCGTCGTTTCGCGCGACGATGACCAGGAATGCGCGGTGGTCGACGGCAGCGGCCTCAATACCACGACTCTGCTCGAGACCACGTTGCAACAGTTTGGCTACGATGCCGATTTCGGTACCGACAATGAAATGTTGGCGATGCTGCGTGTGTTCGCGCTGCAGCAAACCGCAAATCACCAGCCTCCGCTGCTCGTCATCGAGAACACGCATCGACTGAATCCCAGCGCCCTGCGGGCGCTGTGCAGCCTGGCCGATCTCAAGTGCACGAGAACCAACAGGCTGACGAGCGCCCTGAAGATCGTGCTGGTGAGTGATCGATCGCTCGAATCGATCATCGAAGCGCCGGCGATGGCGCCGATTGCGCGCCGCGTGGCCGTCAACTTCCAGATGCGGCCGATGTCCTGCGACGATGCCAAGGACTACCTGCGAGAGAAGCTTCGCAGGGCCGGCAGCTCGATACCGGAGTATGTGTTCCCCAACTCCGTGTGCGTCGAACTGTGGGACGCGTCCGGGGGCTGGCCCGGCGTGCTCGACCGGATCGCATTGTTGGCGCTGTCGCGCGCCGAGGCGTTGCCGGTCGCTATTTCTGCGATCGAGCGACCGACGCTGCCCCATTCGGACTGGGACGACCATTCGCTGGCCGAACTCGAAGACGCCGTCGGCGCGATTCCGGAGCCGCCCAAACTCTTTGTCAGCAAGGACGGCGAGGTCATAAAGGAACTTACCTTCGACCAGCCGCGGTTACTGATTGGCCGCTCGGAGCACAACGATATTGCGATTCCGAGCCGGTTTGTCAGCCGTCACCATTTGCTGCTCGTCCGGCACGGCAGCACTACGTTCATGATGGACCTGAACAGCAGTAACGGGATCTTCGTGAACTCGAGGCGCGTGTCGAACCACGTACTGATGGACAACGACGTCATCACGGTGGGCAATCACCGAATCAAGTTCTGTGACCCGCATGCCAGGAGTCGCGGCATAATGACCGGCAGCGAATTCACGGACACTGCAATCATGAAGACGCTCGACGACATGCGTAACCTGCTCGCCCAGGAAAACACGGCGATGCTGCCGGTTCCGAGCGAAAACCTGCCGACCTACGGCAACAAGTAGAACCATTCAGCCGTAATAACTCTTCTTGAAGTGCTTGCGGCACATCGAGACATAGCGGTCATTGCCACCGATTTCGACCTGTGACCCTTCTCGCACCGCGTTGCCCTCTTCGTCCATGCGCAGCACCATTATCGCCTTGGTGCCGCAGTGGCAGATTGCCTTGAGCTCCTTGAGGTTGTCCGACCAGGCAAGCAAGTACTTGCTGCCCTCGAATGGCTCACCCTGGAAGTCCGTGCGCAGGCCGTATGCCAGCACCGGGATGTTCAGGCTGTCAGTGACCTCGCCGAGCTGAAACACCTGCTGCTTGGTGAGGAACTGCGCTTCGTCGATGAGGACGCAGTGCAGCGGCGCATCCGCCATCATGGATTGGATGAGGTCGAAGAGATTTTCCTGCGGCGTAAACGTCGTCGCTTCGGACTCGAGCCCGATCCGCGAGGTCACCTTGCCGACGCCATAGCGGTCGTCGAGTGCAGGTGCCAGTACGACCGTGTTCATCCCGCGTTCGCGATAGTTGTAGCTCGATTGCAGGAGAGACGTCGATTTCCCGGCGTTCATCGACGAGTAGTAGAAATACAGTTTTGCCATTTGGAACTCGTAGCTAACGGAGTTCCGTTATTGTCGCACCGGATGCGGGCCCTTGCACCCGCGGGCGATCAGGGCCGGAGTTTGAGGACCGTTGCCAGCCTGCGCCGATGTCCGTTCCGTCCGGCACCCGTGTTTACTCCGGAATCTTCGCGGCATTTGTCGCAGACATTCCGGGGCCGGTGATACGACGAGAACACCTGGGGTATCGGCGTGACGCGCCCGGCTCTAAGGCAGCGGCTGCAGATCACCAGCTTGTTGAGCCGGTTCAGCAGTCGGTAGTCGACATTGTCCTTGCTGTTCGTGGCCATGATTCAACTCCACGTTTCCCTGGCAGCTTTTTTGACATTCGGCACGCCAAAAGACCAGCAAAGCGGGCGGGAAGGTCCGGAATTGTTAACTGGTCGTGGTTTTCCGTGTGACGCGCTCCGCATCCTCCGGGCCTCTATAATGTGCATATCGCCATAATCCGGGATCACCAACGCATGCTGAAAAAGCGCCTATTGTGGACCGCCGTCATTCTGCTGGCCGTCGCCGGTGCCGTTACGGGCCATATCGACAAGGCATCCGAAGAACAGGCTGAAAGCGCACTCGGGAATGCGCTGGTGACATTTGCCGTCGCCCGCACGCTCAACGGTGTGATCTCCGTCGCGCAGGGCACCGAAGTTGCGCTCGAGCCCGGCGGCGTCGGCGTGGTTCTGTCTGTCGGCGAAATCCTGGATCCGGTCAACGACCTGATCGAACGATTCTCGACCGTCATGCTGATTGCCGCGAGTTCACTGGGATTGCAGGCACTGCTGCTGAACATCACCAGCTGGTGGGGCGTAACAGCGTTCCTGTTCGCCGCGGCGGCCGGCTTCCTGATCGTGATCTGGGCACCCCGGTCGGTTGCAGCCACCTACGCCGGGCCGGCGCTGCGGGTATTGCTGATACTGCTGTTCGTGCGCTTTGCGGTACCGGTACTCATCGTCGGCACCACGGTGATCTCCGATGCGTTCCTGGCACCGGAGCAGGAAGCGGCGACGGCGATTCTGAGAAACACCACCGCGAATATCGAGCGTATTAATGACGAGACTCGGGCCACATCGGCCGACGAACAGTCGCTCATGGACCGGCTGGGCGAAATGATCGACGAGTCGCTGGCATCCATGCAGGTCGGAGACCGATTGCAGGAATTGAAGGAGAGTGCCTCCAATGCGGCGGAGCACATCGTCAGTCTCATCGCGATATTCGTGCTGCAGACGATTCTGCTGCCGCTGCTGTTTCTTTGGCTCTTTATCGAGGGCCTGAAGGGTGTCGCGAGCCGGTCTCCCAAGCTGTTCCAGGCTGGTAGCGGCGACCGCTGACCGGCAGGAGCGGGTCTCGGCCCGCGATCGCGCTTCGGGAACCGCCCCTACAACAGGTAGTCGGCGACGACCTCCATGAGGTGATCCGACCAGCGCACCGGGAACGGTTCGGTGAGTTCGACCGACTTGCCGAAATCGGGCGTAAACACCGCGCCGAGCAGTGCGTCGACATACGGCGCATGGGACGTTGCGATATTCAGCTCCTTGTTTGTCCGGAAGCTAAGCTTGTCCCAGTTCGCAGAGCCCATGCAGGCCCAGCCGTCGTACACTGCCGCCTTGATGTGCGACATGCCCGGGTAGACGAACACCCGGACGCCATGCTCGAGCATGGCGTTGGCGGCGAGTACATTGCTCTTGTTGATCGGGCCGTGGTTGCCCACGAGCGGCAATATGACACGAACGTCCACTCCCCTGCGCCGTGCTTTCGCCAGCTCGTACAGCATCGCGTCATCGGTGAAATACGCGTTCTGAATGTAGATGAATTTGCGCGCGCTGCGGATGGCGGCGCGCTGCGCACGAAAGATTTCCGCATCGCCGGGCCGAGTGTGCAGTACGCGCAACGGGAACCCGACGTCTTCGCTGTTACCGTCGTGCCGTTGCACAGCGGACAGCAGGTAGCCCGCATCACCCATCGGACCGGCATGCGCCCACGCCCGTTCGAACTCGCCGCGCAGGACGTCGACGACCGGGCCTCTTAGCTCCATCATCAGGTCGTGCCACACGTACCGATACTCGCGGCCGATGTTCATACCACCGGCAAACGCGATCCTGTTGTCCACGATTGTCGTCTTGACGTGATCGCCGGCCACCAGCCACGGGTTCTTCGACTGCCGCACGCTGATGGCCGAGCCAGACTCGAGCGACTCGCGAACCGACTGAGGCGCCTGGTAATCCGCGGGCATGGATTCGTCATCCGCCCCGGTCGCAACAATCGTGCCGAGGCCATCCAGGAGTATGCGCACATCGACGCCTTCGTCGGATCGGCGTCGCAACAGGTCCCGTATTCTCGACGCGAAATCGTCGTTGTCGAAAATATAGGTGCGGATATCAACGGACTGCGTTGCCGTCGAGATCGCGTCGATGTAGCGCACGAAAAAATCCTCGCCGTCGACGAGGTAGTCGATGGTGCCGCGCGTCGCTTCGTGGCCGGTGATGCGGGTCAACTCCTCTTCCCAGGCATCGAGGTCCATAGCGGGACGTTCGCTGAGCTCGGGAATCGGCTCCGACTCGAGTGTCACCATCCAGCTCGGCGTCACCGTCTCGACGGCGACATCCTTCGCGACGAACAGCAGGCGGTACAGAGACGACACCGGCCTCGAAACGAGCCCGCCGAGGTGGCTCTGCGCGACGTGCCCGGTGGACTGTGCGATCTGTGAGGCCTTGCTGGCTGCCGGACCGTCTGCCGGTGCCGGCGCGTAGCGCACGAAGATGCCGATCGGGATATCGCGGTCGATAAAGATAAACGGCAGCGAATAAGTTCCGGTGTCGCCCGTGCTGAAGACGATACGCCGGTCTTCGATGCCCTCCTCCTTCAGGAACCGGTCGAGCACGGGCTGCGCCCGTTCGATGAAATCCATGAAGTCGATCGTCTCGGCCACGATGTAGTTATCGGGCTTGTCGATGATCAGCCGGGCTTCGAAGTTGTTGATGTCGTTGTTGAAGAGAAAATAGTCCTCTTCGCCGAAGTGCATGACGATGCCGGTCATTTCCGCTTTCGGCAGCACGGTCGCAAAGACCTCGTCGATAAAGCGGCTCCAGTACTTGCTGCTGAGCAATCGCGGGACGATCGGCTTCTCCGGCAGCTTTTCCCAGCGTTTCGCGCTGTGGTACTCGAGCGGCAGGATGAAGGGGCCGGCATAGTCACCATCGGGGCCCTGCTTCAGGGCCGTCAGGTCGACGCGGTTTGACCAGTTGCCTCCGGAATAGACGAGGCCGTCCTCGCCTTCGTACGCAACGAAAAATTCATCGCTGCCGATATAAGCTTCGACCGCGACGAGGGGCTTCGCGACCGGCTCGTCGGCAAAGCGCCCGGGAAGTACGCGGAGATCATCATCCTCGGGAACCTGCTCGGGCTGCTGCGATGTACAGCCCGCCGTCACGAGGACCAGCAGCAGCGGGAAAAGTCGTGTCCTGAATGCCATGGCACCCCCCAATATCCGGACAACAATCACCCGATTCTCCGCAGAAAATAAATGGCTTTCAAGCAAATAGACTGCAGAACTCGCTTGCCGGACCGCGTTATTTACGTATATACGGGCTGTCACCGCCTGTAGTTCAATTGAATCAGCGTAATCGTGGATCCTAAAGGGGGGTATATCCAGCAATGAATCTGTTGAACGAGCGTCTCGACCGGGAACGGCATACGATGGCGAAAATGGTCGAGATTTACTGCAACGCGCGCCACCAGCCTTCGCATGCAGATTTGTGCGACCACTGCCAGGGCTTCCTCGACTATGCCGATGTGCGCCTGGAGAAATGCCTCTACGGCGCCGACAAGCCTACCTGCGCCAATTGCCCGATCCATTGTTACAAGCCCGGTCCCAGGGCACGAGCCAGGATGATCATGCGGTACGCCGGCCCACGAATGTTGCTCAGGCACCCGTATCTCGCGATTGCGCACAAGCTGGACGGTTTCATTTCGGCGAAACATCCCAGGGAACTGACACGCGACCAGAGGGCGCAACTGAGAGAACGCTGAAAACTCATTAGCTCGGGGGGTGCCATGTCTGTTTATGAAGATCACGTGCTGCCGCACCTGATTGACATCGCATGCTCGACAAAGCCGACACGCAAACAGCGCGAGAAGATCGTCCACCTCGCTGAGGGTGACGTCCTGGAAATCGGTTTCGGCAGCGGGCTCAACCTGCCGTATTACGACAATGACAAGGTTCGCAGGGTCTTCGGCCTCGAACCCTCTGAGGGCATGCGGCGTAAAGCTCAGCCCAACGTCGATGCGTCCGGACTGGACGTCGAGTTCATCGACCTGCCCGGCGAGGAGATCCCGCTCGAATCGAACAGCGTGGATACCGTGCTTGTCACCTACACGCTGTGCACAATCCCGGATGCCGTGGCCGCGCTCGAAGGCATGCGCCGTGTCCTAAAGGCTGGAGGCAATTTGCTGTTTTGCGAACACGGCGAAGCACCCGATGCGAACGTGCGCCGCTGGCAAGATCGGCTGAACCCCGGCTGGAAGCGCTTCTCCGGCGGTTGCAACATGAACCGCGACATACCGGGGCTCATCGAGAGCAGCGGCTTTCGCATAACCACCGACGAGCGCATGTATATCCCGGGACTCAAAATCCTGTCGTACAACTACTGGGGCACGGCAAAACCCTGACCCGTGCCCGCTTCGGTCGTGCGGATCAGGCGGCTGTCGAGTACTGCGGCCTGCCGGTGCTTCACCGCCTCCTGGTATTGGGGATCAGTGACCATTTCGAGGAACGCACCCGCGGTGGGATATCGGGCGATGAAGATCAGATCCCACCGCTTGTCCTCAGGCCCGATCAGCATGACTTGTGGCCTGCCTCGCCAGATGATCTCGCCACCGACGCGGTGAAACACGGGAGCACTGTCTCTTCCGTAAGCTTCATAAGCCTCCGCGCCCGTGGCCTCGCGGCCATCCTCATATGCCGCCCTCTCGCGGAAGCGCAGCAGGTTGATCATCATAATCGGTTCGTCGCGTGGTAGCGCCTTGAATGCCTCGAACTGGTCGCGCTCGGGATCGATGTAGTTGGACATGCGTAGCCTCCGTCAACTCTTCACGCCGGCAGCAAACGCCAGGGAGTAACTGGCCGGGAATTCAACTATCACCAAACACGGCGTTAACGAGCGCCGTGTCGAAATATTCCTTGACCTCCGCTATCTTCCCATCCCGGACGCGTATCACCTGGCAATAGGTATTGTTGTATGGAGTGCCATCGTGCGTTTCTGCCGAACCGTTAGTTTGGGCAACGACGACGTCATCCTCTGCGATCAGGCGCTCGATCTTCGAGGCGATTCCTGACTTCAGTTGGCTGAACAGCGGGCCCAGCAGCTGCGCGACGAGAGCCTCTTTGCCTGAATAGGTCCCGGAAAATCTCGTTGTTCCGATATTGGTCCAAGTGATGTCGTCTGCCAACATGGCGAAACATGCGTCCATGTCGCCGCGCGCGCCGGCCGCGTAGAAGTCGAGAACCAACTGTTTGTTTTCGGCGATCCCCATGATTGCCCCATCGAGTCAGTTAATAGCCAGTAAATATAGCAGCCAATTCCCTCGATCGGGGCTACGTAGAATCGCGATCAAATGCGAACTCAATCTTGCCCGCACGGATTCATAAACTTGCGGCAATTGCGGATGACACCTTGCCGTGATCATGGTTTATGCTTCGGGCAATTCGGGGGCGATTAGCTCAGTTGGGAGAGCGCCGCATTCACATTGCGGAGGTCACTGGTTCGAGACCGGTATCGCCCACCACTTTTTTCCGTCGAAGTGGTGCCCGGGGCCGGACTCGAACCGGCACGTCCTTGCGGACAGCGGATTTTAAGTCCGCTGCGTCTACCAATTCCGCCACCCGGGCATTGAATCGAATTATCGGGTATCGACTGCGCAGCCACAACAAAGACTGCGTTGCATCACTCAGGATACAGGGAAATGTCGACGCGATTGTTGCTCGCGGCGATCTCGTTCCATGCTGCCGCACTGAGGCCAGACGGAGTCGGCGGGTAATCCAGCAACGGGCTCGAGTTGCCATACGAAATGATCTCGTAGCGGATCGCTCCCTCCGTGCGGGCACGGGCGGCATTGATGAAGTTCGCGAACGCAGCGGTCTGGCGCAGACCCATTTCATACGCCTCGCTGGGGCCAAAGCCGACCTGGTCGCACTGGTCTGCGGGGCTATCCGGCGCCGCGAGTCCGTATCCGTCCGGGCCTCCAAAAGTCATGCAGAAATTGCCGACGTGCGATTCGATCCTTACGACCCCACGAAAATCGAGCGCCATGAGGCGATTCGTCAGCTCCTGGAGCATTGACATCCGAAAATCACCCATCGGCATTTCATTGATGCCGTATTGCGACGACTGATTAGCGGCCCATTCCAGTGAATCAAGGGCCACCATCTTCACCTCATCGAGAGACCGTCGGTACTGGTCCAGTTGCTGACGTACCTCGACAGAATCCTGCGTCGCGCTGACCTGCCCCGCTTCGAGCGCCCGTTGCAGATCAGCGTTCCGTTGCTCCAATTCCCGCCAGTTGTCTTCGCGATACCAGAAAAGCAACGCAAAAATAATTGCGAGCACACCGAGCGCAACGACAGCACCCTGGAACACATACCTGGGTATACCGTTGCGCTCAGGCCTTTCTTCAACCGCCTCTTCCTGCGCCGGTGGCCGAACCTGGTCTGCGACACGCCTCGCAATGATCTCCTGACTGTCCGCGAGCTCCCGCCGAAGAATGTCGCGCTGCTGATCGAACAGGTTCCGGATCATCTCCTTCAGGTCCTGATCGAATTGATCGAGACTCGGGTATTCTCCAGAGGGTATCTGGGCCTCATCCCGGTCACGCTTCTCACGCGACTCGGCGGGTTCGCCGATGATTCGCAGGGACTCGAGTACTTTCGACACTTCCACGGGTTCGAGTTGCTTCGGCAGGACGCCGATAGCGCCAAGCGCGCGGGCCTGGCCGACGTACAACTCGCCCTGCTGTGCGGTGTACATCATGATCGGGATCGTTGCCGTGACCGGGTTGTCCTTGATAGCCGACACGGCTTCAAGACCGTCCATTCCCGGCATCTCGTGGTCCATGAAGATGATGTCGGGCCGGGACTCGCTCAGGTATTCAATGGCATCTTCGGCAGATTCTACCGTAGCGACCTCGAGGTCATGGGTCTCGAGAATTCTTTGCAGCACAAGCCGTGCTGTTTCGGAGTCGTCGACGACTAAGGCCGTTTTGCGCAACAATTCACCCTCATTGGCAGCCTCGAAAGTAGCGAATTGAATGCCGCTTGCCGAAGCGCATGGATGGATGATTATGTCACGACTCACGGGCGGATGCCGAACGGAATCCGGCTCGCGTCGAGAAAGGAAAATGGAGGCTAGGGTCGGAATCGAACCGGCGTCCACGGCTTTGCAGGCCGCTGCATAACCACTCTGCCACCTAGCCTCGGTGCGCGGCGTGAGTACCTTGCGGGACTAAACTACCACAGGACGAGCAGGCGTCGCAGTATACAGTCCCGCCGTGCAGAATCAATTTGCGCTTGCCCGAATGGAGACGTTTGCCTGAACAGCTTGCATAATAAGCACATGTATAAACCCCTGGCGATAATGTTGGTCCTGCTCGCAGGGTGCTCGGCGCCCGACACGCCGCAGCAACCTTCGGTCGATTTGCTCGCGGTTCCCGCGGGTGCGCAAGCGGTGGGGCCGCGGCTTGCAGGGGGCGGTGGTCAGCCCCTTGTCCTGAGCTGGATGGAGCCCGATGAGACCGGCACGACCCTCTGGTACTCCACATTCGTCGACGAAGCCTGGAGCGGGCCCCGGGCGGTCGTGTCCGGCAAGAACATGTTCGTCAACTGGGCCGACATGCCGGCCGTTACGGCTCTCTCCGAGGATCACTGGGTTGCGCACTGGCTCGAGATGGCCGGCCCCCTGACCTACTCCTACCACGTCGTGATGGCACAGTCGTTCGACGGCGGGCTTAGCTGGTCCGAGCCGGTCAAGCCCCACACAGACGACACGCCGACCGAGCACGGCTTCGTGTCCGTGTATCCGATTGACGGCAAGGTAGCAGCGATCTGGCTGGACGGCCGCAAGACAGGTAACGACAGCGGTGATCCGGCGACCTCCGGTATGACGCTGCGTGGCGCCGTCATCGATGCCGACAACGCCCTCCACCACGAGCAGGAAATTGACGACTTGATCTGCGACTGTTGCCAGACCGATGTTGCAGTGACGGACGCAGGGCCGGTCACCGTGTATCGCGACCGGACAGTCGACGAGATCCGCGATATCTACGTCGCGCGCCTTATCGACGGCCGCTGGCAACCGGGTGTGCCGCTCAACAACGACAACTGGCAAATCGCCGGCTGCCCGGTCAACGGCCCCGCCATCACGGCACGAGGGGCCGAACTGGCGGCTGCCTGGTTCTCTGTTCCGAGTCAGGGGCCCGCCGTGCAGCTGCGGTTCTCGGGTGACGGCGCTGCAACGTTTGACCCGGCCATCAAATTGGCCACGGACGGTGCCCTGGGACACGTCGACGTCGTAATGCTGTCGGACGGATCCGCAGTCGTCAGTTGGCTTCAGGCCAGCGCAGGCGGGCACGGCAGTCTTGTTCTGCGCCGCGTGACTCGCGACGGCACACTGGGACCCACGCTGCCGATAGCCAACGGCGCACCTGCGCGATCCGTGCCACAAATGGCGCTGGCAGGTGACGAACTGGTGCTGGTCTGGACGGAGGCGCAGGACGAAACGAAGCGCATCGTCAGCGCCCGCGTCCCGATCGACTCGGTACCCAGCAACTGATTTGAGCTCGAATCCGAACCCGGTGCATGCACCCGGAGCGGGAAATGCGGCGCGCCGGCACTCGTCAAAACCCTGTGGCAAGTTCCTGGCGCGACGAACACGCTCCCGTCGAGCGCCCCTCAGGGGGGGGCAGCCAAGCCTTCTCCTCAAACGCAAAAGGCCGCCCGGTGGGCGGCCTTCTTGGCGTTTGGAGCGGGAAACGAGGCTCGAACTCGCGACCTCAACCTTGGCAAGGTTGCGCTCTACCAACTGAGCTATTCCCGCGGAAGGCCGGAAATTGTAGCCCCTTAAAGGGTTCTGTCAAGGCAAATCAGGCACTGTCAGCCGTTATCGTCCCCGTTCTGGTCCGCCATGATGAACGGCCACGCGGCCTTGAGGTAAAAGAACATCGACCAGATCGTCATGACGGCAGCAGCGACGAGCAGCACGAAGCCGACGGTGTAAATCGGAATTCCGAACAGGTCGTTCTGGTACACCATGAAGGCGATGCCGAACATCTGCAGCGTGGTCTTCACCTTGCCCGAGAACGATACCTGGACGTTGGCACGCTCGCCGATCGTTGCCATCCACTCTCGCAACGCCGAGATCGTGATTTCCCGGCCGATGATAATCATGGCGATGATGTCCTCGAACCAGTGCGACTGGGCCTGGACCAGCATGACCAGCACGATCGCTACCATCAGTTTATCCGCCACCGGATCCAGGAACTCGCCGAACCTCGAAGTCTGGCCGAAACGGCGCGCCACCCAACCGTCGATAAAATCGGTCACCGCCGCTATGCCGAAGAGGATCGCGGCAATCGGTCGCGCATTCGGCAGCGGACTGTAGAAACAGATGACGACCGCCGGAATTGCCGCGATACGAAACAGGGTTAGCAGGATGGCGAGATTGAGTTTCACGTCTGCGGGAGCCTTTAGTGCTGGCCGTCGATGTGCAGGTCATTGTATATGGTTTCCGCCAGAGTACGACCGATGCCGCGAACTTTGGCGAGATCGTCGATGCCCGCACCGATGACTCCCTGCAGACCGCCGAACTGACGCAGCAATTCGCGACGCTTCTTCGGGCCGAGCCCGGGGATCTGCTCGAGCCGTGACGTGTTGCGTGCTTTCGCACGCCGTTGCCGGTGCCCCGTGATGGCAAAGCGATGCGCCTCATCTCGTATTTGCTGTACGAGCAGCAATGCGGGCGAATTCGGCGGCAACTGCAGGGCCATTTTGCGACCCGGCATGAACAAACGTTCCGCGCCCGGCTTGCGCGCCCTCCCCTTTGCAACCGCAACCACCTGCAGCCAGTCGAGTTCGAGGTCGCGAAGTACCGCAACGGCTTCCGATAGCTGTCCCTTGCCACCGTCGACGAAAAGCACGTCCGGCATCGGCACCTCGCCCTTCTTGACGCGGGCGTAGCGGCGCTTGAGGGCCTCCGCAAGCGCCGAGTAATCGTCGCCCGCCGACGTGGGGCTCAGGTTGAATCGACGGTAGTCGCTTTTGATGGGGCCGGCCGCGTTGAAGACTACGCAGGAAGCGACCGTCGCCTCACCCGAGGTGTGGCTCACGTCGAAGCACTCGAGCCGCTCCGGAGTTTCTTCGAGTTCCAGTGCCTCGGCCAGCACCTTGAACTGCCGCTGAATCGTCGCATTGCTCGCAAGCCTGAGATTCAGTCCCTGCTCCGCATTGGTGCGCGCCATTTCGAGCCAGCGCTTGCGGTCACCGCGAACATTACTCTTGATGGCGACTTTGCGGCCCATGCGAACGCCGAGTTCGGCTTCGAGCAGATCCCGGTCCTCGATGTCGGTGTCGATGATAATTTCGGCTGGCACGTCGCGGCCAAGGTAATACTGGGCGACGAAACTGTTAAGAATCTTTTGTTTGTCGGCTTCGCCCTGCACCCGCGGAAAATGGTCGCGGCTGCCGACAACGGCGCCATTGCGAATGAACAATACCGTAACGCAATGCGTGCCGCCTGACGTGGCGAACCCGATCACGTCGATATCCTTGCCCGCGCTACGCGATACCAGCTGCCGCGCCTCGATCTCCTTGAGCTTGGCGATCTGGTCACGGAAGCGCGCGGCCAGTTCGTACTCCTGCGCGCTCGATGCCGCCTCCATGCGCTCCACAAACGTATTGATCACGCTCCGGTTGCGCCCTTCCAGGAACTGGATCGCAGCCCCGATGTCGCGGGCGTAGTCATTCTCGCTGATCAGCCCCACGCAGGGCGCGGTGCAACGCCGGATCTGGTATTGCAGGCAAGGCCGCGTGCGGTTCTTGAAAAACGTGTCGCGGCAGTTGCGGATCAGGAACAGTTTCTGCAGGTCGTTGAGCGTCTGGCGTACGGCACTGGTGCTCGGGTACGGCCCGAAATAGCGCCCCTTCCCCTTGCGCGGGCCCCGGTGAAAGCGCAGGCGCGGGAACGGATGGTCGGTGGAAACATAGATGTACGGGTAACTCTTGTCATCGCGCAGAAGGACGTTGAATTTCGGCTTGTGCTGCTTGATCAGCGTGTACTCGAGCAGCAGCGCCTCGGCTTCGGTATTGGTTACCGTCACCTCGACGCGCGCAACGACCTGCATCATCGCCGCGGTCTTAACCGACGTTTGCGTACGGTGAAAGTAGCTCGACACCCGTTTCTTCAGGTCCCGCGCCTTGCCGACGTAGATGACCTTGTGTTTGGCGTCGAGCATGCGATACACGCCGGGACGATGGGTCAGCGTGCGCAGAAAGGATTTTGCGTCGAATGCGGCGGCGTCATTCATACGCTATTTATCCAGCATCCCCTTTGCCTTCGCAAATACGGCATCGAACATCGCGGGCGTCAGGCGTCCCGTGTTGGTGTTGTAGCGACTGCAGTGATACGAGTCGAGCATGCAAAACGTCCCGAGATCGTGATCGGCTGCGTGCGCAAATTTGTAGTCGGCCTGCCGCAGACCGCGAGCCTTGACCACCGCCCGGTGAGCAATACCGCCCAGCGCCAACACAATGGACCCCGGCACGAGGCTGTCCAGTTCGTTCGCGAGAAAGCGATTGCAGCTGTTTATCTCCGCCCCAACGGGCTTGTTGTCCGGCGGCAGGCACTTCACCGCGTTGGTGATGCGGCAGTCCCGCAGCGTCAGTCCGTCGTCGGCCGACAGCGATTCGACCTTCGAACTGAAGCCGAACTTGTGCAGGGTCTCGTAAAGCAGGATACCCGCATGGTCGCCCGTAAACGGACGTCCGGTACGGTTTGCGCCATGCATGCCGGGCGCAAGCCCGACAACCAGCAACCGCGCTGCGCCGTCACCGAAGGGCGGCACCGGCCGGCAGTAATAATCGGGATAGCGCGAATTCACTTCGTCGAGGAAACCGGCCAGCCGCGGGCAGGCTCGGCAGCCCCGGTCGAAGATCTCTCGCGACACGGATGCGGCCTTATTCGTCATCCATGTGACGGATCACGGCAC
>Ga0224503_10000163_pt1 | contig 18858 bp, 16 predicted proteins | sample SF_Oct11_sed_USG_2_FD_169106 | JGI IMG/M metagenome (GOLD analysis project Ga0224503, IMG submission 169106) | Sediment microbial communities from San Francisco Bay, California, United States - SF_Oct11_sed_USGS_21 | ecosystem: Environmental > Aquatic > Marine > Sediment | place: USA...
GGATTCGCTCTGCAAGCCTGGCTATGTCTTGTTCTTTGTCATCGCGGTGCACCGCAACCAGCACCAGCAGCCCGCGGCCTATTTCGCCGACCGTAGTATTGCCGACGCAGACGGTGGCCTCGGTGACGCGTTGCAGCAGAGCAATCATTATTTCGTTGTTTTCCAGACTATCGACACAAACAAGGCTTTTATTAATGCATCAACGAGATACGAATATCCATAGCGAAGAGGCGCAGATGCGAAGATTTGAGGCGCTACGGATAGCCTGTCGGGGCAGCAGCCCCGGCCAAACCATGGACGGTACGGGCCCTGGTCGCGAGATCAGGGCCCGCTTCGCAAGAAACCCCCACCCTTACCCAACTTGCGACGAGAAAAGATATGATATTCCCACAAACAGACAATAACTATGATAGTGGGATAATGATCCACGGCTCGCCGCAATAATTTATCGAAAGTGGGATCTGTTCGCCTGAATATGCTGCGTTGGCTTCAGGCCTCCCAGCCAATACACTTAGGCGCTTGTACGCCGGACAGGGAAGATAATGAAAAGAAGACAGTTTGTCGGTGGGTTGGCCGCTGCGGTCGGTGCTGCCTCATGTGCAGGCGAGAAGACCGATTGCGCAAGCGGTACCGGACAGTCAGCTGAGACGTTCGAATGGTCTTGCGTGACATCGTGGCCGCCGAAGTACCCGGGTCTTGGCATGGCGGTTGAGAACCTCGCAGAGCGCATCGAGTCGGCATCCAACGGGCGGCTCAAGATCAAGGTTTATGGTGGCGGCGAGCTCGTGCCGGCTTTCGAGGCATTTGATGCGGTGAGTCGCGGCACCGTCGAGATGGGGCACGATGCGTCGTACTACCACAAGGGCAAAGTTGATGCCGCACAGTTTTTTACGGCCGTGCCTTTCGGTCTGAATTATCTGGAACTAAACGGTTGGTTTTATTATGGCGGCGGTCTCGAGCTATGGCGCGAATTGTACGAACCGTTCAACATCATTCCCTTTCCGTGTGGCAACACTGGCGTGCAGATGGGTGGCTGGTTTAATCGAGAAATCAATTCCGTTGACGACCTCAAAGGCCTCAAAATGCGTATCCCGGGTCTCGGCGGCGAAGTCATCCGACGCGCCGGCGCGACACCGGTGACAATGCCCGGGTCCGAAATCTTTACGTCATTGCAAACCGGCGCCATCGATGCGACTGAGTGGGTCGGCCCGTATAACGACGTATCGTTTGGTCTGCATAAGGCCGCGAAGTACTACTATTACCCGGGATGGCAGGAGCCGGGTGCCGGTCTTGAATGCATGATCAACACCGCCGCGTGGGCATCTCTGCCGGCAGATTTGCAGGCGATCGTCGAGATCTCCTGTCAGGCGATTACTACTGACATGATGGCGGAGTACACGCACGGCAATGCGTTTGCGCTACAGCAATTAGTTGATGATCCAGACGTTGAAGTTCGGCCATTTCCCGACGACGTCTTGCGGTTGCTGAAGTCAATCACACACGACATTGTGCGGGAAACGGCTGCAACCGATCCAATGTGGGACAAGATTCAGAAGTCGTACTACGCGTATATGGAAAAGTCGACGCGGAATCAGCGCGTCACCGAGTTTGCGTACCTCAGGACACGCGATTTATAGTCAGGTCGTACCGCTGTAAGCCCGTTAGGCTTGATCGCCGCCCGTAACACAACAACAGAGCGTCATGCTGAAATTCATTCTCGCCGCCGCCGCCTGTTACGCCCTGCTCGTCGTCATCGTGTATTTGATGCAGGGGCGCATGCTCTATCTTTCAGGAGTACCCGGGCGAACGTTGACCATGACGCCGGCCGACGCTGGCATGGACTATCAGGATGTCTCGATCGAAACTACCGACGGAGTGACACTGCATGGCTGGTACATCGCCGGCCGATCCTCGCAAGTACTGTTGTTCTTTCACGGCAATGCCGGAAATATCTCACATCGTCTCGACTCGATCGGGCAGTTCCGGGAGCTGGGCTTATCAGTATTGATTATCGACTACCGGGGCTACGGTCAGAGTGAAGGCCGAACTACGGAGAACGGGATCTATCGCGATGCTGATGCGGCGTGGCGGTATCTCATCGAGAGTCGCGGTGTAGTCGCCAGCGATATCATAATTTTCGGCCGCTCACTCGGCGCCTCTGTTGCGTCACGACTAGCGGCCCGGCATCGACCCTTGGCACTTATCGTGGAATCTTCCTTCTCGTCAGTTCCGGACATTGCCCAGGAGCTCTATCCATGGCTCCCGGCGCGCTGGTTGAGCCGCCTCAGGCATGCGACACGCGATCATGTGCGGGACGTTCGCTGCCCCGTACTGGTGGTTCACAGTCGAGACGATGAAATCATCCCGTTCCACCACGGCGAAGCAGTCTTTGCAGCTGCGAATGAACCCCGGACGCTACTGACGATTCGCGGCACTCACAATGATGCATTCCTCGTAGACGAGCGCACCTATGTTGAAGGGCTGCGGACGTTTCTGACAGGACTCTCCGCGCCCGCCTTACCACGGTGATTGCGAAAACATGCGTTACTGGATTGCAAGCAAGAGGCGCACGGTATGTGCTGAATCATTGCCGTCCGCCGCGTTATAACGAATGATCAGATCAGCATTGCCGTTGCCGTCGATGTCTTCAGCGGCAACCAGAGCGCCGTTACGCGGCAATATGACGTCCATATCGACTTCGTCCTTGCTGAATAGATGTTCCGTCGCGACACCATGATAGAAACTCAAGCGGTTGCGGCCGGTTTGCATCACGAGATCTTTCCGCCCGTCGCCGTCAAAGTCTGCGACTTCGATCGCCGGAATATCCACCTGGCCGCTCGTGACGCTGAAGCGGACATTGGTCTTGGCGACATAGTCGGCGCTGTCTGAGTAGTTATCGTCGGCCGTCATCTTAAAAAAGTGCAGCTGTAATGACACATTACCGGACAGCAGCGCCCTGATGACCCGACCGAAGGTCAGGCGTACTTTCCTCACGACCAGATCCTTCTTGCCGTCGCCGTCGATATCTGTACCGATAAGGCCGAATTGCAGACCCTCAGAGGCAAGTTGCGCATCCTCTGTCTCCCGGTATACGAGCCGATCACCGTCCATCCGCCCCAGATGCAGGCCAAATTCATTGCGCTTGTCGAACACGCCCTCGCTAAATGTGGACTCGGTCAGGATGTCAGGCAGCTGGTCGTCATTCAGGTCTTCGATCGACCAGATGCGCTTTTCAGTGAGTTCCCTCTGATCGACTGCACCACGGTTGTTTTGCAGTGTGCGCATCTCGGCTTCGGAAAGCAGATCCAAACCCAGCGGCACGACTTGCGGCCGACCCTCGAATCGCGCGCCGGGCAGTTGCGCATAGACGCGTAACGAATCACCTCGCCAGACAGCGAGGTCAGTCAAAGCGTCGAAGTTCATGTTGCCGCTGACGAGCGGCCGGCTCTCGAAGCTGACGATGCCGCTCGACACGGTCATGCTACTGCTTTCCCGCAGCAGAATTTCGTCTCCAAGGCTGCCGTCCGTCCGCTGCAGGCGTACCCGATAGCCTGCGGTATCCGGCACGACCAGATCGTCCCGGTCGTCCTGGTTGATGTCGCGAAAGAAATCGATTGGCACAATCGCACCAGCACGGTCCTGGCCATAGATCGTCCGAATGTCGACAACCGCGACGAGTCCGTTGAGGGTAAAGTCGTAGCGCAGGATTCGTCCTGGCTCGATAAAGAACAAGGCGTCCCGATTACCGAGTCGACCGACGTCGTACGCAATCAGGTTGGCACCGGGGGCCAGCGAAAGGATGGGCTGCGGGCTGTCTTCGTTGGCACCGTCAACCCGATAGACAGCGAGTCGCTGCTGGTGATCGTCATCGCGCCCGGCCAGCACGACATGGCGGGCATTGTCGTCGCTCAAGCTTGCGGCGAGGACCGGTTGCTCCACGTGGAATCCGGCAGCGATAATAATCTCGGAGAACCCCGGCTCTGCGGCGGTGGCCGCGGCCGCGAGCACAATCGCGAGGCTAAATAAGATGCTGCGCACTTTGTTGTATCCCACTCACTTTTAAAGGGCTACCAAACGCTGCCAAGCGCAACCCTGATTGCCTCGCCGTTGATGCCGCTGGATTCCTCGGCTGCGAGGAATGCAATCACCTCGGCCACTTCCCGGGTCGTGGCAACGCGGCCCGGCGGATACAGCTCCGCTCGTTCCTGCCAGACCTGCTCGGTCGTGATTCGACGATCCTTTGCCTCTTGGCGGGCCGAACGTTCGGCCATCTCAGTCCGTACCCAGCCGGGCAAAACGGCGTTGGATGTAATGCCAAAAGCTCCGCCGTCCTGGGCGACCGAGCGCATTAGCCCCAGCAAACCGTGTTTGGAGCTGTTATATGCGCTTCCAGCGTATTCGGCGACCAGGCCAGCAGTAGAGCTCGTGTAGACAACGCGCCCGTAACGGCGTTCCACCATTCCTCGCAATGCCAGCCTCGAGAGATGGAACGGCCCATCGAGATTGACTCGCATCGTCTCGCTCCAAATATCCGGCTCCTGTTCCCAGACGACACGCTCATGGGCTGAACCGATACCGTGGTTGCAAACAAGAATCTCGATTGGACCCAGACGTTGCTCGGTGTCAGCGACGGCGTGCGCACAGCCCTCCTGGGTTCCCAGATCTGCTACCGAATACTCCAGCCCTGTTGCCGCCAATTCTTGCTGGCCTCGAGCGATGCACATAACCCGCGCACCACGTGCCGCCAATATTTCTGCGGCCGCCCGCCCTATTCCTCGTCCGCCGCCTGTGACGAAAGCGACGCGCCCTTCGACTCCTGCCATGCTGCAGATCCCCTTAACGTGTTCCGAAACAGTATAACGTCTGCTTTTTGACGCAAAGCGGACATTGAGGTCGTAAAGTGTTGGATGGGAGCAAATGATCCTGAGCGGACGCCTCATCTTTCGGTACGATTCCAATCGTGCGAATGGCCGTTAGCGGACACGCCAAGCTGGGTGTAGATTGACACCAAGAGGTCTGCTATCAGCCCGTTACCGCTACGGCCGATCGCATCAAACTCTATGCAAATGAAGCCAAGTATCCAGCATGCCCCTATCTGAGAAAAAAGCGGCGGCAAACCATTTCCGGCGGCAAATCCGGCGAAGTAACGAACTGCATGTCGAATACATGGATGATGCGCATCTTCGGAAAAGCTACGAGCGCTTTACGAATTGGCAGCTTGATTACCTGCTTCCATTGTTCGGCGACTTGTATGCCCAGACCGGCTATGCGGAGGCGATTGATTTCACTATGAGCGACCTCGCCGGCATTGGCATCAGCAATCGCGACCACGATCTGGAGCGTGCCGCTCCGGCCATTACTACGTTACTGCCGCTTGGCGCGCTTGTGACCATTGCCAGCGCGGCGGAGATGAACGCCCGGGTACTGGAGATTAATATTGCGATCTGCCGATGTCTGTTGGTCGGGAACGAGCTCCCGGCCCAGATAACAGAATATGAATATTGCGTCGCCTGCCGCAAGGCCAGCTCCTTGGGGAAATGTGTGCAGCTCGTCCATCTAATCACCGGGCTGGGCAAGACGCTCAGGTCACTCGTCGAAATTCCAATGATTGGGATAACCCTTCGCGCCATGAGAGCGCCCGCTCATGCGGCCGGGTTCGGCGCACTTCAGGAGTTCCTGGAAAAAGGCTTTCGCACGTTCAGGCAGATTCCGGACATTGATCACTTTCTTGCTGAGATTGAAAATCGCATGATCGAGATTTTTGAGAGAATCTACACGGCGCCACTGGATCGACTCCACTGACACCTGACACGGTGGAGATAGCAAGAAGTTGGCGCCAAACCGCCGCGAATTGGCGCATTGCTGAGCGTCCGCTTTACACCAGATAGCTGTCATTGAGCTGATAGGATGGTGACAGGCTGGAAATGACCCAAAGCGGTCACACAGACGATCGAGTGCCGAGTGAGGAAACCATAAGATAAAGGCACAAAAATGAAGGCTGTTTCTACAATAATTTTGGCAATACTAATTTTGTTGGCGGTGTCATCCGGCATCACGAAGATACTGTTAATGCAGCAAGACGTTAACTTCTTCGGCAAGTACGGTTTCTCCAACCCAATTCTCATCATTTACGGATTAGTACAACTGATCGGTGGCCTACTCTTGGTGTTTACAAGAACCAGATTTGTTGGCGCTGCGATTGTGGCAATTACGTTCTTGATTTCCCTGGTCGTTCTGCTAATGGAGGGGAACATACCGGTCAGCATCGCCACCGTGGTCGCCACACTGTTGTTGGGTGTAATTATGAAGCAAAGCTGGCCGCCCGCTGCGCGATAGTCCAAAGGCTGCTTGTGGAAGAAGAGCATCTGTATCGTGTGTTTGGCGAGCAGTACGCGGAGTACAGCCGGACTATTTCGCGCTACTTCGGCAGGTCCCATCCACAAAGCTAGACCACTGAACACCGGATGATGCGATGTCTGGTCTTGACCGATAACTGTGCGTCAACCTTGTGAATGAGATGCATTCCGTGACAACCACGAGATATGCGTCCTGCGCACCGTATAATATGGTCGTATTAGCACCTGGTTGAAACGGGGAAATCTCACAAGATGATGATCGAAGAGCATCTAACGGCTCGACCAGACTGGGTAAAGGAATCTGCCTTTGGGCAATGGTTTCTTGGTACGGATACATGGACGAACCAGGTGCTAAAGATCGCGCTGGACGATCTTGAGTCGCTCATGATGCCGAAAGCTGATCGTTATCCAACAATACTTGATGTTGGCTTTGGTCATGGTCAGTCTCTGCTGATGCTGGATCAGCGCTTCCGCCCCGAGAGAATAATTGGTCTGGACGTAGACCCCAGAACAGCGGAATGGTCTGCGGAAAAAGCCGAAGCCTGTGTTAGCGACGTGCAACTTATTGTCAGTAATGCAGCGTCTATCGATCTGCCTGATGCTTCTGTTGACATGGTATTTTGCCACCAGACGTTTCATCATATTGTTGATCAACCGGGCGCCGCAAATGAATTTTATCGAGTACTCAGGCCAGGCGGAGTCTTGCTGTTTGCAGAATCCTGCAAAAAATATATTCATTCCCTGCCTATAAGAATACTCTTCAGGCATCCAATGGATGTTCAAAAAACTGATGTTGAGTACATACAATTGCTGGAAGCGAGCGGTTTTGTCACACGCCCGGAAAGCACTTCCCGGCCATACTTGTGGTGGAGTCGTATGGACCTCGGAATACTGGAAAAACTGGGTAAAAAAGTTGCCAAAGATAAGGAGGAGACGCTGGTTAATGTTGTTGCATATCGTCCTAAGTGAATATTTATTGGTTCCTTACCACGGTTCGAGAAGCGAACGGAGCTTAACCGCCGTAAATCCTGTTCGGCAACCACGTTACCAGGTCGGGGAAAATTGCCAGCAGCAGTAGCGCAAAAATCTGAATCGCGACGAACGGAATAGCACCACGGTAAATTTGCTGCGTCGTAACACCGGGGGGTGCAACACCGCGAAGGTAAAAAAGGGCGAAGCCAAACGGCGGCGTCAGGAAAGAAGTTTGCAGGTTGATCGCGATCATGATGCCGAGCCACACGGGATCGAGGCCCATCGCAAGCAAGACGGGTCCGACTATAGGCACGACGACAAATGTGATTTCAATAAAGTCGAGCACGAAGCCCAACAAGAACATCACAAGCATCACAACGATAACGGCGCCGATAACGCCACCGGGTAACGCCTCAAGTATCGCGCGGACACCATCGTCGCCACCGTAGCCACGGAAGACGAGAGAGAAGACAGACGCGCCAATCAGAATCAGGAACACCATGCTGCTGATCTTGAGTGTGCTTCGCATGACTTCTTGCAATCTCTCGAGGTTCAGCTGCCTGCGAAACACGGCAAGCAGCAGTGCGCCCATCGCGCCGACGCCAGCAGCTTCGGTCGGCGTCGCAAGCCCGGCTAAAATCGAGCCAAGTACAGCGAATATCAGGAGTATCGGAGGAAGGACCGCCTGAAGAACTTGCCAGTGCGAAACCTTGTCATCCGAGGTCCTCACGTGTGCGGGCATTTCGGTCGGCCGGAAAAAGGCTACGCCAATTATGTAGAGAATGTAGAGCAAGACGAGTAACAAGCCAGGTATGAGCGCGCCGGCGAACAGGTCGCCGACGGACACTGTTTTTGGCGAAAAGATACCCATCTTGAGCTGTGCCTGCTGATAGGCGGAGGTCATGACATCGCCGAGCATGACGAGAATGATCGATGGCGGAATGATTTGACCAAGCGTGCCGGAGGCGCAGATTGTGCCAGCTGAAATCTCCGGCGAGTAACCGCGCCGCAACATCGTTGGCAACGACAACAGCCCCATAGTAACGACAGTCGCGCCCACGATACCCGTACTCGCTGCGAGCAGCATGCCGACGACGGTAACCGATATGCCGAGTCCGCCGCGCAGCGAACCGAACAACGCACTTAGCGTCTCCAGCAACTCCTCGGCTATTCGCGCGCGCTCAAGCATGACACCCATGAAAACGAACAATGGCACGGCAACAAGTGTCTCATTGGTCATGATTCCGAACACGCGGTTCGGCAGGCTCGAGAGCAGCGCCTCGGTGAAGTTGCCGGTCAGGACGCCGACACCGGCAAATATTAGCGCGGTGCCACCGAGCGTAAATGCAACAGGAAATCCAGCAAGTAATACGACTATTACCGACAGGAACAGCAGCAGCGCTACCCACTCCATCGCTATTCTTGCCGTATCGCCGCGATAGATCGCAGCAGCAGAGAAATGCCTTGTGACGCAACGACAATCGGCATAACGATCACGATCGATTTCAGGACCGGTATCAGTGGATAGGGTAAACCACCAGGTTCACGCGATGACTCGTGAATCGACCACGAAACAGCCGCAAAGTCATACGCCTTAAAAGCAAGAAAGAAGCAAAGTGGCAGCAGAAACACAAGGACGCCGAGCAGATCAATCATTGCGCGCCGCCGCGCACTCATAGTGCGGTAGAAGATATCGACGCGCACGTGTTCTTCGTGCAATAACGTATAGGCCGCCCCCACCATGAACACAACCGCATGCATCCAGACGACTGACTCCTGCAGCCAGATCAGTCCAGCGTCAAACACATAGCGCATCACGACGATAACGGATGTGACGATGACCATCATCAACGTGAGCCAGGCGGTTATCTCGCCGCTTACGCTACTGATACGGTCAAACAGGTTCTGCGGCGCGTCCGGGCCCGACGGTTCGCTCATACGTTCGGCCTCAGCGACGCCAGAACGTGGGCGTAATGAGGACGAGTAGCGTAAAGATCTCGAGGCGGCCGAGCAGCATGCCAGCGATAGCGATCCATTTCGCGGTATCAGACAAGGACATGAAGCCGGAAGCGACGTCGCCAAGCCCGGGGCCGAGGTTGTTTAGCGTTGCAGCAACAGCAGAGAAAGCCGTTACCTGGTCAAGCCCGGTCGCCATCATCGCGACAAGCATGACGCTGAATACGACCATGTATACCGAAAAGAACCCCCACACAGCATCTACGACGCGGTATTGAACAGCTTTGTTGCCGAGTTTGATGGGGATCGCGGCGCTCGGATGGATAAGCCGGACGATTTCACGAACCCCCTGCTTGTAGATCAGAAGACAGCGGATAACCTTGATACCGCCAGCTGTCGAGCCGGCACAGCCGCCGATGAAGCTCGCGAAGATCAGCAGAACCGGTAGCGCCGCTGGCCACAACGCGTAGTTGGCTGTCGTAAAACCCGTAGTGGTGGCAATCGACACGGCCTGGAAAAGCCCATTGATAATCGTATCTCCTGCCGTGCTGTAGCTTCCATGTTGAAACAAGCTGGCAATCACCAGCACGGAAAGAACGAGCAGAATCAGTGTATAAGTGCGAAACTCCGGGTCGAGCGAGTAGTGTTTGATGGACACGTAGCGCCACGCGAAAAAATGCAGCGAGAAGTTAATTCCGGCCGCAAACATAAAGACAACAGCAACAAGGTCGATAGCGGTGCTATCAAAGTAGCCGATACTCATGTCGTGTGTGGAGAACCCGCCGATTGCCACCGTGGAAAATGCGTGGCACAACGCGTCGAACCAACCCATGCCGGCAGCCAGATAGCCGGCCGCGCAGCTTATTGTGAAGGCAAGGTACACGTACCAGAGTGCTTTTGCCGTCTCAGTGATGCGCGGTGTCAGCTTCGTGTCTTTGACCGGACCGGGCGTTTCAGCCCGATACAGCTGCATGCCACCCACGCCCAGCATCGGTAATACGGCGACAGCTAATACGATGATGCCCATGCCGCCAAGCCACTGAAGTTGCTGGCGGTAATACAGGATCGATTTTGGCAGGTCATCAAGACCGGTAAGGACGGTCGCTCCGGTTGTTGTCAGTCCGGACATCGACTCGAAAATGGCGTCGGTTACCGACATCGTTATCGAATCGGCGAACAACAGCGGCGCCGCTCCGAATGTGCCCAAAACGGTCCAGAATGCGGCGACTACCAGAAACCCATCACGCAATCGCAGATCTTTACGCGAGCGGTGCACAGGTAACCAGCAAATCAGGCCGGCTGCGAGCGTAAGACCGAAACCTTCAACGAACGGCAGCCACGACTGCTCTTCGAAGATCATTGCGATTATGATCGGCGGCAACATCGTCAGGCTGAACATCATGAGCAGCAGCCCGAGGATTCGTTGTACTACTGCCCAGTTCATCGTGTTAGCAACGGCTTAGACGAAAGATACGCCGACCTGGAACAGTTTCTCCAGTTTCTCGATTTTGCGCCGGTCTGTCAGGAACAGGATGACGTGATCATCGGTATCGATAACGGTGTCATGATGAGCGATGATGACCTGGCCGTCGCGGACCAGCGCGACAATTGCAGCACCCTTCGGCAAGCCGATGTCTTCGATCTTGCGACCGACGACTTTTGACTCCGCTTCGCTACCGTGTGCGATCGCTTCGATGGCCTCTGCTGCGCCGCGCCGTAATGAGTGCACCTTAACGACGTCGCCGCGGCGTACGTGAGCCAGAAGAGAGCCTATCGTTACCTGTTGCGGCGAAATAGCAATGTCGATACTACCGGCCTCTACGAGATCGACATAGGAAGCACGATTGATCAATGCCATCACCTTGTGTGAGCCAAGTCGCTTCGCAAGCATCGAGCTGAGGATGTTGGCTTCTTCAGAATTCGTCAGCGCGCAGAACACGTCAACATTGTCGATATTCTCTTCGAGAAGCAGCTCCTCGTCAGCGGCATCGCCGACAAGGACAATAGCCTTGTTGAGTTGCTCGGAGATGCGCCTTGCGCGTTTTTGGTCCCGTTCGATGAGTTTGACCTGGTTGGTCTGCTCCAGTGCCAGGGCGAGACGCAAGCCAATGTTGCCGCCACCTGCGATCACTACCCGACGCACCGGATCTTCGAGACGTCGCATCTCACTCATGAAGACCCGGATGTCTTTGCGGTCGGCGATGAAGAACACCTCATCATCTTCCTGAATTACCGTGTCGCCTTCGGGAAGCAGTGCCTTGCCATGGCGGTAAATCGCCGCAATGCGGCCCTCGGTGTTCGGAACATGCTCCTTGAGTGTCGCGATGCGCTGGCCGACGAGCAGGCCATCGCGATCAGCCCGGGCGCCGACGAGGCGGACGCGGCCATCGGCAAAATCCAGAACCTGCGATGCGCCCGGGTACAGAATTAGCTGTTCGACGTACTCACAGACCAGCTGTTCGGGACTAATGCGTACGTCCACCGGGATTGCGTCTTGCGTAAACAGGTCCTTGGCGTTCATGTACTCAGCCGAGCGAATGCGGGCGATCTTGGTCGGCGTATGAAACAGGGTGTAGGCCACCTGACAGGCGACCATGTTGGTTTCGTCGGTGTCGGTCAGCGCTACGACGATATCGGCGTCGTTTGCGCCGGCACGATCGAGCACTTCAGGAGAGGCCGCATGGCCGACGACGGTTCGGATATCGAGACGGTCCTGTAACTCACGCAACACGTCGGGACGTCTGTCGACAACGGTGACTTCGTTGGCCTCTTCGCGCGACAGGTGATATGCGGCTGATGAGCCAACCTGCCCCGCACCGAGAATGAGAATTTTCATTGTTCTTGTCGGGCCTCAGAGCGCAGCGAACCACGCCGCCTCAAGGTTAATAGTTTACATCAGATCGAGATTTGCATAGCTTAGAACGAGCCATTTTGTGCCCGCCGTCTCAAAATTGACTTCAACTCTTGCGTGTGCACCCTGACCCTCGCAATTGAGTATCACCCCGTCACCAAACTTGCCATGCCGGACGCGCTGGCCGAGGCGAACGCCGATTTCCGCGCCCGGTGCAGTGGACTTCACGCTGCGACCTGGTGAGCGCATAGGCCGTGACACCTGCACACGTGGCCGAATCTCCTCAATGTGCTCCTCGGGAATCTCGGCAATGAACCGGGACGGCTGCGAAAAGTTATCCATGCCATGCAGACGGCGCTGTTCCGCGTAGCTCACATACAGCGTCTGTTTCGCGCGCGTAATGCCGACGTAGCAAAGCCGCCGTTCCTCCTCGAGGCCGTTCGGGTCAGCGATCGAGCGCTGATGTGGAAACAGGCCATCTTCCATGCCCGACATAAACACGAGGGGAAACTCGAGGCCCTTGGCTGAGTGCATCGTCATCAGCTGCACGCAGTCTTCCCACGCGTCCGCCTGCCCCTCTCCTGCTTCGAGGGCCGCGTGCGACAGAAACTCGTCGAGAGGTGACATCTCCTCCGCAGGGTCGGGCTCGAAACTTTTCGCCGCACTGACCAGCTCGAGCAGGTTCTCGACACGCGTTTCACCTTTCTCGCCTTTGTCCTTTTTAAAGAAGTCGATCAGACCGCTTGCATAGATGACGTGATCAACCTGTACCTGCAAGTCGAGTCCCGCAACCTCGCGCGCCATTTTCTCGATCAGGTTCAAGAAGGCGAGAACAGCGTTTGCAGCGCGCCCATTGAGCTCGTCACTGGCAACGGCGCCGGCCGCGCGCCACATCGGACAACTGTTGGCGCGTGCATAAGAGCGCATGATCTCAACCGTGCGTGCACCGATTCCTCGTGTCGGGCGATTGACGATGCGCTCAAATGACGAATCGTCGTCACGATGGGAGATCAGGCGCAAATAAGCCAGCGCATCCTTGATTTCCGCACGCTCGAAGAACCGCAGGCCGCCATAGACGCGGTATGGAATGCCTGCATTAATCAGGCCTTCTTCAAGCACCCGCGACTGCGCGTTCGACCGATACAAAACAGCGGCATCAGCGCGCAGGTTGCCTTGATCGATCCAGTCACGTAAGCGCCCGATCACAAAATCCGATTCATCGCGTTCGTTATATGCCGCATAGACCCTGATGGGCTCACCCTCGGCACCCTCGGTCCAGAGGTTCTTGCCCATTCGAGACTGGTTGTTCGCAATGACGGCATTCGCCGCATTCAGTATCGTCGCGGTTGAGCGGTAGTTCTGCTCGAGCTTGACGACAGCAGTGCCCGGGAAGTCTTTTTGAAAACGGTGAATGTGCTCGACGCGCGCGCCACGCCAACGATAGATAGACTGATCGTCATCGCCAACGACAAACGGTATACCTGTGTCGCCGGCGAGCAGTCGCAGCCAGGCGTACTGAATGGCATTGGTATCCTGAAACTCGTCAACGAGCAGGTGCTGAAAACGGCGACGATAATGTTGCAGGAGTTCTGCGTTGTCACGCCACAGTTCATGTGCGCGCAATAACAGCTCGGCAAAGTCGACAAGGCCGCCGCGTTCGCAGACTTCCTGATAGGACTTGTACAGCGCGATCATCTGCCGGCGATTCGGGTCGCCATCGTCGTCGAGGTGCTGCGGCCGCAGACCCTCGTCTTTCTGCGCGTTGATAAAGTACTGAATCTCCCGCGGTACCCAACGGCCATCGTCAATCTCGAGGTTCTTGAGAAGGCGCTTGATCAGCCGTAGTTGATCATCCGAATCGATGATCTGAAAATTCTGTGGCAACCCGGCCTCACGCCAATGACGGCGCAGCAGCCGATGCGCGAGGCCATGAAATGTGCCGATCCAGAGGTGATTGACGGGCATGCCGAGTAACGCTTCGATACGGCCCCGCATTTCAGCAGCAGCTTTGTTCGTGAAAGTAACAGCCAGCAGGCTTTGCGGCGAGACACCTTCGACGTCAATCAGCCACGCGGCCCGATGCACAAGCACACGTGTCTTGCCGCTGCCGGCACCGGCAATGACAAGCGTTGGCTCGGCCGGCGCAGTGACAGCCTGACGCTGCGCGTCGTTCAGGGATTCGAGGATCGGGGTGACGTCCATCAGTGGAGCAAAGCCGCTCTAAGGAAAGCGCGCCATCTTAGCAAACAACGCATGCGCTGGGCATCGCGCCTATTGTTGCCAAACGACTCCAATTGAGTACCAGCTACGATCGTACTGGATGCGTGTGTCGGTTGATACCACCTCGCGGTACTCGATCTCGGCAACGAGGCTCAGATGCTTGATCAACCGATAGCTGGCGACAAACTCACCGTCGGCCGTTTCCAGCGTTTTCGGACCCGCGACCGGGTTGTGGAAAGCGAAGGCGTTCGGGTAATCGTAAATGCGGTAATTACCGATCAGGTCAAGTTCGAATCGTCTGCCCGGAGACCAGTGAAACTCGAAACTGTAGCTGTCGCGGGTGTAATCGTTGTAACCGAGATAACGGTCGGTGCGATCGGTGCTCTTGTAGCCAAAGCCGAACCACATATTGTCAGTGATGCGTTGCCGCGCCAGTACGCCAAATTCGAGGTAGTCGTAACGCAGGCTCGGGTTGTTGATCAGCTGCTGGCCATTGAGGTCGAAAGACGGCCGGTCGCTATAGCGGCGGCTGTATTTGTCTACGGTCAACCGCAGCAGGGAAGTCGCCGTGAACTTGTACTGGAAATTGCCACCGAAGCGGAAGTACTCATGATCGTATTCGGGGACTAGGCCGGTCTCCTCGTAGTCCCACAATTGACCCTTGATCCGCAAGCCGAACGAAAATTTCTCGAAACCTTGCAACATTGAGAGCTCAGGACCATAACGCACGTAATCCAGGCGCTCGTCGATCGGTTCGCCCGCGACCCCAAAGGTGCGAGGTGTGCCGTCATCGGGATCGAAGTAGGTCTCGTCATGCTGCGCGACCGTAAATGCGCTGTAGACACGACGGATGCGATTTTCTTCACGGCGATCGAATTCACTGCCAAAACGCAATTCGTGGCTCAATTCGTTGGCATCCTTTAGTTCTTTGTCCGTGTAGTACCGTCCGGATAGTCGGTACTGACCGAAGAAGGACTCGTTCTCGAGGCTGTTCACAGAGTACTTGGCGCGAAAGTCGACCGGCAGGAACGTACCCGACATGATCTCGGGCGTGACAAGTGGCAAGGCCGGGTCGGCAAAGTCGATGTAAGGCTGATCCGGAGCGCGGAAGACGTTGTCATCGGTGCCAAAGCCGACGTGGCCCGTTAGATCGAAGTTTGTAAATGGCCTCTTGCCGCGGCGCTTTTCGGCGCGCACGACGATTGGGTTCTCCGCATTCCTTTCTGTTTGCAGTCTTGCGATCGCGATCATCGCGAGCTTGCGGATTTTCGCATTCTCTTCCTGGTCTCGTGCCTGACGAAACCAGTTAAGCGCGTCGTCGACATCACCGGCGGCATAGGCGTTGAGCCCGAGGTTGTAGTGCGAAAGTACCCGCAAGTCCGATGACTGGGTGGCTTTGAGCAAAGAGGTGCGCGCGCGAATATGCTGCTGGGCTCGGTAATGCGCCACACCGGAATTGTAATGCAACAATGCGGTGTCCATGCCGGCCTCTCTGGCCTGTCGATAGCGCAGCAATGCGGCCCAATACAAGTCGTCGCGATACAGTCGATTACCGTCCTCGAATGCCTCGTAAGCCGTCATCGCGACGGCCGGCAATACAGGGGTCAGGCACAACAAAACCGCCACCAGCGCCATCGCGCCGTGGGATTTTCGGCATCTTGTCGTTTCACGTATCACGAGAATGGCCCAAGCTCGAGGTGGTCGGTGTTATGTGGGAGTTATGTCAGATGGCTAGGTTACCGGCATTGCGCCCACAAAAACTATGACGTGGCGCAAGAAAATCCCCCCCAATGGGCACCAATCGGGGGGATTTCTTCCAAATCTCCCGAGCGAGCTGGAAGCTGGCCCGGGGGGATTTCTTCCAAATCTCCCGAGCGAGCTGGAAGCTGGCCCGGGGGGATTTCTTCCAAATCTCCCGAGCAAGCTGGAAGCTGGCGCGGGATTCGGCCGGATATCGCGCAGCGCGGTCCGGTTATGAGCTTGCGAATGGCTCAGACGTTGTCGTCGCTGACATCGTCGCCAGAGTCATCAGACATGTCATCATCAGACATGTCATCGTCGTCTTCCTCGTCTTCCTCGTCTTCCTCGTCTTCCTCGTCGTACTCGTCGTCGTCGACCTCTTCGCCTTCCTCGTCGTTGAAGTCGCCTTCTTCGTCAAGGTCTTCCTCGTCGAAATCTCTGTCGTGCTCGAACGCATCTTCCTCGTCCTCGACTTCGTTGCCGTCGTCATCGAAACCCAGGTCGGAATCGTCATCGAATTCACCGGCTTCGCCATCACCTTCACCGAGGTTTTCTGGCTCGTCACGATCAGATCCATCTTCTTCATGTTCGTCTTCGAGCTCGACACCGTCGCCACCATCTTCACGATCACCGTCCGATTCGTTGTTGCGATCGTCATCGAAGTCAGCGCTGCCACCCTCGATGCCATCGCCCTCAGGGCCGCGCATCTCAGAGATAGCATCATCAACACCGGCGACGGTATCGATGACCTCCATCGTTACTTCGAGATCGTCCAAACCTTTGGCAAGAACCGTCGTGGGTATGAATGCGAAGCACGTCAGTACCAGCGTTGCGATAAATACGTTGAACTGTTTCATGGCATTACTCCATTCATGTACACCGGAAGTCCGTTCCGGTAATTTCCTAAATTACGTCCACTCGCAACCGAAAGGTTCGATCACGATCATCATGTTCGAGGTGAGCCAGCAGTTCACCGCCCGTGGGCTTCACTGCGACCAGCGTCAGCGGCAACAGGTTGCGACCCTCATTAAGGCTCGTCTCCCAGGTAATCTCACGTTGTCCCGGAAAGCCGTTGAGTTCGATGCCATCGGGAAGCGATACCGTCAGGATTGCCGAGTCCAGGGCCGTTGCCGATGCAAATACGAGGTTGACCGTTTGGGGCTCTGCGAGCGCAATCGTAACACCCGGTATCGCCGCACCTGCATCGGGTGGCTGCGGGCTCGTAAGCAACATGCCGCCGACCATCCACACGGCAATCGTTGCGGCAACCGCTGCGCCGAAACCTGTCAGTAACCATCGATTACGCTGCCGGCGTGAGCCTTCGTGCGTGGCTCGCACCAGTGCCTGCTCGTAGAATCCTGCGGCGGCTGCGGGCATCGGATAGTCCTTTAAGAGTTCGAGGATCTCCTGATCCTGCTTGTTGATGTCGTCGTTTTGCATGATTTTGTCCTGCTTGATCCCTTACACGTGAGACATCAGGAAATGGTTCCGTCGGCGAGCAAGATTTCACGTAATCTGCTTCTTGCGCGGTGCAGCCGGGATTTGACCGTACCCACCGGAACGCCCGTAAGCTCTTGAATTTCAATCATCTTATAGCCTTCCGTATCATGTAGCAGGACGACAATACGATGTTCGTCGCTGAGCTGCGCCAGGGCCTTGTCGAGGCGCTGCAACTTTTCCAGACGTTCGTTGTTCAGCAAAGGGCTGTCCGCGCCAGGCAAGCCTTCGAGTCCGTCACCGGCAAGCTGCCCCTCCTCGACCGTGTGCATGCGGCGCCGTGCGAAGCGACGTTGCTCGTCGATGAACAGGTTGTACATGACCCGGCACAACCACGAGCCGGGCTCGTCGATTTCCACGAGATCGTCAAGCTTGCCGAATGCCTTGATCAGCAGCTCCTGGAACAGGTCTTCGGCCTCGGGTTTGGCGCCGGTCAGGCGCCACGCAAGGCGGTACAGGCGATCGAAGTGCGGCCGCACAAGTCGCTCAAAGGCCAGGTTTTGTTCGGCGGTACTCACAATGGACCCGAGTGTATAACTACTTATTGGCGGAGCAAGGATCCAATCGGCAATTTCCGCGCATCTGCCTAGAAGCTGAGTTGCAACAGGAAGTAATGATCGACAAGCAGTGCGGCAAACAGGATGCCGAGGTAGGTGATCGAGTATTTGAAGGTGCGCATCGGCAACGCGAGATCCTCGGGCATACGCCACATCTGGATTGCGTAATAAAGGAATACCGCATCGAGCACTACCGCGGTCGACAGATAGATGAGACCACTCATGCCCGTTAAGTACGGAATGATCGTGATCAACACGAGCAGAATCGTATAGAGAAGAATGTTGAGCCGCGTATACCGCTCGCCGTGCGTCACGGGCAGCATCGGGATGCCAACTTTCTCATACTCTTCTTTTCTGGCGATCGCCAGCGCCCAGAAGTGCGGTGGCGTCCAGACGAAAATGATCAGGAATAGCAGCAGTGCACTGCTGTGAATCTCGCCGGTCACGGCGGTCCAGCCCAACAGCGGCGGAGCTGCACCGGCCGCGCCACCGATGACAATGTTCTGCGGTGTGGCGCGTTTCAGAAACACCGTGTAGACGACGGCATAACCGATCAATGATGAAAATGTTAGAACCGCGGTCAGGGGATTGACGAGAAACCAAAGCAGAATCATCGCAATCACGCAAAGCACGGAGGCGAAACTCAGGGCAGCTTTCTCGGTGAGCTTGCCTTGCGGCAACGGCCGGCCGCGAGTGCGCATCATCAGGA
>Ga0224503_10000166_pt1 | contig 18455 bp, 20 predicted proteins | sample SF_Oct11_sed_USG_2_FD_169106 | JGI IMG/M metagenome (GOLD analysis project Ga0224503, IMG submission 169106) | Sediment microbial communities from San Francisco Bay, California, United States - SF_Oct11_sed_USGS_21 | ecosystem: Environmental > Aquatic > Marine > Sediment | place: USA...
TTCCTGGATTATTGAAGATCTTGGCAGCGCCAATGGAATCATCTTTGTCGGGGAGAGTGTGGTTTCTAAAACGTTGACCCTGGGAGATTCTTTTCAAATTGGGGAATCTATACTGACTTTCATGGGAGAAGGTGTTTCGGATAACACAGAACAACTCTCCGAGACCATGCAGGTGTTTTCGTCGCTCATTAACTATCAGTCGCCTTTCATAGATCCAAATCGAACCAATCCCGGTTTTATGCGACTGCAAGGGGCCCTCCTGTCCACCCCTATTTTCAGATCTCTGGGGAAGAAAGAATTGAGAGGGTTGGAAGATATCGCCAACCTGCACCTTTTCAGTGCTGGCCAGATTGTTTTCCATGAGGGTGATCCGGGACGCTCCGTTTACATAATCCTTGATGGCCGTATGCAGGTATTCACCAAGGACCACCAAGGCAAGGAGTTCCCGCTGGCCACCCTAAAGTCGAATCAGTTTTTCGGGGAAATGGCGCTGCTCTCCGGCAAGCCTAGATCAAGTTCGGTGGCAACAGCCAGAGAAAGTCTCCTGGCCGAGATTAGCTATAAAAATATGCAAAGACTCATGATGCGCTCTCCGCAGATTAAGGAAGTTCTCGTCCGGTATTTTCGCGAGCGTGAGGAGAATTCCAAAAAGAAACGGGCTGAGGCAAATATACAGGAGAGAAGGAAGGAGCCTCGGTTCAAAGAAAGGCTTCTGGTTAGTTTTGGAGTTTGGCCGTTGGAGAGTTTGCCAGAGGAGATGATCAACCATACATATAAGGCAACTTCAGCGGATATTTCCATCTCAGGCATCATGCTGGTGGCCATGGGGCCAGTGATGGAAGCATTTCATGCCGGTTGCCGATTACAGCTGGAAATACAGCTCCCTTCTCGCTTTGGCAGAGTCGAAACTCAAGGATTGGTACGCCACGTTATCCGAGAGAAGAATACAGTAAAGCTGGGCGTTGATTTTGTAGATACTCCAGCCGAAGACAAGAAGAAACTGCAAAAGTTTCTCTACGGTCAGACTCACACCATTGCATGAAACTGAAACAAGAAGTGTAAGAAGATTTTAATATCTTTGCTACTCACAACGTATTAATGCCTGTGTCCACCTACGCCAACCAGAAGAGCGCAGAAATCGGCCCAAGTCCAACAATCTCAAGATATGGTATAATCTCAAGATAAATCCTCACTGAGCCAAGGATTTACCGATGATGAAACGACAATACACTCTGGTGGAGATAATTCGTGACCCCAGGATGTTGGTCTGCGAGGCGAGCGAAATGACGCGGGATGGGCACTATTACCTCTACCGGTACAATGGCACAGAAGGAAAATTTTACCGAGCCACGGTACCTTCTGGTGCTGCATCCACACACTTTCAGGTGCTCGAGACGACCGACAAAATTCCGCTGGGTGGGTGGTATGTGGTCGTAAGCGGTGAACTCTCCCAAAGCCGTCTGCATCTGGTGAGCAAAAAGAGACGACACTCGGCCGGCTCCGGTGATGCCAAAGGAAAGACATTCAGAAACAGTATGAGGTGAAGTTTCACTTTGTAACGCTACCGTGCCTTATCCCTTATTCTGCCGCCCAACCAGAGGGCAAGACTCCCTGAAACCCATACTTCGGATGAAAACGACTTAGCCCGGATATTTCATGAATCACTTGCTGCGACCACGGATATGGCCGTCCTTCCTGGCGTCCTCGGGTGTCGGCCCCTGCGACGTACCGTTCAGGTACGCCTCGGAACCAATCCCGCGGTGCCGCAGGACGAGTTGCCCGGCACGCGGCGCAAGCGCCTGCGCTGCGCGTGGCACGCCCATCTTCGTGATCTCGCGACAGCAATTCATAAAATATCCGGGCTAGTATCGGCTCCAAACCACCGGACTAGGTTATTCTTGTGGGGGGATCCTGTTTTTTCATGAGCTCGATGTCCCGCGGATTGCAGAGCTGACTTGGCAGTTCAGCTACTCGGCCACAGGCAATACAGACAAAATTGATATTTTGCAACTTGGGTTTACATATGTGTCGTGGGTCCGTTGATGCCTGACCGCAGTGGTCACAAACGTAAGCCTCGTCTACCTCAACTGGATCACATAGATGACCTAACTTATCGGTCGTTTTCCCACAGGTCTCACACATGTGAACTTTCTCAGCCATGATTTCCTCCCCTTTCAATCCAACTGAACTTCTCCAGGTGTATCGAACTTCAGCAGGTGGCGAAGCTTAGAAAAAAACCCTGCAGTTCGAGTGATGCTACTCGGGATTCTTTGGGTCATCACTGGGTGCTTGAGATCGGTCCCCGATCTCGCAACTTCCACTCATTCAAGTTGAAATCCCTAATTTAGGCAGTACCCATCGATTGAGCACCACCCACCCTACGATGATCAGTAGCAGTAGCCAGATATTTTCCATGTGGTTCTCTTCCTGTTAATAGGTTTCGTACTCAACGCGGTTTTCACCTCTTTTCAAAGATAATCATCTTACTCATTTTTTCATCCACTGCAATGAATAAATTAAGAAAGAGGCACGGTTTTCAATGTTGCATAACCCTTTTGATTAAGTCGAGACAATATGGTTAAATGAGATTCACAATTCCATCGAAGGAGAGAGACCATGATAGAAGGTGCAGTTTTAGAGGATGTGAGGGGTTTTTTGAAAGGCAGAATTATTTTGACGGCAGCCGAGCTGGATTTGTTCACCCGGTTGGGCAAGGAGCGAGATACTGCTGAAAATATTGCCAAAGGGCTCGAGTGTGACCGAAGGTGTTTGACCCGACTTCTGGACTGTCTTGTAGCCCTGCAACTGCTGTCCAAACAAGATGGTATCTACCAAAACACAGAGCGGGGTGCTCTGCTGTCGTCAGAACATCCGGAAACTGAACTCCCAATGGTGCTCCACCTAAATGGCTTGTGGGAAAGCTGGGGCGGTCTCACCGAGACAGTAAGAACGGGAACAAATCCCAAGAGAAAGCCCGTTACCGAAAGGGGCAAAGACAGTCTCAAAGCTTTCATCGGCGCCATGCATGTGGTTGGCAGAGGCTTATCACAAGAGATAGCCGGCAGTTACAACCTCGCACCTTTCAAAAGGCTCCTGGACATTGGAGGCGCTACAGGCACCTACACCATAGCATTTTTGGCGAAAAAGCCGGAAATGACAGCTGTGCTGTTTGATTTGCCCGATGTTATTCCCTGGGCCGAAGAACGGTTCGGAGCGGAAGGTTTGCTGGAGCGGGTGGAATGTGTGGCAGGGGATTTTTATAAAGACGAACTCCCAAAGGGCTGTGATCTTGTCTTGCTATCGGCGATCATCCACCAGAACAGCCCCGAAGAGAACCTGGAGCTCTACCGGAAAATACATCGGGCCGTTATGCCGGGCGGCACATTACTCATTCGCGACCATGTAATGAAATCAGCTCGTACCTACCCTCCCCAGGGAACTCTCTTTGCCCTTAACATGCTGGTGAACACCAAAGGTGGAGATACGTACACTTTTGACGAAATAAAGGACACCCTGGAAGAAGCAGGCTTTGGGGAAGTGAAGTTGGTGAGAGAGGGCGAGCACATGGACTGTTTGGTGGAGGCGAGAAGGGTGTAAGGGGAAATGGTGGAAGTCCACAGAGTCCTCAGCGGCAAAGGGCTCAAAACTGTCATCTGTCAGACAAAGCATGGACACATTGGCCCTGAATTATGAATCCCCCTTCAGCGGCCCCTCTCACCAGAGGGTGGGGAGGGTGTCCCATTTATGGAAAGAGGAGGTTGCGATGACGGAGAATGCAGGAGCTCCAACGGGTGCGGTCTTTAACCTGGCGGATCATGTCGATTATGCAGACGGTTCTGTGGTTAGCAAAACTTTGCTTAAGAAAAATACTGGCACTATCACCCTATTTTCTTTTGCTGCGGGGCAGGGCCTGAGTGAACACACAGCACCCTTCGATGCGGTGGTGCAAATTTTGGATGGCAGAGCAGAGATTACAATCGGCGGCAAGCCCCATGAGGTCAAGAGCGGAGAAATGCTGATCATGCCGGCTCATATTCCCCATGCTTTGCATGCTGCCGAGAGGTTCAAGATGTTGCTGGTGATGATCCGAGGGGAGTAAGTGTCAGAAAAAATAGGCAGAAAGCATTAGGTGCATTTCACATCTGGCAATTCTCATTTATCATTTCGCATTTTGTTGAGATGGGTTAGTTGAATGGGCGATGAGAGATGATAAATGACAGATGCGAAATGAAGGAGGAGCTAGGCGATCTGTTCATTGTGCTTTGCGTCAAGTGAATTGACCGGCTGTGCTTCTCCGTTGCCCAACACAGAGTGCGCCAGAGCAATGTGTTTTATCTTCCTCCAATCCAGACAAAGAAGCCCGGCACCATAGCTGTCCACTGCAACGGGATCGAAGCCACCCACCAGCTTTCTCACCGGAGGCTTACATTTCGGCCCTCCCAAGTGGTACCTTGCTAGTCCCACACTTCCGTCGATTATGGTGAGGTCGGGGGTGCGGTAGAGATTCAGCTCAAAAATAGAACGGTGCAAGTTTTTGTGGAATTTTGACTTTTTCCAGACCAAGCCGCCGTAGTGGCTTGGAGGGGCGCATCCCATCATATTTTTCATGGTCAGGGTGACTTTCGACAGGGAATGTCTTTTGAGTACCGGGACGGATATGAGAAAAGACTCCATCACCACGCGGGGCATCATGAACTGCGGATAAAGGCGACACCGGCTGTCGCTGAGCTTCAAGAGTTCGGCGTCATTGAGATCGACCAGGCCGATCCCTTTTGCATCAGCCAACTCCAGGTAGCCAAGTTTGCGGTATGGTCTGTAGGTGTCGTATAGAGGCGATCCACACCCTTCTGCCACTACAATTCTCGCACTGCTTACATTCCGCACATAGTCGACTATTGTGGCCACCAGCTCCACCGGAGTGGTTACGGGAGGGCGAGAGGTGTTGACCAGGTTGGGCTTGATGACGACCCTGTCAACAGAGGACAGGTGTGGTCCGACGTTGAGCAGTTCCATGAGGGCAGGCAGACTCTCTTCATAACTATGAAAATCGACAAACCCAAGCGGTGTTCCAGCCATATTCTTTTCCTGAATAGTAAACTCTGATCCGTGAACATCGCCAACCCCAATCATAGATGGGGGCTCGGCGCTGCTCATCTACAGAAGGCAGACTTCGAGCTCAATGGTTATTTGCCTCATCAGTTGCACTATTAGCATGTGTTTCTTTCATGGGCAAGTGGCAGCAGCGAGGGATTCTTTCTCTCACCACGTTTCTTGGGTTGCATAAAGAGCAGTCTCTTTGGTGTGATGCATTGATGCTTATTGATTTTTGCGATATATTAAAAAATTGTCATATGAGTAGAGAAACGTTGTTTGCCCTATACCTGATTGGAACCAAACAATGACGATTTTTCATATTTGCACCTATCCAGAGAAGGTACTGAATCAGCCGGCCGAACCCATCACAAGTATTGATGAGGATGTGATCAAATTAGCTGATCATATGGCGGAAACCATGTACAATGCACCAGGTATCGGTTTGGCAGCCAATCAGGTGGGTGTGGCAAAACGACTGCTGGTGGCCGACATAGCTCCGCGCCGACCTGAATCAGAGCTTATCGTACTGGTCAACCCTGAGATTGTTGCCGCCGAGGGGGAGGTGATCATTGAGGAAGGGTGTTTGAGTGTGCCGGAATACCAAGCTGAAGTAAAACGATATGAGAAAATCACGGTACGGGGCCTCGATCTCAATGGAGAAGAGGTGGAGATAGAGGCTGAGGGTCTGTTGGCTGTGGTACTCCAGCATGAAATTGACCATTTGAATGGTATCCTGTTCATCGATCGGTTGAGCAAGTTAAAACGTGATCTTGTTAAAAGGAGGTTGCGGAAAAAAAAGACAAAAGAGCAGTCTTAAGGCCGCGGTGTTCTGCTATCAGTTCTGCCTTCCATGGGGCTAGAGGGTTAAAGGTGTACGATCTACCAAGCTTGATTTTCATGGGTACGCCTGGGTTTGCGGTGCCCAGCTTAAGGGCTTTGCTCGATGCAGGAGCTCCAATATTGCTGGTGGTTACCCAGCCGGACAGGCCCAGGGGACGCGGCAGGAGAGTAGTGTCCTCGCCGGTGAAAAAGCTGGCCCAGGAAAAAGGTCTGCCGGTTTATCAACCGGAAAAAGTGAGAAGCCCTGAGGCTGTCGAGCGCATAGCTGCACAGGAATCAGCATGTATAGTGGTGGTGGCATACGGCCAGTTGCTTCCTGCCGAGATCCTGGAGATGCCTCCTTTGGGGGCGGTTAATGTCCATGCCTCATTGTTACCCAAATACCGGGGTTCAGCCCCTATTCACTGGGCCCTGATCCGGGGAGAGATGGAAACCGGGGTCACCACGATGTTGATGGATGCCGGCATGGATACCGGTGACATCCTTTTGCAGCGAAAAGCAGTGATCCAGCCGGAAGAGACGGCTGGCAGCCTCCATGACCGCTTGGCTGAGGAAGGGGCCAGGGTGCTGGTGGAAACCCTTGATTTACTCAAACGAGGTAACCTGGAGCCGAGAGCTCAGGACAGTTCCCGGGCAACCTACGCACCCATGCTAGCCAAGGAAGATGGCAAGGTGGATTGGCATGAGGATGCAAAGCAAATCTGTTGCCGTATTCGCGGCTTGGATCCCTGGCCGGGTGGTTTCACCTATTGGCAGGGAAAACGGTTGAAACTTTTTGGTTGTCGTGCCTTGTCTATCTCGACTGAAGCTGAGCCGGGCACAGTGATTGCAGCGGCAGACAATGGTTTGCAGGTGGCCGCTGGAGAAGGGGCGGTCCTTATTGAAACCTTACAGTTGGAGGGCCGTCGCCCCCTTGCAGTAACTGATTTTCTGAGAGGACATCACTTCCAGGTGGAGGATAAGCTTGGCGAATGAAGTTCTAAACAGAAAAGAAAAGCTGACTCCCACGGAGGATCCACTGGTCGAGGTGGGCCAGGCTTCGGAGACGCCCCAGAAGCGGATTTTCATCGGGCTGCTGGCGGTGACCTGCATTATACTTGGCGGCTTGGCATATCTACTCTGGTGGGTGCCCAATGTCGGACTGCGGAACATCCACCCGTATCTTCCAGCCCTACTAGCCGGGGTATTGGGTCTGGTTGTGTTTGCGGTAATTGCCGGCTCGCTCCTATTGATTTTAACTATTTTAGCTGGTCGTGATCTTTTCCTCTCCAGGAAACTCCGCGGTGCGGTCGTTAAGGTACTCTTTCCGTTGCTTGTTGTGATGGGCAAGGTTTTCGGCCTTTCCAGGGAGAAGATAAGCCATTCCTTTGTTGCCATAAACAATCAGTTGGTTCTGGCTCAAGACCTGCGTGTGTCTCCAGCTCGGCTACTCCTTCTCATGCCTCACTGCCTGCAAAACCACAATTGCAAGGTCAAGATTACCGGGAACGTGGAGAACTGTGAGGGTTGCGGTCAATGCCCCATAAAGGAACTTCTGGAAGTGTCACGTAAATATGATGTGGAGTTAGCGGTGGCCACCGGTGGCACCATCGCCCGGCGCATAGTGGTTCAGAAACGACCGCAGCTCATTATTGCCGTGGCCTGTGAACGGGATCTTACCAGTGGAATACAAGATACGTACCCGCTGCCTATCTATGGTATCTTTAATCGACGACCATATGGTCCTTGCTTCAATACCGGGTTGCCGCTGGCAGAAGTGGAAGGTGCGATTCGCCACTTTTTGGACACTTCAGAGTCATGACTCCCAGGGCCATCGCTATGCACACCCTGCTGCAGGTGGCCCGCCGCGCCTCTTTTCCTGACGTTCTGCTCGATATTTATCTCAAGGAACACCCGGATCTGGATCCCCGCGATCGTGCCCTGGTCACCGAACTTGTCTATGGAGTGCTGCGCTGGCAGGGACGATTGGATTGGATTATCGACCAGCAGGCTACAATAAAGCCAGACAAAATAGCCCTGCCGGTCAGAGTAATTCTGCGGCTCGCTACCTATCAGTTGCTCTTTTTGGATCGGATTCCTGCAGCAGCTGCAGTGAACGAGGCGGTGAAACTTGCAAAAACAAGTCAGCCCCCGCATGTGGTTCGCTTTGTAAATGGGATCTTGCGTGCCATTTCCCGCAAGAGTGAGATTCTTCAAAAAGCACAACTTGAAGGAAGTTCTGAAAACCGTTTATCAGTCCTCTATTCGTACCCCGTCTGGCTGGTCCAACGCTGGCTAGCCGCTCTTGGATATGAAGAAACCGAGGCTTTCTGCGCTGCCGGCAACCAGGTCCCTCCAACGAGTATTCGAGTTAATACCCTGACAACGACGGTGGAGGCACTGGCCGGTTCTTTCCGTGATCTTGGTTTCTCCGTAGAACCTGGAAACCTAGCCCCTGAAGCGCTTCATCTGAGGTCAATTCGCACTGACATCTCTTCTCTTGTCCAATATAGGAGTGGAGAGTTTCAGGTGCAGGATGAGGCGTCTCAATTGATTGCCCACTTAGTCCAACCCCAGCCAGGAGAGCACGTCTTGGATGCGTGCGCAGGTTTTGGGGCAAAAAGCACCCATCTGGCCCAACTCATGGAGAACCAAGGCAAAATAACAGCTTTGGACAACCAGGGCTGGAAATTGACCCGCCTGGTGGAGAATGCCAAAAGGCTACAGGTTTCCAGTATTGAACCAGCGGAGATGGACGTACTTGAGCTGCAACCACCTTTTGAGCAACGCTGTTTTGACCGGATTTTGCTGGACGCACCCTGCACCGGGCTGGGGGTGCTGCGACGCAACCCTGACATCAAGTGGAAAGTGAGGCCCAAGGATTTTCACCGATTACATCTGGTACAGAGGCAAATGTTGAGCAGGCTTGCTCCCCTGCTAAAGCCTGAGGGTGTTTTGGTATATGCTACCTGTACTGTGAGTTCCGAGGAAAATGAGGCAACGCTGCAGGGTTTTCTGAGTGCACATCCCGACTATCATTTGGAATCGGCGCGGCCCTATTTACCACCAGGATGTGGTGGCGCGGTAAACCCAATGGGTGCTTTGCAAACGTGGCCCCACAAGCATGGGGTGGATGGTTTTTACGCCGCACGGTTGCGACGTACTAGCTGACAGCAGGCAGCTGACAGCTAGCAGCCAATAAAGAATTCAAAGGAAAAACTGCCAGCTGCTGGCTGCATGCTGCTCGCTGAAAAAGCACCACGGCGTTGCCTTATTGCTTGGATTTCGGTATGGTGCATGATCGATGGCTCTATTGAACAAATTAGTCAAGTTTGGCATCTATGCAGCCGTATTTCTGGTGGCACTGCTGTGCAGTCTCTACCTCACCAGTAAGTGGATCATTCAGAGTGAGGAAGAGGTGTTGGTTCCCAACCTGGTAGGGCATGATACCGTATATGCTTTGGATCTTCTCACCTCTCTGGGGCTGAACATCAAGGTGGGTGGATTCATGTGGAGTGAGACTGTACCCAAGAACTTCATCGGTTCTCAGGAGCCCGTTTCCGGAACCTGGTTGAAGCGTGATCGGGATGTGAAGGTGGTTATCTCTCGGGGCTCCAGAAGGGTGCGGGTTCCCAATCTGGTGGGGACAAGAATGCGTGAGGCGAAGCTGGTTCTTTCGCAAAATGGTCTCCATCTGGGTGGGATCTGCCGCATTCCTTCCTCACAGTATCCACGGGATACCATCATTACCCAGCGCCCAGAAGCCCTCCAGGAGATAGAGCGCGGGGAGTCAGTTGATTTTCTCATCAGCGATGGTCCCAAATCCTTTGCGGTGGCGATGCCTGAGCTTCGCCAACGAACTATGGGGCAGGCCCTGAGAATTCTGGATGGCTTGGGGCTGGTAGCGCCGGCGGTCAAAGAAATACACCAGCCGGGACAGCCTCTCAACACCATTATTGGCCAGAACCCATTGGCAGGGTACAGAGCGGATGGGGACAGTGCTATAATCTTGACGGTGAATCGGGTACCGCAAGCCAAAGGACCACAGGCCAAGTTCTGGTGGATCACTTATCAAATGGAGCCGGGCTATTTCAAGAAGGAGGTTGCTCTCAGCAGGAACCAGGCTGGGGAAGATGTGCTCTCCTACAGCAAGATTCATCGGCCAGGCGACCGGTTGGATTGGCTAGTGTGGGCTCAGGCTCCTGAGGAGGTGATTGTTCTTGTGGATGGTATGGTGCAGAGGCTGAAAGCCGGTAATCTTGACTGGGGGGACACGCTACCGTTTCATTATATTTCCAGTGGCGACGAACCTGCAACCCTTTACTAGCCCGGATATTCCATGAATCGCTTTCTACGACCACGGATATGGCTGTCCTTCCTGGCGTCCTCGGGTGTTCCTTCGACAGGCTCAGGACAGGCTCCCCCTGCGACGTACTGTTCAAGTACGCCTCGGGACCAACCCCCTGCGGTTGCCCGGTGGCACACCCATCTTCGCGGTCTCGAGACGGCAATTCATGAAATAACCGGGCCATGAGAGGAGTAACGGAGAGGACGATGAAGAAACTAGCGCCTTCAATTCTGTCTGCTGATTTTGGTCGACTGGGAGAAGAAGTTGCCGCAGCGACCGCTGCGGGTGCTGACTACATCCACATAGACGTAATGGATGGCCACTTTGTTCCCAACATCACCATAGGACCGCTGGTGGTAGAGGCTGTGCGTCGTAGCACCCACCTGCCCTTGGATGTGCATCTCATGATCAGTGAGCCGGATCTGTACCTAGAGGATTTTGTCAAAGCAGGGGCGGACATCCTTGGTGTGCACGCGGAAGTATTGCCCCACCTGCACCGGACAATACAGCGGATCAAAGAACTTGGTGCCAAAGCTTCTGTAACCCTTAATCCGGCCACACCCCTGGTGTCTGTAGAACATATTTTGGATCAGGTGGATCAAGTTCTCCTCATGACGGTGAATCCAGGATTTGGGGGGCAAGCGTTCATTGAGGCAGTGATTCCGAAGATCGAGGCCCTCCGGAAGATTATTGAGCAGCGAGGGTTGGCGGTGGAACTGGAGGTGGACGGGGGTATTAACGCAGAAACCATAGGGGAGGTGGCCCGGGCTGGTGCCGATGTGTTCGTTGCCGGCTCCGCAGTGTTTTCCACTGCCGACTATGGCGAAACGCTTCGGTTGTTTAGAGAAAAGATTAAAGAGGCACTATCTTAGAGCATGCAGCAGGCAGGGGGCAGTAGAAAATCTTCTTATTGATTCTGCCAGCTGCTGGCTGCCAGCTGGCTGAGCCGCGCTGGCGGTTCAGTGAATGGGGCTGCCGGGTTTTACCTTTTTCTCGGGCGCAATCAGTACCATTTCTCCCTCAGCGCCGCCCACCAGTATCATGCCTTCGGAACGGATACCCATTAGTTTGGCCGGCTTTAAATTGGCCACCAGAACAACCTGCCTACCCACCAGATCCTCTGGGCGGTAGTGGCCGGCGATTCCAGCGACCACCGTTCGTTTCTCGCCTAAATCGACTTCCAATTTCAGTAGGTTCTTGGAACCGGGAATGGATTCAGCCTGAAGGATTTCGGCCACCCGCAAATCCAACCGGGAAAATTCATCCGGCTTGAGAAGCGGTTTTTTGGAAGGTTCATCCGTTTGCCTATCCTCAATGGTTTGTTCAATCCGGGGAAACAGTGATTTACCGCGGCGAGTGGATGTGTTCGGCTGCAGGGTTCCCCAGGTGGTATGTTGGTCCAGGCGCAACTCCGATGGGTCAATCTCTAGTCCAAGCCTGTCCAGCAATTCCTGGCTGGAGTCAGGCATGATTGGCGCTAGAAGTACCGCTACTAGCTTTAGACTTTCGAGAGAGTAGTAGAGTACCGTGTGCAAATTGGACTGCTTCTGAGGATCTCGTGCCAAAACCCAGGGGGCGCTCTGGTCAATGTAACGGTTTACGTGGTTGATGAGTTCCCAGACCGCCATCAAAGCCTTGTGAAACTCCATTTGTTCCATATGGAGAGCATAGGTTGCGGGTAACTCCACTGCCGCCTTCTTCAGGTCTTCATCGTCTTTTTCTTCGGTATCTGACTGAGGAATTTTACCTTCACAATACTTGTGGACCATGGTCAGAAGACGACTGGTGAGGTTGCCCAGATCATTGGCCAGATCCGCATTGACTCGGGTAATAAGGGCCTCTTCACTAAAGCTGGCGTCGAGCCCAAAGACCATTTCTCTCATGAGAAAATAACGAAAGGCATCAAGCCCGTAAACTTGGAGAAGATCCAAGGGTTTGATTACTGTGCCTCGGCTTTTGGACATCTTCTTCTCTGCAACATTCCAATAACCGTGGACGTTGAGATGCTGGTAAAGAGGGATGCCAGCGGCCTGCAGCATGGTGGGCCAATAGATACCGTGGGGTTTCAGGATGTCCTTGGCTATCAAGTGTTGAGCCGCAGGCCAGAATTGAGCAAAGAGAGAACCTTCGGGATAGGATAGGGCGGAGACGTAGTTGATAAGAGCATCAAACCAGACGTAGGTTACATAACGGTCATCAAAGGGTAAAGTAATCCCCCAGCTTAAACGTGATTTTGGCCTGGAGATGCAAAGATCCTCGAGGGGTTCGCTCAGAAAACTGAGCACTTCATTACGGTATCTCTCTGGCCGAATAAAGTCAGGGTGCTTGTGTATGTGATCAATGAGCCAGTCCTGGTATTTGCTCATTTTAAAAAAGTAATTTTCTTCCTCGCGGGGGACGGGTGGGCGATCATGCTGGGGACACTTGCCTTCAACCAGTTCTTTTTCAGTATAGAATCGTTCACATCCTACACAATAGAGGCCGCTATATGAACTGAAGTAGATATCCCCCGCATCGTAGACTTTCTGCAGGATGTAACGCACTACTTGTTTGTGGAGTTCATCGGTGGTCCGGATGAAATAGTCGTTGCTGATGTTCAAATTTGGCCAGGTGCTGCGAAACAGATCGCTAATCTCGTCGGCGTAGGACTGAGGATCTTTTCCTACGGCAGCAGCAGCTTCTACTACTTTGTCGCCGTGTTCATCGGTACCGGTGAGGAAATAGGTCTCCCTCCCGGCTATGGTATGAAAGCGGGTCAGCACATCTGCGACTATGGTTGTGTATGCATGGCCGAGGTGGGGTGGAGCATTCACGTAGTAGATTGGCGTAGTGATGTAATACCTCGCTGACATAGATCCTCCCTGAATCAGTCTTTTTTCACCAAGTCCCCGTTTTCTTGTTTTGCTATGTTGGTTTTGGATCGCCGCTGCGCTGGTTGTTACCTGCCGCACTAGTTTGCTCGAGGGAGAGGTCGGAAGCACCGAATTCAATTTCCCTGCCGTCATCTAAGGCGACCGCCACTCGCTGCTCCATGACGTTTTGGCGAACGACCTTGCCTTCTCCTTCTGGGGTAATAATCCGCTTGCCGACCTTGGGCATTCCCTTTTTCATTTCCACATAGTCGGTATACTCATATTTGAGACAACACATGAGCCGACCGCAGACCCCGGATATTTTGGTCGGGTTTAGGGAGAGATTTTGCTCTTTGGCCATTTTTACCGAGACGGAATGAAATTCCTTGAGGAATGTAGCACAACACAGTTCACGACCGCAGGGGCCAACACCACCGATCATCTTGGCCTTATTACGGACACCGATTTGTCGGAGTTCGACCCGGGTGTGTAGTTTCTTGACCAGATCTTTCACGAGTTCGCGGAAGTCAACACGGCCATCGGCGTAGAAATAAAAGATGATCTTGGACCCGTCAAAAAAACGCTCTACATCCACCAGAACCATGGGTAAGTTACGCTCTTCTATACGCTCCTGGCAGAAGCGGTGGGCTTCTTCCTCCCGGGCAAGACAATCCTTGTACTGCTGGCGATCGTTATCGTTCGCCAGACGGAACACCTCTTTCAGTTGGTCTTTGGGATAGTTGGGGTCTCGTTTTCTGACCGGAGTTGCGACAATCCCTAGGCTCAAACCCTTCTCGGTCTTGACAATTACCTCGTCGCCCTCCTTGAGGACAAAGTGGCCGGGAATAAAGTGATATATCTTGCCGCCTTCTCGGAAGCGGATGCCAACGATGTTATCCATAAATTGTCCTAATCCAGCGTACGTCGTTCGATATTGTTTGTTGATTTACACTCTACCTACCAACAGTAACTGGCCAGGTGAATGGTCCTCTAGCCTGAGCTGGCAGGTGGCCTCTCGGATCCCCTACACGGTCGGTTGCCCGAGTGTGCAGCAACAACAGGAGTGCCTCCAGACTCAGTCTCTTGTTAATATTATAACGCATAGCCCCTTGTACAGTGCAGACAAGTTCAAACATTTCCAGCAGATGATCAGGCTTGAACCGTGAAGACGCCCCCTCCACCTTTTCGGCGAAATCTAAATTGAGGAGACTGATACTGTCCGCCGCCTCAAGCTGCTGGACAAACAGGTCCCGAAGCCATGTTTTTAGCCACTCAAGGTCTTGCTTCAGATCTGGACCCTCGCCTTTCCATGCCTTGGCTGCAGCCAGCAGATCAGTGATGTGTGATTCGTGGATCCCGGCCACAATTTCCAGCAGCCAGCGGCGGCGGTCAAGTTGCTTTTCGTCCAGGAGCGCTGCAGCCCGAGATAGGCTGCCTCCAGCCAATTCGGCCATAATAGCCGCTTTCTCTGGCTCCACTCCGTGGGCCTGGCATAGGTGGGTGGATATTTCCTCCGTTGCCAACGGTTGAAAGGGAAGGTGGAGGCAGCGGGAGACGATAGTGGGTAGGAGAGAGGTGATTTCATAGGCAGTTAAAATGATTAGGTTTTCTGCCGGCGGTTCTTCAAGGACTTTGAGCAGAGCATTAGCCGCTTCTATCTTCATATTCTGGGCGTTGTTTATTATCGTTACTCGGTACCTACCTTCCAATGGTTTGAAACGTAAGCGCTGCTTGAGGGCACGAATCTGCTCTATCTTGATAAAGGGGCCGTCCCTTTCTATGGTGTTGATATCAGGATGGTTACCACTTGCCGCTTTTCGACAGGAGACACAGCGGTCGCAGCAATCTCCAGCAGCACCGTCTTCACAGTTCACCACTTTGGCAAGGGTGAGAGCCGTAAGCTGTTTGCCAATTCCCTCCATCCCAGTAAAAATAAAGCTGTGCGGCAGATGTTCCTGGGCGAGGGCCCGTCGCAATAGATTAATGATTCGCTTCTGTCCTATGATTTCGGCAAAACTCATCTTGAAGGTCCTGGTTCAGTTCTTCTGGTTCAGATATGGCTCCAGTATGGTTACAATCTCTTCATGTAACCGCTCCAGTTCCATGGTGGCGTCCAGTATTCTGAAACGCGCAGGATTCTGGGCTGCAAGCTCCAGATAGCCCGTTCTCACCTCTTGATGAAAAGCCAAGGCCTGCTGTTCGAACCGATCTTCCCGTCCTTCTAGAGCACGATCTTCTATCCGCCTCCGGGCACGATCCAAGCCGACCTCCACTGGACAATCAAGTAACAGAGACAGGTGGGGCCAGAGCCCCTGAGTGGCCCACTGGTTGAGTTGCTGGATAAAAGCGAGGTCTTGACCTCGACCGTATCCCTGGTAAGCGGTGGTAGCGTCGGCGAACCGATCACAGATAATCCACTGGCGAGTTTTCAGGGCGGGGCGAATCACCTGGGCAATGTGCTGAGCTCGGTCGGCTGCATAGAGGAACAGTTCGGTGAGTGGTTCCATTTCGTTGTTGGCAGGGTCCAGAAGCATTTTTCGTATGAGTTTGCCCAGGCGGGTCCCACCAGGTTCGCGAGTAATCAGGTGAGGGATACCGCGGTTGGACAAAAACGTGGTCAAAAGTTCCACTTGGGTGGTTTTACCACATCCCTCTATGCCTTCGAAACTCACGAACACGGGGGCTAATGCTCCTCTCCTTTTGCAGATGAGTCTAACATATCCAAAAAACTGTAGTTCTCTGGTTCAGGCTCATCTTTACTGTTGTCGGTCTGGATGTCGGCAATTTCTTGCTCCTCCCCGGTTCCTTTAAACACAAAACGGTCATACACTTGTTGGAACGGGGTCCAGTGCGAAGGACTTTCCTTTTCATTATCCAGCAGTCTGGTGAGATGGTTCATTTTGGCATCCAGATTATCTGCATAGTGGAGGGTAAAGGCCTCCAGAGTCTTCGGCCGCTTGGGGGCGCCAAATTCGTACTCACCATGATGGCTTACCATCAGGTGTTGTAGAGTCAGAGACAGGGTTGGTGGAAATCCCTCGAGTTTGTCAATCTTCTCTCGAACTCGCTGAACTCCGAGCACCACGTGGCCCAGCAGTCTACCAGCATCGGTATAATCCAAGTGCAGTTGATAAGAAAATTCCTCAAGTTTGCCTATATCGTGAAGAATGGCAGCAGTGAGCAGCAGATCGCGATCCAACCGAGGATAATGGTCGCAGATGCGATCCAGGAGACGAGTAACAGAGACAGTGTGTTCAAGCAGACCTCCTAGATAGGCATGATGCATGGACTTGGCAGCTGGGGCTTGCTTCATCTGCTCGACAAAAGAGCGATCTGAGAGGAAACTCTTTAACAGACGCTGCAAGTGCTGATTTTTCACCTGTTTTGCCAGGTCCTCGAATTGCTGCCATAGTTCATTAATATCTTGCGGACCTGTTGGCAGAAAGAGGGTGGGATCAACTTCCTCGGGGTCTACCCGCTCTATGTCTCTGATATTGAGTTGCAGTTTACCTTGATAGCGCTCTACCCTGGCGTGCACGCGCACCACATCATTGACGCTGAAGTCCTGATCAAATTCCAGAGCTCGCTCCCAGATGCGTCCCTCAGTCTCCCCAGTGTGATCGCCGAGACTAATTCTGAGAAAGGGATTGCCACTGCGGGTGTTTCCCAGAGTCTTAGCCTTGACCAGGAAGCTACTGACGAACTTCTCATTCTCTTGGAGTTCTGCAATAAAACGTTCTTTTTTCACTAAACCTTTCCAATAATTAGAATTTCCACGAACTACCATTGCAAATTTTATATTTTACCTGAACCAATGGTGAAGTCAAAGGATAAAGGGTTTAGAGGTGGGATGCGGGAAAACCTTGGATGGGGCTCAAAAAGTTTTTTTCTCGTGGGAAAAGGTAGGGGGTAATGTCAGTAGTCCGTGGTCAGTTGTCCGTTGTGACTCACTCCGTTTGCCGCATAGCGCCAAGCGCATAGCGTGTTGTTGCCATCTAGTCATCCGCAAGACACTTTTTGCAACGGACTACAGACGATGGACAACGGACTTTATGAGCGAAATTGCTTGGCGTAAGCAGCCGCCTCAAGTCCAGCCACACAGCCCTCTCCCACCGCCTTGGCAAGCTGCCAGGGCAGGCCGCAGATGTCGCCGGCCGCCAAGACACCGGCAATGTTGGTTCTCTGCTTCTTGTCGGTGGCAATAAATTGGGGTGAATCAGTGTCCATGGCCACACCGAGTTCACTGGCAAGCTCGATGGCGCCTTTGGCCCCCAGTTCAATAAAAACTCCTTTGACATCCAGGCGTGAGCCATTATCTAGGAGCAGCCCTTCTACCTGTTCTTGGCCAGTGATTTCTGTCACCTTGCGACCCTCGTGTATGGTGATTTCACTCTCACTAAGCTGATAAGCCAGTGCTTCCGAAATCTCCAGTTGGTCGCAGACAAGATGGACCTCGCTCGCATGGAATAGCATGGTGAGGGCACCGCTGGCTGCAGCGCTTTCATTACCGACCACTGCAACTGGCTCACCGCGAAAGAACCCCCCGTCGCAGTCCACGCAGTAGCTCACTCCACGCCCCAGCAATTCTTTTTCTCTCGGTACTCTGAGTTTATTGCGGGAAATCCCCATGGCCAGAATAAGTGCTCGGCACCTGAGTTCCTCCCTGCTTTCATTTTGCACAACGAGCCACTGGTCCTCCTGGGAAACTTTTAGCACGTCCTCATGCATGAAACTGGTGCCCGCTGCCTCTGCCTGCTGAATTCCCTGCTGGAGTAAATCTTCGCCCGCGGTTCTTTCCATGCAGCAGTAGTTTTCAATATGGGCCCGGTGGAGGCTACTCTTGGCTGGTTTGCCCATGACCAATACTGACACTTTGGCACGGGCGGCATGAATGGCAGCCTGCAGTCCTGCCGGTCCGCTCCCCAAGATGATGACATCGTAGACCTTGCCTGTCATTGGCTTCTCCTTTATGTATGCAAATAAAACCTGGTCCTATGGGCTAGGTCAAGTTTCAATGACTTTGATGGGGGTTTCAGTGTTCAGGTTTCAGCGACCATGTTTCTTTTTACTGACATCTGACACCCATAACCCTGATATTTCTCCTTCGGAGTCCCCACCCTCTGGGCGGGGCCCCGGTTTGGTGCTTGGAGTTTGGGATTTCATATACTCCACTCCCTAGTAAATATCCGCTGGATCAGTAAAGCATTGCTGGGCAGGTTGACCGAAGTAAATGGTGATCCGATGGATACCCTTGCTGAGTGAGCGGTGCACTACATAGCCGGTGTTGTGGAACACAGCCGCGGCTTCCTGATTGCTGGGGTCAACGTAGGCGATAAAACCGG
>Ga0224503_10000169_pt1 | contig 18441 bp, 19 predicted proteins | sample SF_Oct11_sed_USG_2_FD_169106 | JGI IMG/M metagenome (GOLD analysis project Ga0224503, IMG submission 169106) | Sediment microbial communities from San Francisco Bay, California, United States - SF_Oct11_sed_USGS_21 | ecosystem: Environmental > Aquatic > Marine > Sediment | place: USA...
TCAGTTGCGCTTATTCCATCTGAATAAAGATATTTTTCTAGTGGTTCTTCTGCGATTCTCATAAACCACTGTTTTTTAGATTCATCCCCACCACCTTCTAGAATGTAGAGTGACTGATCTGAAGGAACGTCAATCTTTTGTCCTGCTACAAATATCAGTACGTAATCAGCATCCATTTCTTGTAATTTATTCCAGGCTTTATCAGGAGGACTAAGAAATGTTTTTGCAATTTCGGATATTTTTTTGGAATCTATTGTTGCATTGTCTGCCAAGGTTGCTCTTTCTGATAATGTAGTGATCCAATAACCATAATCCCACCAAGCAACAATTACAGAGTCTTCAGGTGTATTTTCCTTTATCCACTCCAATGAATCTTTCCAATCATCAGTAACAATAGCATATGCAGTTCCACCATTCAAAATTGTTGCGGGGCTTTTTACGCTATCAATCCAGTTTCCATTTACCGGTATAACTAGGGGAGAAAAAAGCAGAGCTGTTATTACCATAACATAAGAGATCTTTGTAGAGTTTCTGATTTGATTAGATTCAGATTTTCTTTGTAAGATTTCTTTTGTAAGAAGGGATAAGCCAACAGATGACAGAATTATGATTGATATAGATGCAAAAACTTCTAGACGTACAAATGCTGAACTAACATATACTCCTAGTAATCCGATTGTCAATGCAAATGCTATCATGTCATTTTTTAGATTTTTAGTTTTCCTGCTTAGGATTAACCATACTCCAATACCAGCAAATATCATCAACACCGAATGAAAGAAAAATGATTGTGCTAATGTTGTTGTAGCGTGCTCTGAAACTGAATCCACGAGAGGATCTGTCGTAGTAAGAAATGGGTTAATTGCATTTAGGTACCTATAACTAGGCAGCGGTAAGAATTCAGAATCAGCGTTTACTACAATCAGTATTGAACCAACAGTTAGAAGTACAAATAGAAAAAGTAGACTGTTTCTTGTTTGATTTTTAATATTACTAACCTTTTGAATTATTGTGGTAGCTACTAGAAATCCTGTTGGGACAATCAGCGAGAATCCTCCTAACCCAAATACAAAATCTATCCCAGGTCTCTCAAACAAAACAATGGTTAGCAGAAAGGATCCCACAAACAGCGGAACGCTCCAAATTAAGAAGGAATGATCTTTTCTAACAAACGGAAGAGCGAGAATAAAAACTCCAATAGGTATAATAAAAAATTGAATTCCTCCCCAAGAAGATAGTCCAAAACCCAACAAAATGCCCCCTGCAACCAATTTTAAAATGGTAGTTTTCTTGTTTTCAGATTTTATTCCGCTGAGAAATAAATAGAGTCCAAGTAATCCATAGAAAAGTCCTAAAGGCTCTGATTTGAACCATCCAAGTGTACCTCTAATTACAATAGGAATAGATACTGAGTAAAATAATGCGGCAAAAAGACCTGCAGTTGTTCCACCAATTACTCGGACTAGTGCAAAAATCACAATTGTTGTCAAGGATCCAAATACCACAGGAAACAAAATTGTAAAATCATAAAGACTGGAATTTCCACCAAAGATTTGATAGGTCAAAGCAGCTGTTATGTGAAGCATTGTTTGCGAAGTTGCAGAAACATCCCTTCCATTTGGATGCCAGCTCATACTATCATGCCAATTGAAATATTCGGTTAGTCCATTTTCAAGAAGATATTGAGTTGCTCGGAAATTAAAAAAAGGATCAAACTCATTTAGTTCATATCCATATTCAGCTCCTTGAGAACGAATTAAGAATGAAACTGAAAAGGCAATTATCAAGATTCCAATTATCAATAGGTGATTTAATCTAAAATTAAAATTCCCAATTCCTAATAACTTATCTTGGGTAATCATCAAATGGACACTGATTCTAGTGGATAATATTCTTTTGAAAAAATTTTTTGATTTTAAAAAAATCTAATTCTACATTGTTGCTTGAGCAGCATCATGGAACATCTGACTCTTTGCACAACCAGCAGCAAGTTCATCACCTGCTCCACGTCTCATAAGACCTCTGTAAAGACCATCTTCAAGTTTTACACCTTCTCTTTGTTCCCATTCCTCTACAGTGATAGAGTATTTCTTTTGGATTCTGTCTCTATACCACTCAGGAATTACATTAAATGCACAGAATGGAACAATTCTAAGATCTGGTGTAAGATAGTGAATATCACATCTTTGTAATCTTTCTAAGTCTTCATTGTATTTGTCTTGGAAGTGCATCATACCAAGGAATAACCCTTTAACATGCCATGAACCAACTGAATCAAATGATCTCTTCATCAAGATGTTACCAAACATCTTTGCCAAATCTAATCCTGCTGGTTGTTTCTTTGTATCAACGAAGCCTTTGAGTTTTCTTACAACTTCAAGCATTGTAAAGTACTTATTTTTACCAGAACGAATTTCTTCTGCTTTATCTTCAAAGAGTTCTAACATTCCTTGAATGTCACAGAATTTAGTTAGTGGAACAAACTTTTTTGTTTCTTCATCTTCAAAGATGTATGTTCCTGCACCACAAGCAAAGTGAATTGATAGTTCGTATTTGGGTTTACTTGAGAATGCTTCAATTACATTTGTTAGTGGCATGCAACTTGGGACTGGGAACCAGTCATCAATAGTTACTTCACCATCTGTTTGTTCTTCAATTCTTTGGACACAATCAGGAACTGTGATTCTATATTTTTCACGTTCAGATTTGCCCATTCTTCCAGTAAGTGATACTGGCTGGAAGTTTACGGCATGAACTACATCCATGTTCTTTTGTGCATATCTGATAATTCCACCTAATTCATGATCATTAATTGATTTGATTACTGTTGGAACAAATACTACTGTAGTACCTGTCTTTCTACAACTATCAAGTGCATATGGAATCTCCCAATGATTCTTTGGGTTTGTTCTTGCAGTTACACCATCAAAACTAAGATACAGATTGTTACAGCCAGCAATTCTTACTTCTCTTGCAGCTTCTGGATCCATTGCGTGTCTGATACCATTAGTATTCATTTGAATATGATCAACACCTTCTTCTTTCATTATTTTGATGACATCAGCAATATCTTCTCTAAGCATTGGTTCACCACCGGTAATTTGCATAGAGTTTCCTGGAATTGGTCTTTCAGCCCTTAGAGTCTTCATCATTGATCTGACTTGAGTATGATCTGGCTCATACATGTAAGCGCCTTCAAGACCTTTCTTTACATAAAAGAAGCAGTACCAACATGTTAAATCACATCTGTTAGTTACAATCATGTTTGCCAGTCCACTGTGAGATAGGTGGTTTGAACACAATCCACAGTTGTTTGGACAGGAACACTTGTCAATCATTACGTTTGGGGCATGAGCACCTTTTCCATCCATCCAATATGTACTAAATTTCTTGTACATTTCATAAGAACCAAAGTATAATTCTTCACATTCACCATGTGTTGGACATACTTTGGACATGAAGACTTTGTTATCTCTCTCAAATACCTCTGCATCCAGAATCATGTTACAATCAGGACAGATACTTTGAGTAAATCTAATAGTGGATTTCTTACCTAAATTTTTGGTTGATTGATTTGATATTTGAATTAGAGCCATGCCTACATTGGGGATTTTTCTGAAATAGTATATAACGCATTTCATACTTGCCCCCGTGTGGAATTTAGGAGGTAGGAATACCTCATTTAAATATCAAAACTGATCGATTAGATCGCATGAGTATATCTGATAAAACAAGAAAGGCCTTAGAAAAAATTGGTCTTACTAGTTATGAAATCAGAACATTTACTGCTCTACTCAAATCAGGAGAACTGACAGCATCAGATCTTAGCCAAAAATCAGGAGTTCCATATTCAAAAATTTACGAAGTATTAGGAACTCTAGAAGATAAAGGTTGGATTGGCTCAGATGACTCAAGACCAACAAAATATTTTGCAAAATCACCATCAACAGGACTAGAAACTACGAAACAGAAAATGGAAAATGACTTTTCACAGAATCAGGGTGTAATTCTAAATGAATTAGTTCCATTGTATGAGAAAAGCGGAACAAGTGAGAGGCCAGACATTTGGGTACTTTCAGGTGCAATTAACATTGCTGCAAAGATTTTGGAGATGGTAGAGACTTGTAGAAATGAAGTAATGATTGCATTACCAGAAGCTGGAGAAGAACTTGTCAGACAGGCATTACCAAAATTAAGATCACTTCACGATAAAGGAGTAGACATTACAATACTTACTTCAGACAAAATGGATAAAGAATCCATCAAGGCAATCAAAAGAGTTGCAACTGTAAAAATTAAGAAAGGTTTGTTCGGAGGAGGCATAATATCCGACAAAAGATATGTTGTAATATTATTGGGTCCAGAAATAGCAGGTGCAAATTCTTCAGATGTTGTTGCAATTTGGGCAGATCATGCCGGATTAGCCGGATTTGCACGTCAATACTTCGAATATTTATTAAAAGACTCAAAGAAGATATAGATTATGGATATATTAAACGATGAAGAAATTTTATTTGTAGGAACTGCAGAAGCAGAGCATGTTGAGATGTATCTAAAGGCAATTTGGCATATCAAAGAAAGAAGAGAAGATGTTAAAATTAGTACTATTGCGAAAATGCTTAATGTTAGACAACCAAGCGTTGTTCAAATGCTCAAAAAATTAAACAGCAAAAATTTGGTTACTTACAACAAGGCAGGAGTAAGACTAACCGAAGATGGTGAAAAGATTGGTGCAAGTATGATGAGAAACAGTAGATTGTTGGAAGTTCTCATGGATAGCGCACTTAAAGTGGAAATTGATGAAGAAATGGTATGTGGAATTGAGCATCACATGAACAAGCAATTTACAGATGCTCTATGTACAATGTTAAAGCATCCAAGAAAATGTCCACATGATCATGAGATTCCAATGGGCGAATGTTGTAATGTTTCTTAAGTGAAATTATATCCCAAAAGATATATCATCTTAGAAATTGTATTCAAGTGTATGGCATGTTTTTGTGGATGTGAAACCTATGAAAAATATGATGAAGGATACAAGATTGCATGTGTAAAATGTGGGCATGGACCTCAAAATCATGATGAAGCATTTAGAGCTGCTGCCAGAAAAAATGAATCACAAAGTCAAAAACGTGATGCAGACTTTGGATAGAAACTATTCACCAATTATTTTAACCAAGACTCTTTTTGGTCTTTTTCCATCAAATTCTCCATAGAAAATTTGTTCCCATGGACCAAAATCTAATTCACCATTAGTAATAGCAATTACCACCTCTCGTCCCATTACTTGTCGTTTTAGATGAGCATCTGCATTATCTTCACCAGTTTTATTATGTTCATACTGATCAATTGGTTCATGTGGTGCCAAATCTTCTAACCATTTTTCATAATCTTGATGCAAACCACTTTCGTTGTCATTAATGAAAACGCTAGCAGTGATATGCATTGCATTTACAAGACATAGTCCTTCTTGGATTTTGCTTTTTGCAACTAGTTTTCTAATATCAGGAGTGATATTGACAAAGGCTCTTCGTGTTTTAACATGAAATGTCAAATGTTCTGTCAGAGAATTCATATTTTTTCAAGGAGAATCATCCATTAAAATCCTAAGGCAGGCTCAGAACTCAAGATCCTCATCATCATTCAAAGGGATAGGTTCATCACCGCCCGCAAGTCATATTCTAGGTAGATTCCTATTGAGTCTTTCAAGAAGCTTGATAAATGGCCAATAGTTCAACCATTCAAAATGGTTGCAATTGACACTCCATCTTCATTGGAAAGTTTTAGAAGATTTATCATCTCAAGCACATGCAAATCATATGCACCAAGAAGTTATTTGGATGATTTTGAGGTATTTGCAGAAAGAGAGGATAATTTGGGATCAATTTATGTAGAAGCAGCTGATAAAGTAACTTTAAAAAAAATTAGAGACATTACATTTGTAAACGCAAGAGATGTTCTTGGAATAATCTATAATTCAAAAAGTGGGAACACATCCCTAAAGTGGCGTCAATTGAGAAGAAATAATGGTAAAGTTACTGGCGAAGCATCTTCAAATTCTTTGATAAATTTGGCAGAATCAGGTGTTCTTACTTTAGATTGGGTTGAAAATTATCTGAAGAAAAAATTTGCAAAACCAGATACTGACGAAGTAGCAAGCTAAACTCTTTTGTTTTTGTAAACTAGAATAAATCATGATTACAAAGATTATTGATGAGAACTTAATTTCTGTTATGGCAGAAGATTCAGATGATCTTTTGAATCTACGTCGTATAATTAAAAAAGATGATAAGGTAATTGGAGATACAACAAGAGTACTAAAACAAGACAAAGATTATTCAAGACCTGATAAAGGAGAGCGAATTAAGGTCAGAATTGCATTAATGATAGAAAAAATATCACTTGATGATGTTCTAGATAGATTAAGAATTGGTGGAACAATTTATGAATCAAGTAATGAATCAGTATCACATGGATCACATCATTCATTTATTCTAAAAGTTAATGATGGAATTACCATTTCAAAGAAAAAATGGTTACCAATTGAAAAAAATCTTCTTAAATCAAGTAATAATCAGATTGGTTTTGTACTTGTTGCTATTGATACTGGTGATTGTGGTATTGCAAGACTAAGAGGCACACATCTGGAGTTTATGCCAAATATTTATTCAGGTTCGGGAGGAAAGAGATACAAAACCAATTTCAATATCGAAAAATTCTTTGAACAAGTGCAACAGGCACTATCAACTGTAATCAAAGAAGGAGATTCAATAGTAATTTTTGGTCCTGGTGAAACAAAAAAAAGATTTGCTAATTTCATTCAAAAATCACAAAGCATACAAAAATACAAAATTCAAGTTGTAGAAGGAATTGATTCTGGTGGTGAAGATGGAATTTACACATTTACAAAATCTCAAACAATGCAGGAGATAATGTCAGACAGCAAGCTAGCCAAGGCTTCATCAATAATTGATGAAGTGATGCTTCTTGCAAATAAGAAAAGTAGAAAATTTACTATGGGATTTAATGAAACTTTTAATGCAAACCAAATAGGGGCAGTTGAATCCCTTGTATTCTCAGATAAAGCAATTCAAGATAATGATGAACAGGAAATAATAGATTTTCTCAATGATGCTGAAGGTAAAGGAGTAAAAATTTACAGTGTTGATTCATCCACAGATATTGGTCTAAGAGTTACAGGTTTGGGTGGAATAGTTTCCTTATTACGATATTCAATTGAATCTTAATTTGCAGATTTTGTTAACCAATTAAAATATGGTTTATTAATTGAAGTAACATTAACCTCGGCTATTTCAGGAACATCATATGGATGAGTTTCTTTAATTTTCTTTTTTAGGAGTTTTTTGTTTTTTGTTATTGTCTTGAATATAGCAAGATATTCAGATGTGTTTTCCACTTTTCCATTCCAAGAGTAAACTGAAGAAATTTTTGAAATGTTGACACATGCAACTGTCTTATTTTTTACAAGATCATTTGCAATTTTTGAAATTGATTTTTTGGTAGGATATGTTGAGATAATTATTACTGGTTTCATAGTAACCGATAAATGTACGTACCTTAAAAAAATTAATAATTAGTTTGGAACTTGATTTTATTACTCAGAATTCGATAATCTATGTGTTAATTGCTTGGGTCATTATTGTTGTAATTGCAAAAGGTTTGAAATTAGAAAAATATGGTTTTGAGATAAAGGCATACAGTCTTGTATACAAAAATAAGCAAGTTAATTCAGTTCTACTTAAAATTCTAAATAGAACAAAAAGAGGAATTAGGGTTTTTGCTGATGTGAGCGTAATTTCAGGTTTTATAATGATGGCTTTTGCATTTTGGTTTTTGTTAAATAATGTTTCAAACTATTTTGTTGCACAAAGCGAATTTTCAGAATTAACAGTACTTATTCCAGGAGTAACATTAACTTCTTCATCTTCAATAACATACTTTTTACTATCAATTCCAATTGTACTAGTAATTCATGAAGGAGCTCACGGAATAGTAGCTGCTCTAGAAAAGATAAAGATCAAAACAGGAGGATTTGCAATATTCATCGCAATGTTTGCAGGATTTGTAGAACCAGATGAGGAAGAATTTAACAAAGCAAAAAAGATTTCAAAATTACGAGTAATTGGAGCAGGGGCTACATCAAATGTTATTTTTGCATTTGTCTTAGGGGCTATTTTGTTAACAAATCCATTTTTTGCTATGGTATTACCTGAACCACTTTTAAGTGCATTTTATGAACTGCCTGACGGAGTCCTGATACTATCAATCATAGAAAACTCTGGTGCTGAACAAGCAGGATTGCTTGCAAATGATATCATTACTTCAATTAACGACATACCGATTTTTAGTCCGGTAGATTTTCCCAGTTTGAGTCCAGGAGAAACAGCAAATGTTAGTATAATCAGAGATGGTCAAACATCAGAATTTAATGTAGAGATTATGCCCTCACCTGAAGATCCTGAAAGAGGATTGATAGGTATTATGAGAGACAACTCATTTGCCTACAAACCGGTAATGAATTTCATTGAATGGAATGATCCAAATGTTTCAATGTTCTTGTTATGGCTCTGGATGATTTCATTTTTTATAGGAATAATCAATATGCTTCCTTTACCAATATTAGATGGTGGGAAATTCATTCACACAATTATTGATAAAAGAATTTCAGATAATGCAATAAATGGAGTTATGTGGGGAATTTACGCATTTACTTTTGCCTTGTTTGGTCTAAACATTGCTTTATCTTACATGAAATCTGGATGGTTTACAATATAGAAAATACCTAAAGTATTCAGTAGGTTTGTTAAACATATTCAGGCATAAATTACTAAATTTGTTGGTTTGTTCTAGGAATTTTTAGATTATGGATATAGTCTTGGCGAGAGTATGGATTTTTTCATTTTCAGGTTCTGAGATCTTATTATCAGCATATCTGTTGCTAAAATAAAGTAAATCGACTATTTTGGATTTGTCAATATTAATAATAGTAGCTTGAGGATTTTTTGGAACATTGGTATTTGTAAGTATCAGTAGTTTGTCTACAAAGGCAGAAGCTTTGAGAACATTTTGAATGGATGTAGAATTCTTACTGTGATCCTTACCCATTACGACTGCAATTCCTATCTTTGTCCCAAATTGATCGGTATAAATTGCATCCAGCATTCGTTTTGAATTTTCAGGTTTTGCTATCTTCCCTGTATCATGTGCAAAATTAACAAGGTTTGAAATTGCTTCTTTTATCTTTGATTGCGATTTGTTTTCGACTGATTCTAGTCGTAATTTTAAAAATTGTCCTATCGGAACATCTAGAATACTATCATGTACTTTTAATCCAGGGAATGCATTTTTGAGAGTCTCATCAAGTGCTTCTTCTGAAATATCTTTGTGATTTAATTGGAAAGATTTTTCCATAGCATGATACAAAATGTTGGTCAACGATCGTACACTTGTAAAATCAGGAAATTCATCACATAGTACTCTTATTTTGCCTGCCAAGTCATTTTGTTGTTTTTTGGTGAACCTTTCATTCTTTTTGTTTTGTTTGATGTATTCTATTGCAATTTCAGATAGTTCGTCTATTGAATTTGAACCAGCTAGATCAATCTTATAATTTGCCTTTTCTAGTCTGTCAAATAAGGATACATTAGTTTCTTGTATTTCAGAATATTCAGAGGGGGTTGCAATAAGCATTACAACTGAAGATGGTAGATGTCTGTTAATTATTGATTTTACAATTTCAGCGGAACCAGGATCAGAGTCTAGTTCATCAAATGTATAAACTGTAATTTTGCCAAGAAGATTATGACTGAATTTTGAAATAGCGCTCAAACGTCCTAAAAATTCGTCCAGATTAGATATCGGTTCAAATATCTTTTCAATAATGTTTTGAATGATAAGTGCTTCATGGGCGTTGTAGTTGTAAGCCAGATATTTTTTTAGATTCTCATTTGAATGCGTCTTTTTATTATTAAGGATGTCTTCAGTCTTGTCCTGTATTGTTGTTCCCACTAGTTTGTCTACAAATCTATAGCCTAACGCCTTTTTTGCTTGCAAATCCCCTTTGTCTGCCTTGTCACAGATATTTTTTAGGAATTTTTCTCTAAGTGCCTCAAATGTAGATTTATTGAATCCTGCAATTATTGCATCATATAGGCTCTCCTTTGTTTTAGGTGAGATTGTTGCTAAATCTACATAGGTGCTTTCAATATTTTGTCTCATTCTTAGTCCCTTGATATGCAAGGCAAGGTGAGTTTTTCCTGATCCGACGTCTTGTATTACAGTAATTAGTCTAAAGTCATTTTCATTGGATTGGTGCTTGGTTGATTGTCTGTATAGATCCTTTATGCATTCTAATATCGATTCTTTGGCTTGGATATGCCTAGTTCCACCTAGAATTTGGGCATCTTTTTCTGTAGGAGTAGGACTACTAGGATAGGGATTGTGTAGAAGACCGTAGGGATAATTCACAGGCATCTAGCATCCACGAAGTAATCCTTGTACAGAGATTCCATCATCAATCTATTTTCATAAAAAATGTTTGAACTCCAAAGATTGTTAAGACAAACAAATTGGTGAAAAAATATAGGGTTTGTGATCATAAATCCAATTTTTATTTCAAGTCTAAATCATTAAACCTTCTATCGATAATACTAATTTGAGTAGATACGATTAATGCTCTGTCAGAACTGTGGTGAGAAATATGATGTGAATACAGGCAGGCATATCCATAATGACTCTAATATCTGTGATGGATTATTTTCGAAGACTGGATAACTGATCTTTACTACCAACACGTTTTCCATAACTTGCAACGCTCACAGTACCCATCAATGATATTTTCCTCATGATTCCACATTTCAAATGGTGCAATATTATGTCCTAATACCATGCATTGTAATTTTGCCTTGTCCATGTTTTACATTATTTGTTTTCTTGGTTCATTATACATACTAATGGATGCAAAAATCATGGTGATTATATTGGACTAAACCTAGCCCTCAGATACAGTCTAGTCGGTTTACCAACCCATTTTGTCAGTCTTATCTTATTTTGTGACTATTTTATAATCATGTCTGTGAAGGTTCGCTCATTGGTGTAATCAAAGACCATGTGGAAGGGTCACCACTTCTTGAATAGAACATCAGTGTGAAATTATAATATTTTATCAAATGAAGTGTTTCTAATGGCATAGATATCACGAAGTAATGGCATTAGGGTTTGGTCATCCATTGTCATTTCTGGAAGTTCATGAATTGTTATTACGTAGAAATCATTTTGTGAAGCTGGATCTTCTCTGTAGATGTATCGTTTCAATGTTTGAATTGTAGAAGGAGGTTAAAAGAGAAGTAAATTATCTAATCAAAACAACAAATAGAGATAGACTGAACCTACAATACCGAGTAATACAGACCAAAAAAACCAGGGTATTTTTTTGGGTTTCCTAGAAGAATAGATAGAATCTGTAGTATCTCTTGGTCGCACACATGTAACTAGCAATAATACTATTTAGAGATCACTGTTTATTCATTATTGATTGTAAAATTTTCTAAAAGGAAAAGAGAAGTGTTTAGAACTATTGGGAGGTTTTTATGTGTAGGTTTGACGTAGTATGCGTGTCAGAATTTATTATTTGTACTAATTGTGGTTTAGAATATTCTACAAAAGAACATGAAACATGTTCTCATTGTCACTTTACAATCAAGCATGTTTCATTAGTTGAGGAACTTCACGTGGGATATTAATTGCAGTTCATGTAAGTTTTTCCAATGATGCGGGATCTTCTCCCCGAATATATCATGGCAATGATATTAGAAAATTTTGAAGAGAAAAGAGAACCAATTGAATAATCTTGTATAGGATTATGCAAATCTAACTAGATACTACAATAAATTAAAAATTAATCTTTTCTTTTTTTGTTTGATTCAATTCTGATGATTTCCTCATCAAATTTTACATTGGGAATTATCACCTTAGTTCCGTCATCAACTTCTATGATTGTCTTGGTAAGTCCAAATTGAAAGATTTTCCCTTTAACGTTTTCAACTTCGATAAAATCACCAAGATTAATTCTAGGATTGATTGCTATGCTAATTCCAGCTATGGCATTTTTTAGCTTATTCTGAAAAGCTACCCCTAGTAAAACAATTCCTACTCCAATGGACGTTATTGTTTCTAAAGCAAATTCAAGCAAACCAAATGCGACTGAAAGATATACTATTTCGCTAGTTATTGTAAGAATAGCTACAATTCCTAGTATTTTTTGAGAACCGTGTAATTCTTCAAATTTTATTTTATCGATAACTTTCGTAATTCCAATTATTGTTGCAGTAACTATTACAGAAATTATTCCATAAATCCATTCCGCCAAGGCAAAATTTTCAATATGTGCTGGTTAATTAACATTTCAATTATTTACAATAAATAATTTTATGATTATGCATAATTCTATCTAAGATTATGAAAGGGTTTGAACAGAAATAATCAGTTAATCTACATATTCTCTTCATAATCTCCATACTGGAAATACTCTGGTTTGTACCAGGTACTAGAAGAATTATAGAAATCACACTCGTAATACATTGGGTATAGTGGTCCTAATCTTTCTCTTTCTGCATCTAGGAATTCTTGATTAATCAGTCCTACATCTTCGTCTAGTTTTTTTATTCTCTCATAGTATGCTGACTTTTCTAGTTTGTATCCTTTTGATTTGAGCCATTCTAGTGCGTTTTTCCAATCATGTTTGAACATTACTTTGGCTACTGTTATGTGATAATCTATTCCGTTTAGTGGCATTGAACTACACATAAAGATGGAAATTAATTCCGTATAGGAAGTATTTTGTGAATTTAGATTATTGTTATTCTGTAGATGTTTTCTTGATTAGATTTGGAAATCTGTCCAGTTGACACAATTAGTAATTTATGCCTAGATGTTTATAATAGACTGGTCAATATACCTAAAGAATCATTAATGAAAAAAAATACCTGAATCTATGAAATGTGATAGATGTGAAAATCAAGCGGCATATACTAGAAAATATTCAGGAGAGAAATTATGTTCGCAATGTTTCTCAAATTCTATTATGAGAAAAACTGCTAAAACTATTTCAAAATACAAAATGATTCAAAATAATGAATTAGTTGCTGTTGCAGTCTCTGGTGGAAAAGATTCCTTAGCATTACTAAAAATTATTTACAAAATGGCATCAACCCATAATTTTAGAATAAAGGCAATTACTATCGATGAAGGTATTCCAGGATATAGAAATGAGGCATTAGAAATTGTTGAAAAATTTTGTGAGAAATTAAAGATAGAACACAAAGTTTACTCGTATAAAGACCTGTTTGAATTGACGCTTGATGAAGCATTAGAGTTAAGAGAAAATGAAAAGACTTCTTCATGCTCCATTTGTGGTACGCTAAGAAGACGTGCAATTGATTATGCTGCAAAAGATATTGGAGCAGATGTCATCGCAACAGGTCACAATCTAGATGATGCATTACAAACATTTGTCATTAACATGCTTTCAGGAGATACTAACAAGATCGGATGGATGGATCCTGATACATCTACAAATTCCTTAAGAAAAATAAAACCGTTTTGTGAGATATATGAATCTGAAATAGTATTTTATGCCTTTACAAATGACATACCATTTCAATCAGAGCCGTGCCCACACATGAATGAAGGAATAAGAACAGAAATTCGTGAATTTCTAAATTTATTGGAAAGTCAACATAGTGGAATTAAAAATAATTTGTATCAATCAATTCTCAAAGTATCTCATATTGTAAAGGGTTCAAATAATAAACAAAAAACTATTTGTGAAAAATGTGGTAATGATTGTACAGGGAATGTATGCTCAGTTTGTAATCTAGTTTTAAAACTAAAAGAAAATCAAACCTGATGCAAATATAACATACTTTGTTTTATGAAAAATGGTAGTAGGTAGGATCAGGGTGCCAGCCGTGCCCTATTCTGAAACCGGCTATATGCAGAGATCAGTAACTGTTGGGTAAATCTCTAGATGGGTAAATCCCGCTTGGTGTGCGGAAATGAAATCACGCCGAGGCGGGTGGTTGCAGGACTAGAATTATCCGAAGGGATAACTTCTAAGACCGAACCATCGAAAGGGATGAGGTCCGGGAGGGAGCAATCCTAAGGTGGAGCATCCACGCTTCCTCGTCAACGTGGCGGATCTTGTATGCCTTGAAATGGGGCTATTCGTCTAGACTGGAACCAATAGATCTACTACCTTTATAATTAAAATCAAGTCTGCAAATTCATGGAGGGAATGATCTCATTTGGAAATAAAAGAAGTTATGATGACTTTAAAAAACAAATTCCAAGTCCAGTCTTGCCACTTTTTAATTCAATCAGAGAATATTGCTTCTCTTTGGGAGATAAAGTAGTAGAAGATGTTAGGATGCATAGAGTAGTTTTTTGTAAATCAATGACATTTAGATGGTTTGTAGATGTAGAGCCTCAAAGAGAAGGTGTCATCATGAAAATTCAGAAAAATCGAAAAGAGCCTATACAGATTATTCAGGTCAAAAAGGACCAAAGAATTTCAGAATTTAGTCAAACAATTAAAGAGGCGTTCGAAGAGATTCGTTAATACAAAACATCAAATTTTAAAAATTCGTCAGTAAATTTTTCATTTCGTATTTCTATATCTTCAACTCTTGCATTAGCTGGTCCCCGATGAGCCCATTCAACAAGTCTACTAACTTTTTCTTCATCTCCTTCTAAAACAGCCTCAACACGACCATCGTTGAGATTTTTAACCCATCCAAAAACATCATTTTTCTTAGCCATTACTTTTAGCGCCTGACGGAAAAATACACCTTGTACTTTTCCTGTTACAAAAATTCTAATTCGTTGATATGACATTCAAATTGTATTTCAATGAGTTATTAATCAATTTTAGGTAAAAAGAAATACTATCTTCTTTCTTTAATCCTGGCTCTACCAGTCTTTCTTGCAGCAATGCTACCTACCTTTGCGCCAGGAGGTGCATCTCTTGAAACAGTTGAGCTTTGTCCAACGTGTTGGTGACGACCACCACCATGTGGGTGAACATAAGCTGCTTGAGCAACACCTCTAACAATTGGATATTTCTTTCCTTTAGCTTTGAAGTTTCTCCATTTTCCACCTGCGCTCATAAATGGTCTTTCACTAGATCCTCCCCCGGCAAGAGTACCAATCATGGCCCTGTTTTTTGGATTAAGAGTAGTAAATTTTCCAGAAGGTAGTTTAACAGTAACGCCTTCATCACCATGAGAGAAAACAGTTGCATCAGTACCTGCAGATTTAACTATAGCACCACCGTCACCAAAGTGCTTTTCAATATTACAAACAATTGTCCCATCAGGAATGTTTTGAACACTAATGACATTTCCTTTTTCAATTTTTGATTTTAATCCAAATTGTAAAGATGCGCCCACTTTAGTTCCAAGTACTGCCGGAATAAAGGATACAGAACCATCTTCAAATCTAACTTTAGCTAATGGTGCTTCTCTTCCACGTTCGTGAACTAGATCGATAATTTCACCTTCATGCTGTTCTGATAGTGAAAAACGAGGATAATTTGCTTTGGAGCCTACTTTTCCGGTGGATGTAGATCTAAACTGAAATCCTCCACGGCCACGTCTTCTAACTAATGGTCTCTTACCCAAGTTGATCGTATCCTACGCACAGAGGATTTTAAGTTTGTGATTTTTCGTTATTATTAGAAGGAATTACCACAAAGGTATAAAAATTAGACAGAGGGCATTTGTGTATGAGTCAAAATGCACTTTCTCTCAAAGTACTTGAAGCATACACAAGAGATGTTGGAAGAGGAGTAGCTAGAATTGATTATGACTCGATGGATACTCTTAATGCCTCTACTGGTGATGTTATAGAAATTAAAGGTAAAAGAAGGACAGTTGCAAAATGCCTTCCCCTATATCCATCTGATGAAGGAAAAGGAATTATCAGAATTGATGGGCTCGGCAGAAATAATTCGGGAATTGCAATTGGAGATACAATTTCAGTTAGAAAAATAAAGGCAGTAGCTGCAGAAAAAGTAGTTGTTGCACCACTAGAAGCAATTCCTCCAATTGATGAAAGATATCTTGCAGATGCTTTAGAAAGTGTTCCTTTGATTAAAGGAGATAATGTAATGGTTCCGTATTTTGGTGGACGTTTAACTTTTCAAGTTATAGGAGTAACACCAGCAGCTGATGCAGTTTTGGTTACTCAAAAAACAGTTTTCCACATTGCAGAAAAAGGAGAAACATTACGTGGGGTTCCACAAGTCACCTATGAAGACATTGGTGGTTTAACAGATGAGATTAAGAAAGTTAGAGAAATGATTGAACTTCCATTAAGACATCCAGAAATTTTTGAAAAGTTAGGAATTGAAGCACCAAAAGGTGTTTTACTATATGGTCCTCCAGGTACAGGAAAGACTTTACTTGCAAAAGCAGTTGCAAATGAAAGTCAAGCTCATTTCATTAGTATATCAGGTCCAGAAATAATGAGTAAGTTTTATGGAGAAAGCGAAGCAAGGCTAAGAGAAATTTTCAAAGAGGCAAGAGAAAAATCCCCATCAATAATCTTTGTTGATGAAATTGATTCCATTGCACCAAAAAGAGAAGAAGTTACTGGTGAAGTTGAAAGAAGAGTTGTTTCTCAAATGTTATCATTAATGGACGGATTAGAAGCAAGAGGAAAAGTAATTGTCATATCAGCAACAAATAGACCAAATGCAATTGATCCTGCACTTAGAAGACCAGGAAGATTTGATAGAGAAATCGAGATTAAAGTTCCAGATAAAAAAGGAAGAAAGGACATACTCTCAATTCACAGTAGAAATATGCCATTAACAGATGATGTGGATATAGATAAAATTTCATCAGTCAGTCACGGATATGTTGGTGCAGATCTGGAATACCTGTGTAAAGAGGCTGCAATGAAATGTTTGAGAAGATTATTACCTATACTCAATTTAGAAGAAGAAAAAGTCCCTCCTGAAACACTTGATAAACTAATTGTAAATCATGATGATTTCCAAAAAGCTTTGATCGAAGTAACTCCATCTGGAATGAGAGAAGTTTTCATTGAGAATCCAGATGTAAAGTGGGATGACGTTGGTGGTTTAGAAGATGTAAAACGTGAACTACAAGAAGCTGTTGAATGGCCAATGAAGTATCCAGGCCTTTATGATAAATTAGGACATAACATGCCAAGAGGAATTTTACTTCACGGTCCAAGTGGTACAGGAAAAACATTACTTGCAAAAGCAGTTGCTACACAAAGTGAAGCAAATTTTGTTTCAGTTAGAGGTCCTGAACTTTTATCAAAATGGGTAGGTGAATCAGAAAGAGGAATAAGAGAAATTTTCAAAAGAGCACGTCAATCCGCACCATGTGTCATATTCTTTGATGAAATTGATTCTATTGCTCCAATCAGAGGAGCAGGAGGAGAAACTGCAGTTACTGAAAGAGTAGTAAGTCAATTACTTACAGAACTAGATGGAATGGAAAATATGCATGGTGTTATAGTTTTAGCCGCAACAAACAGAGCAGATATGATTGATCCAGCATTACTAAGACCAGGAAGATTTGATAAGATAATTCAAATTCCACTTCCAGATAAAGAAAGTAGAAAGAGCATCTTAAAGATTAATGCAGAAAAAATACCAACGATTACTGAGGCAAATGATCCTCAACGTGTTGATATTGATAAAATTGCTGAACTAACTGATGGACTTAGTGGTGCAGACACAGCATCCATAGCTAACACTGCAGTATCTTTGGTAATTCATGAATTCTTAGATTCACATCCAGATGTCAAAGATATTGAGAAAAATAGTATCGATGCCAAAGTAACTATGAAACACTTTGAAGAAGCAGTAAAGAAAGTTAGAGAACAAAAAGACCTCAAGTTGGGTGAAAAACTAGTAGCATCATATTACAGGTAGTTTTAATAAAATAACAAATCTAATTCTCGTAAATGTCAGAATATAGGGGATATAGCGGAAATTCGCTAGAATTCCTAAAGGCAAATCAAATTCTGGTAGGCGATTCTGTCAATATTTTGGCCGACATCACTTATTCAGGCATAATAATGCCAAGGTATGAACATAGTGATGACAAACACATTGTTTTAAAATTAAAGAATGGATACAATATTGGTTTAGAAATTGCAGATATTGAAAAAATTGAGAAAAATCAGACCATTGAGAAAATTATAGAGAAAGTTGAAAAACAAGGGAAAGTTGAAGGATTACCAAAAATTTTACTATTATCAACTGGAGGAACAATTGCAAGTAAGATTGATTACAGAACAGGTGCAGTTACACCAGTATTAACTGCAGAAGAATTGAATTCGTCTGTTCCAGAACTTGCTAAAATTGCTAACATAGATGCAAAA
>Ga0224503_10000173_pt1 | contig 18367 bp, 23 predicted proteins | sample SF_Oct11_sed_USG_2_FD_169106 | JGI IMG/M metagenome (GOLD analysis project Ga0224503, IMG submission 169106) | Sediment microbial communities from San Francisco Bay, California, United States - SF_Oct11_sed_USGS_21 | ecosystem: Environmental > Aquatic > Marine > Sediment | place: USA...
TTCTCAGGCGATAAAACATTCTCTTATTTTCAGCAGAAAGGGATCTTCCGGTTGAATCCCTGTCTTTGGATTCCATGATTGTTGACAGTCCCATGTCTGCCATCTTCAATGATATTTTTTGGCCCGCTCTTACGTTATTCTGTTGCCCATCCATGGTTTGGGACGCATTTTCGGGTCCAAAATCAATTGCATTCTCAGACAATACGACCCCGCAATTACCACATGTTATCTCTCCCGTTACGGCATCTGTAACCCTGAAGAAATGCAGACATGTTTGATCCAAACCATTTGCATCCATTGATGTTAATTGACGTTTACTACATTTTAATCACGAGTGATTTTTTGTATAGTGCCAAGTAAAATCTAAAATAATTTATTTCAAGATTCAGAGTACCAGAACTTTTTACAGTTGTAGCACTGTTTTTTCCATGTTGGAGCCCCATCTGGATTTTTTTGCATCTCCAGATTTCCAAAGTTTTTTGAACCGCAGGTAGGGCAGCCTTGATCCTTTATCATGTCATCATACGCCCTTCATTCTTTTAGAATAGTCATAATGAAATACTTTTTGCGGAGTGATTTCAATTGCCACCTCCGTTTTAGAATTATCTCTCAAGAGTTTAGATAGTGTTGACTCTTTTTCTCCCAGGTACTTCTCGATCAAAATATCTAGAACATATGCCCCAGTTTCATTTAAGATACGAACAGTTCCCTCACCACGAATTCCTTTGTAGGGCGGTTTATCTGCTGCTATCTCAAATCCGCATACAGGATTCTTTTGAAGGTACGAAACAATCTTTGCTGTTTTTTGTGTGGCACAGTAAATTTTACCATTTTTACAAACATACCAAAGAGAAACAACAGCAGGTGTACTGTTACCTTTGATAAAACCAATTCGGATTGGAATTTTTGAATCCGGGATGAATTTGTCTATTTCGTCATTATCTAATTCCTGCATGTTGATTCCTCCATCCTTTTAATCATTGACTTGGTATAGCAATAATCGCAAGACCGATCTTGAAATTCTTTTTCGCAGGTATTGCATTGTTGTACTGAAATCACATTCATATCTTTTCTGTAAATTTTTCATATATGAATAGTGCTCAGAATTAGTACTAGTGCCAATTGAGAATTCCTGCTTGAGATAAAATATTAATTCCAATTTAAAATAATTTTAACCTTGACTGGTTTATTTCTGCCAATCAGGTATTGCCACTAGATTATCTGTTAGCATTAGAATTAGTTTTATCACTGTTTTAAATATCATAAATCATTTTTAATCTCATGGCAGAAGAACAAGAATGGGCAAATTTACTGGCCGAAATCTTTGACAAGCTTACGCAAAAGCACGCCTCAATCACTTATGATTTTGAGAATCTTGAGATGCAAGGTAAGGTCGAAAAAGAAGGCAAGACGATCCCAACAGGTACGGTTTCCCTGACCGGAAAACTGACAATTACGGCAAAATAAGGTGTAGATGTTAAAAATGAAAAACTTTGATATTCCCGCCAATTTTTTATCTTTCTTACAAGGTGGGAGGCTGAACGTCACATGTGATGGATCCCCATCAGTTAATTTTATGACAGAAGGTAGCTCTCGAATCCTTGACATTATTGACATTCCGATTGAAATTACGAAAAGGCCTGGTCTGATCAAGCAACTATCAGAGGCAAAAGACCTTGCAAAAAATCTGAAACAGCAAAGTATTACGCTTGAAGTCCGATTGCAAGGAGAGACAGTACTCAAGCTGGGAGAAAAGGCAAATCCAAAACTTGCAAAGATTGTAACGCTAAGCAGCGACATTGAGATAACTGACTTGAGAAAACTCAAAAAACTCAGTGACGTGTTCTAATCACAGGCTAGCAGGCATGTCAGAAAATGAATCACCGATAGAAATATCTCTACAATCAATCCAATCTTCTGTAAAAAACAAACCTTACAGCATCATGGTTACTGGTGCTACAGGATTTATTGGAACCCGTCTGATATCACATCTTTGCAAACTTGGATATTCAGTCAAGGGAATGTCCAGAAAGAAAATTTCAGATACTTCAAATGTAAAATATGTTCAGGCCGATGTCTTTGACGTGTCTCAACTGGAGAAGGCGTTAACCGGAATCGAGGTCGCATACTATCTGCTTCATTCAATGGAGGGAAGCAAAGATCACTGGAAGGAATTTGCGTCCCGTGAAAAGACTCAAGCTCAGAACTTCCTTAAAGCTGCAACATATGCAGGAGTAAAAAGAATAATCTACCTTGGTGGACTCGTAAATGACAGCCTGGAATTGTCCCCGCACATGAAAAGCAGAAAAGAGGTTGGAGAGATACTTGCATCTGGCAATATTCAGGTGACAGAACTGCGCGCATCACTGATCATAGGAGCCCAAGGTGGATCATATGCCATGCTAAGATATTTGGTAGAAAGGTTGCCAATAATGGTATGTCCCTCCTGGGTAAAGTCACTTGCACAGCCTATAGCAGTAGATGACGTGATACAATATCTTGCAGGATGCATGACACATGATGAGACTGCAGGAAAAATCTACGAGATAGGAGGCAAGGACAAAATGAGTTACGAGCAGCTCATGCGAGTCTATGCAAAATATTTGAACAAGAAACTGTTTGTAATAGAGATTCCGTTTCTCACCACGCGGCTGTCCTCATACTGGGTTGACCTAATAACGCCTGTAAAGGCCTCATTGGCAAGGCCGTTGATAGACAGCCTGGTTCATGATACTGTAGTTACTGATGATTCCATTACCAAGATTATCCCATTGCAACTAAAGTCTGTAAGGGAGTCAATAGATATCGCGACAAAGGAAATCAGGGAAACCCCACCCATCACACCCGTTAGAGAAGAGAAGACAGGATTTAAGATTAACCAGAAGCTTTTGCTTGCATCACTAATCGCAATGGCAATATTAGGAACCACCTACTATTGGCTGGATGATCGGACTGAACTCTTTGAACCCATTTGGATTTTGGCAGGAGTGCTTTGGTATATCGCAATAATAGCGGCAATTGTCTTTGTCAAAAGCAAAACAAGGTTGGGATTTCTTATTGGGGGAATACTCTCGTGGATAACCTTGGCATTCTGGCTCTTTGACAACTTTTATGTCGTGTTTGAAACTTCGCTGATAATTGACAAGCCAAACGAACTGATAACAATCAGGAATTTCATCTGGGCTGCATTGTCATCTATAGCTGTAATCGCATCACATAATACGTTTCACAAAATAATTGACTATCAGTACAAGGGAAAGCCAATATGATCATGCTCTATTTTTCAAGACTTTCGGCATACCATGCTTCCACTGAACTGATGCATTTCACATATTCGTTTTTCTCATCTAATGCATCAGAATTTTCATAATTATTTTCACAGTGATTCAAACCTGCTTGGTATGTCTGCTCTAAGTTTTGTGATTCATCAAAAGGTGTTTCTATAGACATTGGAAAGGTTTCTGAGACAATGGCATTTATGATAAACAATGCTGCCAAAAATAGCGGCATTCCAACTGCAAGTATGACAAAAATTTGTCTCATGCTGTTATAATGTCGGTATCGCTAAAATAGGACATCATTATTTTGAATTTTAAACTTAGCACTAGTTGAATAGTTTATCACTATGTTAAATACTCCAAAAACCTGAATGATTCATGAAAGACACATACAAAAGTTTCATGGATGAAATCTGGAGCCAGTTTCCGGGACTTTCTGATCAGGCATTGACAGATCTCACGGATCACAATATTCTCTGGTCATTAGACGAATACGTAAAGGCTGGATATGTCAATTTCAAAACAGGAACAAAGGAGTTGTACAGACTGAGCATACTGCTTGAAAATTACGCTGTAAAGCACCATGAACCGCTATTGTCAACTTTTGAGACTGAAGAGCGCTACAGATACGTAGAGGACAGATACGTTGAGATTCTAAAAAAAGTCCCAAAGGCATGGATAATAGGGGATTTTAAGAACTCACTTTTGGCCCCACAACCACCAGAAACGACTGAGGTAGTAAGCTGTGATGGAACAAACATCGTAGACATGTGGATAGTGGTTACAAACGGACCAGAAGGCCCATTCGGATTGGTTGCAGAAGATATTGGAGATAAAATGTACAGGGGATTCTTTTCAATTAGTCCAAAGGTGATAGGAAAGGCAATTCAGACCATCAATGAGGCATTAATAATTAACATTGATATGTCAAAAAAATAATAGATTTCAAAACGTGATAACTTTTGAAAAATAATCTCTACCTATTTTTTTAAAACCAATTTATGATGAAAAATATTACCACTAGAATATTTTTTTGTTATTAATTAAATAATATTTCAGAGAACATTGTTTATGAATCAAAAGTATTCAAGCCGAGAAGCATTATTGGCAGACTGTCCTAACTGCAGACAGCCTTATCTCGTACTGTTGAAATCTGCATCAGGGAAAAAAGGAGAGGACTTGCTGGCATGCAAAAGCTGTAAGCTGGCGATATTTGCAGAGGAACTGAAAAAGAAACTGTTTACTGTTTGATGAGGGGAATAAAGAACATGACAAGTGATAGACAATGCCACATGTAGTTTTTGATAAAGAAATTGACCTTGAGTCTTTCTCTAAAGAATTCAGAGAAATGATGATAAAGAAGCCATTCTTCATAAAACTGCTTAACGTCTATACAGACAGGGAGAAAAGAACCGTATTGGTTCCCGCAGTAGTGATTGACAAACTGCATCAGCAATTTTTAATTGAGATTTCCACCAGAAAAGACAAAACCACAATCAGGCTATTTCCTGGAACGGATCCAGAAAAGACAGACGGCATCAAGATGTCACTGGGTTTGACTGCAAAAATAATTCAGGAGATGAATCCTAATCACAAAATCACAAAAACAAACATTGACGCATTCTTGTTTAAACCAGAAGCAAATAAAATCAATGTATAGTGAGATATTTTTGGAGTTTGTCTTATACTATTGAGTTATCTCATGGAAAAGATCTACAGAGTTTGATTTTATCGCCTCGTTGATTGCCTGACGGGTCATGTTGTGGGATTGCCTGTGCAGATCACTTTTCATATAATTTTTGAATGATTCCTCGTCCCTGAACCGAAAAATTCCTCTAAACTCGTTTGGATTTTTCTTGCTTCTCAAAAACTGCAGCCCTAAAAATCCGTCAACTGAATCGACTTACCTGCTTCTTTCCTTAAATGACATCTCAAGTTCATTGGATATATCTTGGCTGATGTTAATTTTGGATATGGCGACAAAAACCATGGCTTGGAATTACATTTCTCTTTTAAATATCTCTTTACGTTTTCTTGGTTGGGTAAAAATGGAATTTCTAGATGATGAAGCAATTGAGAGATTAGCCAAGAAAATTACAGAAAAATATTATTCATTTGACAAGGGTGCCTTGAGAAGATGAGGGGCTGAATGCAAAGAAAAGACTGCCTACAGTACCAAAAAGACGCTGCAAAGACTCAGAACATGCGTCGAGCTGGATGACCTTGAGAGATTTTGCAATTACTTGGAGTGGCTTACAACAGTTATGACTTCGAGAAAAATAAAATACAATGTGATATTTGATCATACTGAAATCTGCTACAAGGCAATCAAATCAGAATGGATCAAAGAGAAAAACAAGTTCAAAAAGAACTCTGCTGCAAAATATGTTCATTTTATGAAAGAAGGATTGGAGCATCTGAGAAACAATGCCCCCACACCAAAAAAAGATTCGATAGTTGCAGAATAGTTGGAATCACATCTTTTGTTTATGATGAATTTTATGAACATATTTTGAAAATAATTGTGAAAACATACTGTTATCACTAGAATAATTTCTTATCACTAGTTAAATATCATAATGCAAAACAATCTATGAAGGGTTTGGTTGTCGCCTGAAAACAGCAGTTTCAGGCCTTAAACCAATACTGAGACCAAAGTCGCCTCACCCGCATTGGAATCAGAGCCAAACTGTCGCCATTATACTCCTCCTGTTTCTGGCCTTAAGTTTTGAAAACCTTTTTTCAATTTTTTATTGTTTTACATGAATTTTTTGAGCGGGAAAAAAATTCTACCCAGATTCTGCTGGGTAGAAGTTTCTAAGGTCTTCACATTCGAGAGGAATGCTAGTCTATATTGTCTTTCATTTTATAAAAAACCTCTTTGCAATTTTTACGGGTTAGCACCAGGTTACTCCATCTCATTTTTCATTTGTCTTTGTTGCTACCACTTTGCCATTCTAATTCCTCCAGCAACAGATACCAACCCAATCAAGATCCACACCATTGTGTCGTTCCAGTTAAAGTTACTCCCAATGTTGACCCCCTTCTTTTCTAGTATGTACTGTCTAACTGCCTCATGAGATTTGTTTCTGAATTGTGGAAGGTTTTTCATTGTGTGTAATGGACAATATTATGATTTAGCGTCTTTGCCTCTTTTTTTACTAGGTTTTCTTCTTTTGTTTGTAGTCTATCAACCTAAAAATACAATTCCCTGTTCTGGACACGATGATTAAGTAAAAGATTATTTTACAGATGTAAAGATAGAACCATACAAAGGGAGAAAAAATTATTCACTCCAAGTTTAATGGAATAGAAATACTACCAAAGTCCTCATTGATTCTAAAGAAATACTCTTTTGCAGAATCATACTCAAACTCGGTTCCACCATATCCAATGTTTGGACCAAAGAGCATGTTAAACTCTTTAGAATCCCCAGGATTCATTACAATTTGTCCGCTTGTAAAGTCCATTCCAGAATATTTGAAGGCCTTTTCACCATTCCAAGCATCATAGGCGCATATTTGGGGACTGGTACAGTTTATTGCCGTGATTTCGGAGCTGGTATTCTCTGCAAGCATACGAACTGATAATATGGCTTGTCCAGTTGGAGTGATGTAAAATTCATTTCCTTCAGAACCAATACCTTGCCAATAATATGTGACTGGTCCTACATCAAACTTTTCAGCATCCATTTTGTAAGTGTGTAAAGTCATAGCCTTTTTGATTGGCTTTTCACAATCGATTCTCTTGTATGCTGTAACAATTTCTGAGCATTTATCCAATTCTGCTTGTAGTTCTGCTAATTCTGAATCCATACTTTTTGGTTTGGCAGATGTCATTTGTTCTGTATCTGCATTTGTAGAGACAGATACTAGTCCAGATTCAATCAAATGCTGAATGCCATTTACAAATTCACCGTCAGAGATTGTTCCGTCTGCCCACCAACCGGCGTTACTTTTTACCCAAGCTGGAACGGCATCAGATGTTTGAGATGATGTGTCAGTTGGAGATACTGTTATGATTCCATCCTTAATCAAAAATTCTATCCCTGAAAGAAATTCACCATCAGAGATTGTTCCGTCTGCCCACCAACCGGCGTTACTTTTTATCCAAGCTGGAATTTCATTTTGGACAGACGTCATAGGTCGTACAGCAGGATCAAGAGTGTTTAAAAGATCATCCATGTTTTGGCCTGAAATTTTTACAACTGCAGCTGAAACAATTTCAGAAGTATTGCCATCAGGTAATGTAAAATCAACATATTTTGCATACAGTACATCGCCAGGATTAGATACCAGTCGATTTTTTGCGGTTTCACCAGAATCTGCAATGTATACAGTCCCTTTGAAAATTCCACTATACACCCCATTCTCTATAACTTGAATTTCTAAGCCATCAGGAGAAGTATCAGACCAAACAGTAATTGTAAACTTGTCAGCAAAATTAGGATATTCTTTTTTATTCATATCGTCGTCTTTTACATAAATATCAGCAAAGGAATTGCTTGAAACAACATCATGTTTCCAATAAATTGTTCCAACATTAGAGGAATCTGCAAATGCTAAAGGAGTGACAATAATCAGCAATGGAAAAATAATTACAAGTTTGTTCAATAATAAAATTTGATATTAAAGATATTTAAAAAAAGCAGTCATTTTGAACTAGTGCTAAAATTAAAATTCTGAAGAACTATAGGATTGAATTACTTTAGAAAATAAAATATTGAAATAAACTCAATAAAAATAAAAAAAGTGTTTATCCCAAGTTTAATGGGATAGAGTCACTACCATATGATTCATTGATTCTAAAGTGGTAATCTTTTGCAGAATCATACTCAAATGTTGTTCCACCGCCTCCGATGCTTGGCCCAAACATCATGTTGAATATTTTAGCCTCTCCTGGTTTTAGAACTACCTGACCGTTTGTAAAGTCCATTTGGGAATATTTGTATACATCATCACCATTTGTAATGTCATAGTTACAAATTGCAGGACCTGTACAGAAAAGTGCCTCATTTTTATCAGAACCAGTATTCTCAACCAATATTCTAAGATTTAACAATGCTTGGCCTGATGAAGTTATCTCAAAAGTATTTCCTTCAGTATCTAATCCTGTCCAATAGTAAGTAACCGGTCCAACTTGAAATTGTTGAGAATCACTTTTGATTTCATATGCAATGATCTCAAGTTTTGCATTTCTTTCACAATTTAGTCTATCATATGCTTTAGTGATTTTGGCACAATTATCTAATTCTGCTTGGAGTACAATTAACTCTGAATCATTGACAATAGCAGATTCCTGTTGTGCAGGTGCACTTTCAGAACTTGAAACATTAACAATTCCAATTTTTATAAGATGTTGAATGCCATTTACAAATTCACCGTCAGAAATTGTTCCGTCTGCCCACCAACCGGCGTTACTTTTTATCCAAGCTGGAACCCCTTCTTGCGTAGTTTCAGTAGATACAGTTGTTGGAGGTATTGTCAGTATTCCTTCTTTTATTAGATGTTGAATGCCTGATACAAATTCTGTCTCAGAAATTGTTCCGTCTGCCCACCAACCGGCGTTACTTTTTACCCAAGCTGGAACTCCTTCTGCTGTAGCAAATGGAGTAATTGATCCAGCTAGGAGAATTGCGGAGATTGCAATTATTGTTGCTTTCATTGAGAATAATTTGCATTGATGGTATATAACCTGGTTCTAATTTATTCCCTAGTGCTAAAATGTACTGTTAGATATTGTAAGAAAACTAGTGGTAATTCGATTTTTAACTTTTTGGCTTTATATGCAATTGTCAGAGTCTGAAATGGTGAGTAGAGATTTTACACATTTGAATGCAGATCAGATACAAGTTACCGAAAAAGACACTGTCAAGTTTGTATTGGATAGGTTTTCCCAGGTAAAAAAAGCAAAACGAATTAGAGAACTAGTTGAATTTCAGGCCATGAACAAGTACATGCTGATGGTTCACAATCAAGAAGAATTAAAGATACTTGGAAACCTGGTTGCCAGTCATAAAAAAATTTCATTATCGGATATTTTAGACAAATATGAAGAGCGCCTCAAAATTGCTCTTAGAAAGGAGCCTACAATAAAGACACATCTCAACGTAATGATGCATATTTTTGGATATTTCTCAAATCATTTTAGTCAATCAGAAAAGGATCTGTTTAATGAATTGTTACGCCAATTCAAAGGGGGTCAAATTACTACTGGTAAAATGTTATCCGAAATTGGCCCATTAATTTACAGATTCAATAACACATACTTGGCAAGGCAGACATATTTTTTGTTGTACGCAGACACAAGACCTGGAATTTTGTTTGCAGTTTTTAATAATAAAAATTAATTTTTTAAGAATAAATTAGCACTATAGTCACTAATAGGCATTAGTTAAATACACAGTGCTAGGAAATCCAACATGGTATACATCAGAGCCAAGAAAGTCAAAGGTGATCAATATCTTTACCTAGTCAAAAGTGTCTGGGATTCAAAGAAAAGCACATCGAAGCAGGAAATTATAAAATATCTAGGCAAGGCATCCCAAGTAATAAAAAATGACATACCAGTGGAGTACAGAGAGAATCCAAAAATTCTATCCGTTTTAGCATCGCACAGCCCACAAGATATTAAAAAAAGGGAAGAGGCATCAGGAAAATCCATAAAACAATTATACAAAAAACTGACAGATGGTGACATTAACAGTAGTGTTCAAATTTATGTTGACTACGTTAAGATTTTTAATTCTGCAGACTTTTTTGATAAAATTCTAAAACCTGTAATGTTTCAAATAGGAGATGAATGGGCAAACAACAAAATCAGTATAGCAACTGAACATGTTGCAAGCAACGTTGCACAAGCGCTTGTAAAAATCATCATGGATAAAGTAACTACTTCGGGTAACAAAAAGAAGATTCTCTTATGCGTGCCAGTGGGAGAAGAGCATCATCTGGGATGCGATGTTATCGAGACATTTCTTACAGGTAAAGGATACAAAGTTTTCAACATGGGAACATCCATTCCATCCGAGTCAGTATTGCATTTCATTGAGCATAACAATCCGGATATCATTATGATTTCAATTACATTAGAAGATAATCTCAAAGCAGGGCAAAGATTGGTCAAAAAGATAAAAGAAAATTTTAAGGTTCCTGTTGTTGTTGGCGGTTATGCATTGGAACAAGAAAAAATACCAAAATTTGATGCGGAGATTTTTGCAAATACGACTCTAAATGATCTGCCAAAATTAATTCGTACATCAATCACTTAGAATGCTTTAAGAAATTCTCTATTTTTGGACAGCATAGAATCGAACTATGTGCAGCAGAATCAGTCCCTATTCCGTAACTTATAGTCGAATCTCCCACAAAATATAGTCCCCTTACTTGCGATATATCATGAGGCATTTTTGATTTCCATACCAAGCCAGGCTCCTTTACTACTGATTCTACTAATTTCCAGGCCATGGGTCTATCCCAAAGTAATGATTTTTCAAACTCAGGATAGATAGAATTTAATTCGTCTTTCATTTTTTCTACAATCTCTTTAATCTTTTTTGGGTTCTCAGATACCGAAGGATGAACCGGAGTTCCTGCAATCATCAAATGCTCTCCTGGTGGACATACTGATGGGGTGATATTTGAAATGAAGAAAAATCCCTTTGTGGTAAAATCCCCTACAGGAAAAACTATTTGCCTAGAGTCAATTTTTCTATTAAGAGCAAAATGAACTTCAACTACTGCTGTAGTCTTGTCTAATTTGTTTACTTTGTCAATAAAGTTTTGATCAAATACATCACGATCAAACAGTTGATTGATTCCCTGATATGCAGGCAATGATATGACAACGCACTCTGAAGGATGAAACATTCCATCTTTTGTAATTATTCCTTGAACTTTAGAATCCTTTACGACAATTTTTTTAATCGGTGAGTTCAGGTGAATTTGTCCATTATTTGCGATAACATAATCCCCCAAAACCCGAGATATTGCATCATAGCCACCATCATCAGGATATGCAAATTCACTTGTCCCGCCTTTGAAAGGATTTGCCCGAATCATAGTTCGTGCAAACTCGCCCAGTGAAATATGATCAGCAGTATCTGCAAATGCCAGCATGCAAATAGCTTCAAAGAAGGCATTTGTGTTAGGATCAAGTTTTTTTGTAATTTCAGTTAAAGAGAGATTGTCCCACTCTTCAGTTTTTTTTATCGATGTAAATGCCATTGGAAGTAATATTTTGAGAAGTTTAATTCTACTCCAAAACGAAATCAATGAAAGTTGAAGTAAATCTAAGATTCCTTTTGGATAATTGTGAAATCCAGTATCAGAATAAAATGCAATTTTATCTACTTTGGCAAGTTTGAGATTAGATTCAATGTTAAGTTTTTTTAAAATTTGAAAGATTGCGGATTTTTTGTAAAAGGGCATTATGTGAAATCCATTGTCTAGAATGTGATTTCTGAAAGTGGTAGACGCAGTTCTGCCTCCTACTTTGCCCATTTTCTCAAAAACTTCAACAGAATTACCACTTTTGACAAGTAATGAGGCAGTAGTCAGTCCTCCTATTCCAGCACCAATCACATAAACGGGATAATCCATACGGTTTGGAACCAAAATTTGTATTTATAATCGGGCTAACTTTTTAGTCTAGTGCTAATTTTTTGGATCATTCGAATCTAAAACAAATTTTTCAGCACAACCAAGAAATTCATCCATAACTCTAGCCATTTGCTTTTTTATTAAAAATCCAAATGGTAAAAATAACTTTGAAATACCATTTAGCTTGATCGAAACATCGATTGTCACATTTGTCCCATCAGATATTTTATCGTATGATTCAACAAAAGATGATCCTCGTATTGGACCAGACAGTATATGAACTTCATGTATTTTGGGACGGACAATCACGTGTTTTGTTTTTACAACTAAAAGACTGCCTAAAAAATGAATTTTTTCATCTACAAATATTTCATTTCCAATTGATTTTTTTATTATTATGGATTTAAAATATTTTGGTAAAATACTGGGAAAATTTTCAACATCTATACTAATTGAATAGAGTTTGTCCCTAGTCATCCTTGAATTTTTCTTTAAAGTAAAACGTATCATGCCAGGACGCCCTCTAGAAGAACTTTGTACAACAGTTTCATCTACAAGTGCTTTCGGATATAAAAAAATTCAATATCGTCATATAGTGCTAACTTGAAATTATTTTTATTTATGAGGTACAAAAATTCAAACTCGATATGTGAATGTAATTAGCACTAGACAGGTTTTCTTTTCTGGGTTAAATAATTTATTTTCTTAATTTAGTTATGCCAATAACATTAACTTTAAAAAAAACTTTAGAAAAAAATATTTTTTTCAAGGATCTAAAAAACTATTTTGGGTATGATGCATGTGTTGTTAATGTACTAGATGTTTCTATTTTATCTAAAAATTGTAGATCTGTGTTACAAGGAGAAAAGTAAATTGAATGATTTGATTCATCTCAGAAATTGTAAAAAAATTGTAATTATAACTGATCTGGTAACTGGAGAAATTGCCTGTAGCTATTGTGGCGCAGTTGTTTCAGAAAAATCAGTAGATACTGGCAATGAATCCTCAAGTATTACTGGTGAGGAATATCTAAAAAATTCAAGAACGGGCCAAAAAATATCATTGAAGATGGCAGACATGGGACTGTCAACAATCATGGAATCCAAAGATAGGGATTCAACCGGAAGACCCCTTTCTGCTGAAAATAAGAGAATGTTTTATCGCCTGAGAATGTGGGATAGAAACAGCAGACTTGCAAATAATAAATCACATACCAAGGCATTCACATTACTAGACGGTATAAGAGCAAAGCTAGGACTTCCAAATGCTGTAGTTGAAGAGACTGCCTATCTGTTTAGAAAAATGACATCAAAAAAAAGTCTTTCAGGTAGATCAACTATAGGGATTTTATGTGCCACAACATACATTGCATGCAGGTTAACTAACACCCCAAGAACAATTCAGGACGTAGCCAATGCGGGAAATATAAAAAGGAAGCAACTTCAAAGTATCTCCAGATTTATTTTAAAAGAACTTGACATACATCCTGAATCATATAACCCGATTGAATTTGTAGCAAGAATTGCAAATGCAACAAATGCATCAGAAAAGACAAAACGCGATGCAATGAAGATTTTACAAATTGGGCAAAAAAGAGGGATAAATACTAGTAAAAATCCCATGGGAATGGCGGCAGCTGCAATATACCTTTCATCATTAAAAAACCAAGAAAAAATCAGGCAGATTAAGATTTCCGAAGTTTCTGGAATTAGTTCAGTAACTATTCGTGACAGAGCAAAGGAGATCAAAAAAAGATTAGAGGAGATAACATAATGGGAAGAACATGTAAAGGGATATGTCTTAGATACAAAGCAGAACCTGCCCCAAACAAAATAAGATATGAAATTGGACAGAAACATTGCACATTTTGTGGCCTATTCTTAAAAGTAGATGAGACAAGATGCATCTGCTGCAAGGCAGTATTGAGAACAAAATCAAGAGGAAGAAAGATCAAGAGGATTCTTTTGAAATAAATTCAACAAGTATGGTAGGAATCAAAAAAATCCTTTCAGATATTATTGAGAAAAACATAGATTTGTTTTTCAATTTTGATTTAATTACAGTGATGGGGATCTCAAAAAACATAGACAAAATTTGAAAAATTATAATATTAATTGAGATTTTTAGATTGAGAATTCACAACAGCAGCAATTGTATTCTGCACATAATTTGAATTGCTTGTTGAAATTATTTCTTTGGTAGGTAGATCAAAGAGAAATCCAAAAATTAGCACTAGAAGATAATGCTGGCCCCAGTTAAATGCAATTCCGAGTTAATTTGACCATGAAAATATTTTTCAGAGGGTTATAATTGCGAGGAATATTTGAATCTCTCATCGTATTTGGGGTGATGACGGGATTACTTTTGCCAGCAAGACTACTTTTTGTAGAATATATTTCAAATAATTGGTTTGGCTCATTAGGCATTATTTCTGCAATTTCAATACTGGTAATCATACTTGCGAGAAAGAAAAAATTAGGTTTCTTTGGTCCCATGTTTGAGCGACAAATTTACAAATTCCAAAAAGGCAAACGTGGTTTGTTAGTAATAGGAGAATCTGTATTTGTTCTTTTAATGTTGGGTAGTATGATTTTTGCGATAGATCAAGGAAACTCAGTTTATTCCGATATAAAACTCCAAACAATAGAAAATTCCCCGCCAACGAATCCTGAACAAATTCTAGAACTTACAAATGAATGGGAGGCCTCTGATTGGATTGTGGGATTTTTGATGGTTCCTGTGATGTTTATTACAGCATTCCCTCAGATGAGTGCAGGTATTGCATCAGTTGATCAAAGCCTTGATGGATGGTTAATGCATTTTTACACGGTAGGTTTTATCGAATATTTAGAATTATTTGGCATCCTTATATATTACAAGATTTCATTTAGGAAAAAATTGCAATCTCCAGTAAAATCTACGTTATACACAAAAGCAGCACTCTAAAACCAAAGAGAGTAAATAATCTATGAAGAATTAATTCAGAGTCTCAATACTAGACCTGTTTACAGTTGCAACTCTGTATTTTTTCAATTCCAATTGCATCATAATTTTTCGGTATATCTGTATTTCAAAAAATTTTGCGATATTAGTAGGACAGTCCTGATCCTTTACCATGTCATCATGCATCATTCATTCTTTCAGAATAATCATAATTGAATATTTTTTGCGGAGTGATTTCAATTGCCACCTCTATTTTGGAATTATTTCTCAAAAATTTGGACAGTGTGGACTCTTTTTCTCCCAAGTACTTGCCTATCAAGAGATCTAGAACATATGCACCTGTTTCATTTAGGATATTGGCATTTCCTTCAGCACGTATTCCTTTGTAGGGAGGTTTGTCTGCTGCTATCTCAAATCCGCATACAGGACTTTTTTTAAGGTATGAAACAATCTTTGCTGTTTTTTGCACAGCACAATAAATTTTACCATATTTACAAACATACTAAAGAGAAACAACAGCAGGCACACCATTAGATTTGACAAAACCAACTCTGATCGGAATTTTAACATCTGGAACAAAGCTGTTGGTTTGGTCACTGTCTAATTTTTGCATTGCCACCCGTCCATTTTTTTAATCATCAACTTTGCGTAACAGTAATCACAAGACCACTCTTGAAATTCTTTCCCACAATCATTACATTTTTGTACTGAAATCACATTCATATGATATTTGTTAATTTTTCATATATGAATAGTGTTCAAAAATAAAACTAGTGCCAATTAAAAAAATTTTTGTCGCAGTTAAAATACTAATTTGAAAGAAAAGCAATTATGAACAAAATGATCATCATGTTTTTTATTTTAGTAATCGTTTCAACCAGCCCTGCATACGGACACAAATTAATCAGCCACGATGACACGCATAGGGACTTTGATTCTGCCTTGCAAATCCCTGATCATAAAATTTCATGGGCAATTTATGAGAATTTAGGTACAAATGAAGCTAAATTTTATTCATTTGATGCAAAACAAGGAGATTCATTTTATGCGAGCATTGTCATTCCAAAAATAACCGGACTAGAGGAATATTCCCCATCATTTGTTTTAATGGATGCTGCTGTGTTTGAAAATGACTCCACCTCTCTTGAAAATCAATTAAACACAGAAAAATTTCTGTATGAGGGGAATTTTCCTGGAAACGAATTCTATGAGCCATTTGGCCAGGTAACATACTGGGAAAGACAGGAAGTTAGAACTCAAATTCCTTCTGATGGGAAATATTTCATTGTAGTAACGGATGAAAAAAACCAAGAAGGGAAATACAGTCTAGCAGTTGGAACTATCGAAGATTTTTCAGGCGAGAACATATTCACAATGCTACCAAAAGCATGGCTTGACACAAAATTATTTGTGGATGATTATCTGTCTATCGGCATCCTATTTTTTGTATTAGTAGCAATACCCACCATTCCAGCATTAATAATAATCAGAAAAAGAAAAATATTGCCACTTCAGAGTTCCTGAATCCTTTGGCAATGAGTCCATACCATTAAACTTGGAAAAAGTACCCATTTTACTTAACTTTAGGCACAAAACGTATTACAAAAGTTCTTGTTTTAGATAATTCAGGAATTCTTTTAACACCATAGTCCGTCTCTTTGCCTCCACTTTGCCAGATTTAGTGTTCATTAATGATTCTAGTTTGAGTAACTTTTGAAAAAAGTGATCAAGAGTCCATATTTTATCATCAGGAATTCTTGTTTTGCAAAAAGGATCATCCAGATTGTAAAAGGGTCGCTTGAGCGAACCACCGGTAGCAAAAACCCTTGCTATTCCTATCGCCCCTAATGCGTCCAATCTATCAGCATCTTGAAGGATTCTCCCTTCAAGAGTCCTTGGAATTTTATTTTGTGAAAAACTATGATCGCAAATAGCATCAGAGATAATCATAATTTCTTCTTTTGAAAAATCATATTTTTTTAAAATTTGTTTTGATTTCTTTGCACTTTCAAGGGAAGACGTTTTTGAACGCTTGTCAGATTTAGGATACGATACTATGTCATGTAACAATGCAGCACTAAGAATTAATTTCTCATTTGCATTTTCTTCTTTGCATATTTTTTTGGCATTTCTGTATACTCTCATAACATGTTCAAAATCATGTGCAGAATCACCATCCATAATTTTTTTAGCTTCATCTTTTAAGGAATCAAGAACGAACATTTAGAATCTCCATATTTTCGGTTTGACAAATTTTATTTTTCGCTCAGTAATCAACACAGTCCAATTAATAGATGCAAAAAGAACAATCATCCCAATACCAACGCCGTCAATCAATAAAATTCCAGTTAGACGATCTTCGAATATTTCTAAAAAGGGAGTCAAAACGGCATTTCCAAAATAGATCATGACAATATAAGAAAAAGTCCTACCAAACCAGAAACCCACATAAATTCCAACACTCTTTGCTCGCATTAATCCATAAGTGATAAACAACATGTTACTTGGAAGAGGGGTTGCACCAAACAGAAAAGAGGCAACAAGATAACCATATTTTTTTTGATTCAAATAATCTCCAATAATGTCAAGATTGGATTTTTGTTCTTCTGCGACAAATTTTCTAAATAATCCACTTATTTTTTTCAGAACAAATCTACCAATGGTAGCTCCTGTAGCTCCTATCATGGCAAGAAATACCACATTCAAACTTGGATCAAGAAGGTAAAAGGATGTCAAAATAATCCAACTTGGAGGCATTAAGATTGGAGCTGCATTTACTCCAATCAGTACAAGAAAAATTCCAAAATATGAAAATTCTCCAAAAAATTCAAAAATATCTATCATCTTTCAAAAACCATTCAATTTTTTTTGTTTCTAAACCCTTGTATCCATTCACAGTCGTGAAATAATTTTGTTCTCATCTAAAAAATTATAATAATTTCATGTTTTTGAAAACAATGATTAAGTTTTGTAAAAAATTGGATCGATCATTCAATATCCTTATAAGCAATTTACGCCTAATGGGATTATGTCGGAGATGGTTTGGAAGTGTTTTAGATGTAATTTGTCTTTTAAAGATGATCAAGTGGCTAAAATACATAAAGAAATTTCAGAACATTCCGTAACTAAAATAAAATCAATTGTTGCATAATTTCAAAAATTCAATCAAAATTTGCAATTTTAGTTAAAATTTAGTGCAGAGGGTGGGATTCGAACCCACGAACTCCTAAGAGAAGGGATTTCCTATTTTATAGATCTTGAGTCCCTCTCGGTTGACCGGGCTTCGATACCTCTGCAATGAGAGGATATATGGACCAATATTTCTCAATTACTATTGTGATAAATTAAAAATCCAATCCATTATTTTGCCAATTTTTTAACAAAGCTTATAATCGTGAAAATTTGACCCAAAATTACATGGCAGAATTCATACCTATTTCACAAGCAAAGAAAATGCGAAGTGGAGTTAATGCTAAAGCCGAAGTTAAAAGCAAAGGAGACCCAAGGACTGTTAATCTAAAGAGTGGAGGAACAGTGGATGTCTGT
>Ga0224503_10000175_pt1 | contig 18297 bp, 16 predicted proteins | sample SF_Oct11_sed_USG_2_FD_169106 | JGI IMG/M metagenome (GOLD analysis project Ga0224503, IMG submission 169106) | Sediment microbial communities from San Francisco Bay, California, United States - SF_Oct11_sed_USGS_21 | ecosystem: Environmental > Aquatic > Marine > Sediment | place: USA...
TCCGGGAATTTCTCGAGTTGGGCGATCGCTTCCACTTCGCCCTGAACGAGAATCTGGTCACCTGCCTTGATCGGTACGTAGGCCAGATTGGTAACGCGATAAGAGCCACGGCGCATGATGCCGACAACCGCGACGTCAAATCGAGTACGGAAAGCGGCGTGCCGTACGAGCTCCGATACAACGGAGGAACTCTCGGCAATCGTAACGGACGCGTAGACGACCTTCGCCGCCACCATTGACTTCAGTACCGGGGCCTCGCGTTCGATCACGAGATCGGACCAGCGACGCAATTCGCGGAACTGGTCGACGCGACCCTGAACCAGCAATCCGTCGCCGCCGCGCAGGACGGTCTGTCGACCCGGCAGCGTTTCGCTGCGGCCAGCGCGGAGGAGTGAGAGAATGATAAGCCCCGTAGACGATCCGATACGGCTCTCGGCGAGCGTCTTGCCAACGAGGATCGAGTCGGTCGGCACGCGCAGCATGAATGTGCGCTCCTGCAGCTTGTAGCGCGCCCGCAGGCTGCGCTGACTGACGTGCTTGTCACGGGCAGCCTTTTCCTTTGGCAGCAAGAACCGGCCAGCCAGGGCGACAAAGAGCACGCCGACGACCATGACTGCACCGCCAATAGGCGTGAAGTCGAACAGTTCGAATGGCGCGTAGCCATTCAGGACCATCGACTCGCTGATCAGGAGGTTGGGCGGCGTACCGATCAGGGTCATGAGGCCGCCAAGTAAAGTCGAATAAGCAAGCGGCATCAGCAGGCGCGATGCCGGGATACGGGTGCGCCGCGCAACCTCGACGACCACCGGAAGCATAAGCGCTGCGACGCCAATGTTGTTCATGAAGGCAGAGAGGACGGCGCCCGTGATCATGATGACGATGATCATCGCGAACTCTTTTCGGCCGCCGAGCTTCATGACCTGCCGCCCGATGATATCGGCGATTCCGGTTCGGGTCAGGCCTTCACTCAGGATGAACATTGCCCACACCGTGATTACGGCGCTGTTGCTGAATCCTGCAAAGGCCTCATTGGAATCGACAAGGCCGGTAATGGCGAGCGCACCGAGTACCAGGAGCGCAACGAGGTCCATTCGAATGACCTCGCTGATGAACAGGACCAACGAAATAGCAAGGATGGCAAGTACCAGTGCGATTTCGGCGGTCATGAACCGCATTTATACACGACATGCAAGATGTCGGCACCTTGTGCAAAACTGTGCACATGAAGGTGCCATCTCTTTACACAGCCGAGCAGCGTGGTCGGCGACGAAAATTCGACATTCGTGGTGTTGAATACAGTGTGACCGAATGGGGAAAATCGTCGTCGCCACTCTTCGTTTATCTGCATGGATGGGCTGATACAGGCGCGACGTTCCAGTTCGTTGTCGACGCATTGAACACGGACTGGCATATCGTTGCGCCGGACTGGCGGGGCTTCGGTCGGTCGACGGTTGAGAGCACGTCATACTGGTTTCCGGATTACCTGGCGGATCTGCACGAATTGCTCGCAATCTTCTCGCCGGATCAGCCGGCACGTATCGTCGGTCACAGCATGGGTGCCAATATCGCGGGGTTGTATGCTGGAGCGATGCCTGAACGAGTGCGGGCCTTTGTCAATATTGAAGGGTTTGGGTTGGTTGACTCGGATCCGGCTGATGCACCGATGCGATACCGGCAGTGGATAGAGGCGGCGCAATCGGTCCCCGCCTTTACCCGGTACGCAGATTTTCAGGCACTTGCCGGGCGAATCGCTCAGCGAAATCCACATATGAGCGCTGCACAAGCGGAGTTCGTTGCCCGGGAATGGAGCACTGCAAGAGAGGATGGTCAGGTAGAGCTGCGAGCGGATCCACGCCACAAGCTGCCAAACCCGGTGCTTTATCGCCGCGCCGAGGCGGAGGCTTGCTGGAAGGCGATCAAGGCCGACGTGCTGCTCGTGACAGGTGGGGCCAGCGATCTCGCAAGCCATTTTGGCAGTATCGGTGGCGCATCCTGCCCTGGCGATCAAACGCTTGTCATAGATGGCGCCGGCCATATGCTGCACTTCGAGGCGCCCGCGGAACTGGCGACAGTCATCGAGACATTCCTGAGCAAATACTTGTAAATACATCCAGTACTGTATAAAAATACAGATCTTTATGGAGGTGTTGCGTGCAGGTTGCCGAGCAGGAATTTGATCATCTGGGCCTTCTGAACCCGGCGCAACGGCTCGCCGCCGAGCATGGAGAGCGGCGTGAAGGGGACGGGTTTCGTGCAGGTCCCTTACTGGTGATAGCGGGTGCCGGCACGGGCAAAACGATGACACTCGCGCATCGTGTCGCTCACCTGGTCATTCAGGGAGTCAATCCTGAGCGGATTCTCCTCCTGACGTTTACGCGTCGTGCGTCACAGGAAATGACGCGTCGCGTGGAGAGCATCGTGCGTGCCTCCATGTGCGATGCCACGCCATTACCTGCCGGCGGTTTGCCCTGGTCAGGCACATTTCACTCGATTGCGAATCGCCTGTTGCGGCGTTTCGCGCGAAACCTCGGCCTGGACCCCGGTTTCTCGGTTCTTGATCGTGGCGATGCCGCGGACATGATTGACGTTGTCCGGCATGAGCAAAAACTGACGCGTACATCGCGACGCTTTCCGAAGAAAGACACCTGCCTCGCTATTTATTCGCGCTGCGTAAACACGCAAAGGCCGCTGGCAGAAACCCTGGACAAAACGTATCCGTGGTGTGCGGACTGGACAGATGAGCTCGCGGAGCTGTTTCGACACTACGTGCAACGCAAACAGCAAAGCCAGTCGCTCGATTATGACGACCTGTTGCTGTATTGGAGCCATCTCGTTGCCGAAGCGGAATTCGCCGAGGAGATAGGGTCGTGGTTCGACCATGTGCTTGTTGACGAATACCAGGACACGAACCTCGTGCAGGCACAGATCCTCAATGCGTTGAAGCCGGACGGTTCCGGAGTGACCGTTGTTGGCGATGATGCGCAGTCGATCTATTCTTTTCGCGCTGCTGAGGTTGAAAACATTCTCGATTTTCCGGATCAGTATATGCCGTCGGCGAAGGTGATAACGCTGGAACAAAACTATCGCTCGACACAGCCGTTACTGGACTCCGCCAATTGCCTCATCGCGGAGAGTGAGCGGCAGTACAGGAAGAACCTCTACTCGGAACGGCAGGACGGCGGCAAGCCTCGCTACATTACCGTCGAGGACGGTGATGCTGAGGCCGAGTACGTTGTAACCTCGATACTTGCCAATCGTGAGCTTGGCATGGCGCTCAAGGAGCAGGCCGTCCTGTTCCGTGGTTCGCATCACAGCGACAGGCTTGAGCTCGAGCTGGTGCGCCGCAATATCCCGTACGTCAAGTTCGGTGGCCTCAAATTTCTCGAGGCGGCACACGTAAAAGACCTGTTGGCGGTGCTCAAATGGGCGGAAAACCCCAGAAATGAGGTTGCCGCGTTTCGTGTTCTCAAATTATTGCCGGGCATGGGTCCATCAAACGCCGCGCGTTGTTTCGAGCACCTGGCCGTTAATGAGCACCGTATCGGCGCGCTTGCTGAGTTTCGGGCCCCTGCCGCTGCGGCAGGGGGGTGGCCGGGATTTTGCGAACTCATGGCATCGCTGGGAGGTGCTGAGATTGGGGATCGTGGTTGGCAGTCACAGCTGACCGAGGCACGTCGCTGGTACCAGCCGCATCTCGAACGCATTTACGATGGCATCGATACGCGCGAGGCGGACCTGGAGCAACTCGAGCAGATTTCGGGCCGCTACCCGACGCGTGAGCGATTCCTGACCGAGTTGACACTGGATCCGCCGAGCGCGGCAGGAGATCTGGCTGGCGATCCCCTGCTCGATGAGGACTACCTGATTCTTTCCACGGTGCATTCGGCCAAAGGGCAGGAGTGGGAGTCTGTGTTTGTACTCAATGTTACGGATGGCAATTTTCCGTCTGAGTTTGCGACTGGCAAGCCGGAAATGATCGAGGAAGAAAGGCGGCTGCTCTATGTGGCGATGACCCGCGCAAAGCAGTCTTTGTCGCTGATATCGCCGTTGCGATATCACGTTACGCAGCAGCGGCGTGATGGTGACAGGCACGTTTATGGTGCGCGCAGCCGTTTTATGACGAATCGACTTCTGGCCACATTGGACCAGAGATTCGCGGGACGGCCGGAAGTCGAAGGTGCGGCTTTCAGAGTGCGTTCCGACAAGCAGATTGATGTGGCCTCACGACTGCGGGAGATGTGGTGAACACGTGCGTGCCTGCATAAAAAAAGGCGGTGACAAAAGTCACCGCCAAACATTACGAAACAAACAGCATAAGGGATTATCAGTTTGTTACGTCAACCTCTTTCTTGATGACGCGCACTTCGCGCTTGCTATGAGCCTGCTCGTCACCACTTAATTCACTGCCGTCAATAAACGTGATCGTGCTGTCCTTGCCGGCGTCTTTGAGTACTTCTTCCAGGCGCGCCCGGGTCTTTGCGTCAATTTTGTCGCCCGAGATGATCGTTATGCCGTCGTCGTCGTGCGATTTGATGATTTTGAAGCTCTTATGTTTCTCTATCGTGACATCTTCAGATTCATGCTCGCCGTGAATCACAACCTTGGCGCCCTTCTCATGCATTACGTCTGCGCCAATGCCACTTCCCATATGCATGAGCTCAATCTTCTTGCCGTCGACCTCGATTTCCACGCCGTCTTCCGTACGTGTCATCGTGACTTCGTTGCCGTCGTCGTCGGTAATCGTCTTGCTTTCGCCAACCTCAAGATCATCGATCTCGGAACCGTCACCATGCCATTCAAAGGTCTTGTGTTCCTCCCCGTCGCCGCTGATGGCAACCTCGATCTTCATCTTGTGTTCTTCACCGGCTACCGCAGCGGCTGCTATCAGGAAGCCCCAGAAAATTACTGTCAATGTTTTTAGCGTCACCAAAATCCCCAGTTTTTGTGCCATTACATAGCTTTGATGCATGTTCTATGGAAATGGTTGCAATCAAGAAGTAATAAGGCAGGGCATGGAAAAGCGCAACGTGGATAAATTGACCAAACCGACAGTTTTGTGGCGCGATTCTCGCAACAGGCAGCCATCGCTGCTCCGGCATCAGCCACTCGGCTTTTAGCCCAGAAACAACCTGTAGGCTGGATTGTCGCTTTCTTCCCAGTGCGGGTAGCCGAGTTCGGCAAGATGGGCTTCGAGTTCCGCGGTCTCATCCTGTGGCACGTCGATGCCAGCCAGGATGCGGCCATAGTCGGAGCCATGATTGCGGTAGTGGAACAGGCTGATGTTCCAGTCCGTGCCGATCGCATTCAGAAAATCGAGCAGCGCGCCCGGGCGTTCAGGGAATTCGAAACGGAACAGGCGCTCGTTACGAATACTGGTGGACCGCCCTCCGACCATGTGGCGCACATGGAGCTTCGCCATTTCATTATCGCTGAGATCTTCGACAGGGAATCCCTTATCTCGAAGTTGAACGAGCAATGCCTTGCGCTCCTGCATACCGTTGCTCAGCTGGATGCCAACGAAGATGTGGGCCTTGCTGTCATCCGAATAACGGTAGTTGAACTCCGTGATGCCACGCCGCCCAATGGCCTCGCAGAAGCGGCGAAAGCTGCCCGGTTGCTCAGGGATTTCAGCCGCCAACAACATCTCGGTTTGCTCGCCGACAGCCGCACGCTCGGCGATGTGGCGCAGCCGATCGAAATTCACGTTGGCTCCGCAGCTGATCGTCACAAACGTCTGTCCCGAGGCGTTTCGCTCAGCGGCGTATTTTTTTGCCCCGGCGACCGCGAGGCCGCCAGCAGGCTCAACAATAGATCGTGTGTCCTCGAAAATGTCGCGAATTGCGGCACAGATCTGGTCGGTATCCACCGTGATGACTTCATCGACCAGTTCTTTGCAAAGACGAAACGTCTCATCGCCCACACGCCGCACGGCGACGCCGTCTGCAAAAATCCCGACGTGGTCCAGTACGATGGGTGCGCCTGCCTCAAGCGAATCTGACATCGCCGTTGAGTCATCCGGCTCGACGCCGATGATGCGAATGTCGGGCTGCATTTGCCTTACCCATGCGGCGATCCCGGCGATCAGGCCACCGCCACCAACGGGTATGAACATAGCGTCGATTTTCTCGTTGGCCTGTTCGAGGATTTCCTTGCCGATCGTACCCTGACCCGCGATGACGTCGGGGTCATCGAAGGGATGGATGAATACCAGGCTGTCTTTTTCTTCGAGTTCGCGCGCGTACGCGTAGGCGTCGTCGTAGTTGTCGCCATGCAGAATGACTTCGCCACCCAGGGACGTAACGGCATCGGTCTTGATCGATGGCGTCGTGACGGGCATGACGATCACGGCGCGAGTGCCGCGTCTCTTCGCAGCCAATGCAACTCCTTGTGCGTGATTTCCGGCCGAACTGCAGATAACGCCCCGGCTGACTTCGTCGTCTGTGAGCCGCGAAATCTTGTTATAGGCCCCGCGCAGCTTGAACGAGAAGACAGGCTGAAGATCCTCGCGCTTCATCAGAAATCGGTTGCCCAGGCGTTCGGAGAGGTTCTTTGCGAGCTCCAGTGGCGTCTTGTCTGCAACGTCATAAACCCTGGCGTCGCGAATCCTGTCCAGGTATTCGATAGTGTCCATTCGGCCCTTATCGCACACCGCAGCGCGTACCGCAAAGGTCAAGCCCGCAGCCGGATTCGTTGCGGTGGTAATCAACCCGGCACCCTTTCATAATGAGCGTGTGAGCAAACTCTTCATCAGCAACGTGCGTCTCGTCAATGAAGGCGAGATCAGAGATGTCGACGTCCTTGTCGAAGGCGACAGGATCGCGCGAATTGACAGCGGCATCAGGGCGCCGGACAGCGCCGTTGTGATTGACGGCGGCGGCAAGTACCTGCTGCCGGGCATGATCGATGACCAGGTGCATTTTCGCGAGCCGGGCCTGACGCACAAGGGGGACCTGGCTACCGAGTCGGCGGCCGCCGCCGCGGGCGGCATTACCAGTTTCATGGACATGCCCAACGTCAATCCATTGACGACGACTCGCGAGGCGCTTGCCGACAAATACCGCATAGCGACTGATCGTTGCACCGGTAACTACGGGTTTTACCTCGGTGCGACCAACAGCAATATCGAGGAGATCAAAGCGCTCCAGGTCGGCGAGGCATGTGGCATCAAAGCCTTCATGGGCGCCTCGACGGGCGACATGCTGGTCGACGACCCTGACACGCTCGACAAGCTGTTTGAGTATGCACCGGTGATCGTCGTGACTCATTGCGAGGATTCGCCGACCATATGGGCAAATGAAGACGCGGCAAGAGAAAAGTTTGGTGAAGAAGTACCTTTTACCGAACATCCCGGCATTCGTTCGGCGGAGGCCTGCTACGCTTCGTCGAGCATGGCGATCGATCTCGCGCGACGTCATGATGCGTTGTTGCACGTCCTGCACCTGACGACGGAAAAAGAAATGGCCTTGTTTTCGAGCGCGCATCGTTCGGAAAAACGAATCACGGCCGAAGTGTGCGTACACCATCTCTGGTTCGACGAATCTCGCTACGAGGAACTTGGCGCGAAGATCAAGTGCAATCCGGCAATCAAGCGTGCGGAAGATCGAAGAGCATTGATCGCGGCGCTCAATGACGGCCGCATCGATATCGTTGCGACCGACCATGCGCCGCATACGACCGAAGAGAAACAGGGTACGTACTTCAAGGCACCCGCTGGCCTGCCACTGGTGCAGCATGCTTTGCTGAGCTTGTTCGACCTGGCCGCGGCCGGCGAGATCAGCCTGGAGCTCCTGGTTGATCGGGCCTGCCACGCGTCGGCCGACCTGTTTGGTGTGCAGGAAAGGGGCTACGTGCGGGAGGGCTGGTTTGCGGACCTCGTGATCGTGGACCCGGCAAAACCGTATCGCGTTGGCTCCGAAAACATTCTCTACAAGTGCGGCTGGTCACCGTTCGAAGGTCACGAATTTTCCACTTCGATCGATACAACAATCGTTAACGGACGGATAGTTTATCGCGATGGAAGTCTCACAGGTATGATTCCCGGGCGAAGTCTTGAGTTCTCCAGGGCCAGGTAGACAATCGAGGATTGTTTACTTTCAGGTAGATCGCGTTATGCTGGCGCTAGAAAATGAAGCCCACTGACACATCAAATCCGGATTACTTTCACAAGGTCGTCGACTGCCAGTGGGGCTGTCCGGCGCACACCGACGTTCCCTCATACATCCGCATGATCGCCCAGGGGCGATTCAGCGATGCGTATATGGAGAACCGCAAGTCGAATGTATTTCCCGGAATTCTCGGACGTGTCTGCGACCGTCCCTGCGAGCCCGCCTGCCGGCGCGGTCGTGTTGAAGACAAACCTGTAGCGATCTGTCGGCTCAAACGCGTTGCGGCCGACAACCGCGATGACATTACCGACCGATTGCCAAAGCCGCCGGCGGAATCCAATGGCAAAAAGGTCGCCCTGATTGGCGCGGGTTGTGCGTCGCTGACCGTTGCCAATGACCTGCGTCCGCTCGGGTACGAGGTCACGATGTTTGAGGCTCTTGAAACGACTGGCGGCCTCATGCGCACCAACATACCGTCGTTCCGACTGCCGCCCGACGTTCTCGATGAGGAAATCGGCTACATACTCGACATGGGCGTCGACCTGAAGCTAAACCATCGCATCGACAGCATGAAAGAATTGCTCGATGATGGTTACGACGCCGTGTTCGTTGGGACAGGCGCTCCGAAAGGCAAAAACCTGGAACTGCCGGGTCGTTATGACTCCGATCGAATTCATATCGGTATCGAATGGCTGGAGTCGGTTGCCTTCGAGCACATAAAGGAAATCGGCAAGCGCGTGCTGATCATTGGCGTGGGTAACACGGCAATGGATTGCTGCCGGACGTCGCTAAGGTTGGGTGCGGACGATGTGAAGGTCATGGCACGGAAACCACGCGAGTTTTTCAAGGCATCCCAGTGGGAACTTGAAGACGCCGAAGAAGAGAATGTCGAAATACTCGTCAATCACTCACCGAAAGAATTCGTCTACGACAAGGGCCGGCTCGTAGGCATGAAGTTCGACATCATGGAATACAACGTCGACGAAGGCGGCGGTATCGACCGCGGCACGTCAACCGGAGAGGTTCTAATTCCCTGTGATGATGTTGTTCTCGCAATTGGCCAGGACAATGCATTTCCATGGATCGAGCGCGACATCGGCATTGAATTCAACAAATGGGACTGTCCTGTCGTCGACGAAGAGACAATGATGTGTTCACGGGAGGGTGTTTTCTTTGGCGGCGACTCCGCGTTCGGTCCCAAGAACATCATCTGGGCCGTTGAGCACGGGCACCAGGCCGCCATCTCGGTCCATAAATATTGCCAGGGCGAAGACCTCCGCGACCGTCTGCCCACGGGTTTGAACCTTTTCAGTCAAAAAATGGGCATGCACGAGTGGAGTTTTTCGAACAACTACGACGCATCGGCGCGCCGACTCATGCCGCATGTCGATCTCAAGGAGCGTTTCAAAAAGCTCAATATCGAGGTTGAGCTGGGTTTCTCCGCCGAACAGGCGGCGGAAGAGGTCGAGCGTTGTCTGAACTGCGATATCCAGACCGTGTTCACCGAGAAATTATGTATCGAGTGCGATGCGTGTATCGATATTTGTCCGGTCAACTGTCTGACGATCACGCCAAATGGCGAAGAAGACGAACTGCGGAAGCGACTCAAGGCGCCGGCGCAGAACCCGGATCAGGCCCTGTACGTGTCCGACAGCCTGCCTCAGACCGGTCGCGTAATGGTCAAGGACGAAGATATCTGCGTGCATTGCAGCCTCTGCGCCGAGCGTTGCCCAACGGGCGCCTGGGACATGCAGAAGTCGGAAATCCTGATTCCGTATGCTGTCGACGAGGCTGCAGCCGGCGGTCTACAAACTGCTGTCGGCGGTTCGTCAAAGTAGAAGGGCAACCGTGGCATCAGTAAACGACGTCGTTATCAAGATTGCTACGGTAAATGGTACCGGCTCGGCGAGCGCCAATGGCCTTCTTCGCAAGGCGATCTTCAGGATGGGTGTCCCCGTCGTTGGCAAGAATTATTTCCCGTCAAACATCCAGGGGTTACCGACCTGGTATGAAATCCGGGTAACCGGCAAGGGCTACCATTGCCGCTCGGATCGTGTCGACATCATGGTCGCGATGAACGCGCAGACTTATGAACGTGACCTGGCGGAGGTCGAACCTGGCGGCTGTCTCATTTATGACTCGACATGGCCACGTAGCAGGTTATTCAAGCGAGATGACGTTACGATCATCGGCATACCCCTTGCCAGGATGTGCAACGAACACTTTGAAGGCGTTCGTTCGCGCATTCTGATGAAGAATATTGCATACGTCGGCGTGATCGCCGCGTTGCTCGATGTCGACCTCGACATCATCAAGAGTCTGCTCGAAGAGACATTCGCCGCCAAGCAGCACTTGATTGCTTCGAACATGGAGGCTATTCACTTCGGGTACGATTACACGCGCGACAATTTTCCGTGTCCGTTGCCGATGCATGTTGAGAAGATGGACCAAACCGCGGGCCACATTGTCATTGATGGCAACACGGCGGCGGGCCTCGGCTGCATGTATGCCGGCGCGACCGTTGGCGCCTGGTACCCGATTACGCCTTCGACATCGCTCATGGATGCATTCAGGATGTTTTGTGCGCGTTATCGAGTCGATCCGGAAACCGGCAAGCGAACTTACTGCATCATACAAGCCGAGGATGAGCTGGCCGCTATCGGCATGGTTCTCGGCGCAAGCTGGAACGGCGCACGTTCATTTACACCGACCAGTGGTCCCGGCATTTCGCTTATGAGCGAGTTCATCGGATTTGCTTACTACGCGGAGATACCTGCCGTATTGTTCAATGTTCAGCGTACGGGGCCTTCGACTGGCATGCCGACGCGTACACAACAGTGTGACCTGATCAGCTGCGCCTATGCATCGCACGGCGACACAAAACACGTATTGCTGTTTCCTGCCGATCCGTCTGAGTGTTTCTACATGTCACCGCAGGCATTTGATCTCGCCGAGCGACTGCAGACGCCTGTGATGGTGATGAGTGATCTCGACATAGGCATGAACGACTGGATGGTGCCTGAACTCGAGTGGGATGATTCCTACGTGCCTGACCGTGGCAAGGTATACACGGCTGAAGACCTTGAGGAAATGCAGAACTTTTATCGCTACCTCGACGTCGATGGTGATGGCATTCCGTATCGAACGCTTCCTGGCGTTCATCCGAAAGGGGCCTACTTCACGCGCGGATCCGGCCACACGAAACTCGGCGCCTATACCGAGGACTCGGCCGAGTATCAGGAAGTTGTCGACCGCCTGCTCGTGAAGTGGGAGACGGCACGTACGATGGTGCCGGAGGCGGAGATTAATTACTCCAGGTTCAACAAGGCGGCGATATTGACGCTCGGTAGTTCCGATGGCGCGTGCAAGGAGGCGCTGGACCGACTCGAAAAACGAAACGTCAATCTCAACTATTGCCGCGTCAGGGCGTTCCCGTTTACGGACGCCGTAGGTGAATTCATCCACAAGCATGATGTCGTCTACGTGGTCGAACAGAATCGTGATGGGCAGCTGCGATCGCTGCTGATCAACGATATTGAGGCAGACCAGAGAAAGCTGGTCTCGATACTTCACTACAATGGCATGCCATTGAATGCCGGCTCTGTTGTCGATGGCATACTTGCCGAGATTGCCAGAGGGCGAGCAGCCTGATCGGGGTTATGACGTGACCTTTATAGCGAAACCCAAACTTGCGCATCCAAGCCTGCCCAGGAACGCTATTGGCTTGACGACCCGGGATTACGAAGGCGCGGTTTCGACATTGTGTGCCGGTTGCGGGCACGATTCGGTAACCGCCGCACTCATCCAGGCCGTGTTCGAGCTCAACGTCGAGCCGCACATGCTGGCCAAGATGAGTGGTATCGGTTGTTCGTCAAAGACGCCGGCCTATTTCGTGAGCCAGGCGCACGGCTTCAATTCAGTTCATGGTCGCATGCCCTCCGTGACGACGGGGGCGAATGCGGCGAATCGCGATATGACGTACATCGGTGTTTCGGGAGACGGTGATTCACTGTCCATCGGCGTCGGCCAGTTCGTGCATGCGATTCGGCGAAACCTGAATATGTGCTACCTGATCGAGAATAATGGCGTGTATGGCCTGACGAAGGGCCAATTCTCGGCATCGGCAGACATTGGTAGCAAGCCCAAGAAAGGCCTGCCGAATCAACAGGAGCCGATCGACCCGGTCAGTTCTGCGCTGGCACTTGGCGCAACCTACATTGCGCGCAGTTTCTCCGGGGATAAGGAGCAGCTTGTGCCGTTAATCAAGGGCGCGATCATGCATTCAGGATTCTCCCTGGTTGACGTAATCAGCCCCTGCGTAACGTTCAATGACCATGAGGGGTCGACGAAGAGTTATGCACATACGCGTGAGTTCTATCATCACGTAGCAAACATCGACTACGTCACTCCTTCTGAAGAGATAACGGCGTCGTACAAAGAAGGTGAGGCAATGCCGGTGCATCTGCGTGGCGGAGATACGATTGTGTTGCGCAAGCTTGACCAAGAGTACGACCCGACAAGCCGGGCGGACGCATTCAAGTTCCTTCGCGATCGTTTCAATGCGGGTGAAATCATCACCGGGTTGTTGTACGTCAACGAACACCGCGCCGAGATGCACGAGTTGATGAGCAACTCGGATACGCCGCTATCGCAACTGCCGTACGAGGGTTTGCATCCCGGCTCTGCTGAGTTACGGAAAATTCAGGGGCGCTACCGTTAAACGACCTCATCAGGCTAGATTGTTCTCACGGTCTTTGGCGGAGAACAGATAATGAAAAACAGCAGACGTGACTTCATCAAGGTGGGGGCTCTTGGCGCCGAACGTTGGCCGCTACCTCTATATATCCACCGTGTCGGTGTACGCCGACTACAGCATTACGAATTATGAGGATTCACCGCTGGCGACCATCGCAGACGAGACAGTAGGGGAAGTGAGCAGCCGACCTATATTTGCGGTCCTGGCGATCACACTGACCGTTTTTCCTACTGGCCGATTCGCACGCGCAAAGGTGGCGAAATGCTCTGGCCCGGCACTCCCAGTGACCCGGTCCAGATTGTCGATGTTCGGGATTTGGCTTACTTTACGATCGGCAAACTTCTCCAGGACAGCCAGGCAGTCAGCGCTACGGAAGTCGATGCTATCTGGATGGATGAGCAGTTCCTGACTGCGAATGGCCTGGCAGGTGGCCGCGACCTGCCAGTCTGGCACGGTGCCACCGATGCTATGGATGTGAGTGCGGACAGGGCGCTCGCCGCTGGTTTTCAAAACAGGCCGGAGCGAGAGACAGCGAGAGACCTGTTGACCTGGTGGGATACGTTGCCTGAAGAGCGACGTGCAAAACCAAAAGCAGGCATGACGGCGGAAAAAGAAACCGAGGTCATTGCGGCCTGGAAAGCACATATTGCGTAGGAAGTCTTCATGAACCAGCACATGGGAGCAGGAATCGCCATCGGCATCGGAGTGGGCGTCGCGTTGGGTGTTGCCATGGGCAACGTCGGTGCCGGGATCGCCATCGGCATCGCGGTAGGCATTGGTATTGGAACTACGATGAGCGCCAGAGACAATGACTCTGGCTCGGACGATAGCGAGTAACTGAGCCAGAATTCTCTCGAATGACAGGCAGGCGGGCGCAAGCGCCCGCTGTTGCAGTGAGCTAGTTCCAGAGCCGCCTCCACCAGGGCTCTTTCTCGGGTTCCGGCGTGACGCCACCGGCGAACGGAATTTTTTCGCGGATGTCTTCGAGATTCCAGCCGGTCAGGTTGGCAAGTTGCTGCGCTTCGCGTTCCTGGCGATCACGAACACTGGCTTCGTATTGCGAGATATCGCAGCTGGCCTCACCTTTCCACGGGTGCTGAATGACATAGCGCCCCTGGTAGTTCTGCCGATCACCGGTCTCCTGGAACATCAGGTCTTCTGGAAAGTGCTCGGCATCGTAACGAACATGCAGGCGTGTCACGAACACGTTCTGCGCCTGTGGTTGTATGGTGCGTGTTGACTCAACGCCATGTTTGCCGAGCCAGAATACGCCCAGTTGCCTGAGTTCCCCAGCGCTCAGTGGGTCAGCTGCACACGGGTCGCACCAACCCATGTCCCACGCGTATTCGAGGAATACGGCACGTTCATTTTCAGCGTTGGTTTGCCGGTCGAACATTGCCCGGTAGAAGTCGGCAAACTCGTCCTCAACAAATTCGGGAACGGTCATGTTGCTTGGCAGCCTCACCGTTCGGTAGTTGGTTGTCTCGACACGTCCCGTGCGTGTTAGTGCGTAGACATAAAGCTCCTGTTTTCCCTTGGCGTTCAACGTACCAAGGCGAATAGGCAACATGAATTTGTTGCTTTCATAGGCGACCTGCAACGGGCGAAGATATTGGTAACCTAGTTTCGATTGTTCTTCAATGTTGACCTTGGCGACAAAGAAACGCATGTCCTGCTTCAGGTAGCTGTTTACGACCCGGTTCGCGCCGGGCGGAATCCTGTAGTCATTCTCTTTGAGCCACTGAACCAGCCCGTTGCTTTGCCTGGCCGAGAGAATCAGGATGTCGTATTCGCCCACCGTGTACTGTGCTTCTATCGTGACACCGCGCGACCTGGCGGATCGCTTCAGTTCTTTGCTCGCGGCCGGAAGCGCGGCATCGTTACTGCTCATTTCCAGCCGTTCGTACACAGCGCAGGGATCGCCATCGTGGTATTCGACAAGACGTGGTGATGTGTAAGCATCGAGGTGTTCGATGACAGCGCGATCACCAACGTTGATCTGTTCGCGCTCGATCATTGTGGGAACAGGTATGACAACCGCAAAGTCTTCGGCATTCCCCTCGAAATCATTCGCCATCGTTATAACGGTTCGGTTCTTATCGCGGACCAGTACGACCTGCGAGGCGCGATTGAATAATGACGTATCAGCGCGCGCGACGTAGAAGCCGCAGAATGCCTGCGCGGTCGTTGTGACCAGAACCGTTACAAGGGCGGCGGCCAGGGTAATCGTTAGTCTCATGAATGTACTCCTTTGAACGTTGGACTCGGCTGAGTGCCGGGCTTGTCCCATCGGTAATGCGATCCATGCAATACGGCGTCAATCACGGGTACGAGAGGTGCACACAGGATCAACGCGAGAATCGGGCCATTGGGTTGATAAAAGATGAACTGAATTGTGAAAGTGGTCGCCGCAATGAACAGCGCGAACAACATGCGGCCGATGGGGGCATCCGGTGTTGTCTTCGGATCCGAAATCATGAAAAAAGCAAAAATCAGCAGGGCGCCGTTTTGCAGCTGGTGTAAGGGGATGGAAAGTGGGTCGCCGAGCCATAGAGCTCGTCCGAAGAGCAGGGAGCCATAGATGCACAGAAACGCGATTGTCGTTTCCGCACGCTTTGCCCGCGTCAGTACAAGGAAGCCCAGGCACGCGAGTGCAAAAGCGCCGATCGCGGCGCTGCCCCACTGTCCCGAAGATACCCAGGCGCGGTCGCTGAGCAGCATCAAAGATACGAGCGCAACATTAGCCGGGTTGAAAATATGCTTGTTGCGAAACCGAATCAGAAACTTGCTGCCGATCGCGATCACGGCAGCCGTGGCCGCAAGGCCGGCGAACTCAGTGCGCAAGAGCAGGGTCAATGATAACGACGTGATCAGCGCGCTGAGTGGATCGAATCGCGGCAGACCGGCGAGTCGTGAGCCAGCGTACTGTGTCAGCTGGGCAGTCAGCATGATGGCGACGGCATTTTGCCAGCGTATGCCAAAGTCGAGCAGGCCGATGCCAACAGCAAGCAGGGAAGCAAGAACGGCGACCTGGAAATATCGGGGATCGCGGAGTCGGGATAACAATTTCATACCGGTTACTAACGACGGGCGAGGTGCTCTGGGTCTAATCTCGGACGATGTGCTATATTTATTTCAATAGAAACAACAAGTTAAAATTTGCATCCAATTCCCGATCGGCGTGCATCTATAGCATGAAAGCAAATATCAGTTTCAATGGAGTAAGCAAAATGAATGAAGAACTCGTTCCGATCGTGATGTTCATAAGCCTCGCGGCTGTGTTTATCTTTCTTTTCTGGTTTCGTTACAAATCGCGCGTCGAAATGCAGGCGACCTTTCGCCAGGCCCTGGAAAAAGGCCAGGAACTGACACCCGAAGTCATTGATCGGCTCGGACATCCGAAGCCATCCAAGGACAAGGATTTCCGGTACAGCGTCATCTGGCTTTCGCTTGCGGTAGGTCTCGTGCTGATTGGCTTTGCCGTTCCTGAAGAAGAGGCATTGCGTGGTACGCTGGCTGGAGCGGCATTTCCGTTCTGCATCGGCGTGGCATATATGATCCTGCACTTCTTCACCAATCGCGAAGGCTAACGGGTGTAACCAGGTTGACCTCGATCGCTGATCATGAGCTTGTCGCCAGGGCCGCGTCCTCACAGGACGCCGCGGCTTTCGGAGAGCTGGTGCGTCGCCATCAGTCTCATGTGCGAAATTTTCTTCGCAAGTTGAGCGGTGACGTCGCCACGGCCGATGACCTTGCACAGGACTGTTTCATGCACGCCTGGGACAAGCTCCATACTTTTAGTGGGCGAGGGTCATTTATCGGGTGGTTGCTGAAAGTTGCCTACACGACGTTTTTGCAGTCCAAACGCAAGTCGAAACGCTACGCGGAAATACTTGAGAAAGTGGGTCATGTTGCTGAACTCGAGTCACGAACCCATGCAGTGCAAGCCGATGAGGTGACGGACCTTGACAGGTTCCTGGCCGTACTCAGCGAAGAGGAGCGTGCGGTGATGGTTATGTCTTATGCGTGTGGCCTTTCGCACCGGGAGATCAGCGATGCGACGTCGATGCCGGTAGGAACAGTGAAATCTGTGATATTTCGTGGTAAAGAAAAGATCAGGACAAATTTTGACATCAAAGATCATCAACATGGCTGAGAGACTCAAAGACAACGAAGATCGACTTCTGGAGTCGATGTTTGCGTCGGCGCCCATAGCTGACGACGGCTTCAGTGCGATGATTGAGAAAAAAGTGCGACATCGCTTGTGGTTGCGACGCATGGTATTGCCGGTGGCAACATTGGTTGGGGCGCTTGTATCCTTCAAGCCGCTCGCTGGACTCGCGACCGCTTTTGCGAGTCTGGCGTCATTGTTGCCCAAGGAGTTCCTTGACGCTCCGCAGCAACTCGTGCCACAACTGCCAATGATCGTGTTGGGTGCAATGTTGCTCGCGACATGCCTGTTGGCGTTGCGCACACTCGAAGAGTAGTTTTTCCGTTGTCATGGTCGGAGCGCTCGGTTACATTGCGTTCATGACTCTTCGCGATAAAGTCGAGGCGCAACTGCCGAACTGGGAACGCTGGTATCCCAGTCTGTTTGATGCTGCAAGTGATCTCGGAATCATCAAAGCCGAGGTTTGCGATCCCAATTCCCTGCTATTAACGCGTCGCCACCGGAAGGTCAGGCAACGCGCCGAGGATGCGCATCGCGAAAAATGGGGCGGCAAGGCAGAGGAATAAGGAATGTCATTCAACCTCGACGCGGTGCGAGCGCAGTTTCCTGCGCTGGCCATAAAAGACAACGGCGTACGCCGTATTTATCTCGATAATCCGGCCGGGACGCAGGTGCCCGTCGGAGTCGCCGACGCGATGTCCGATTGCCTGCTGTCAACCAATGCAAATCTGGGCGGCTATTTCCGAACGTCACAAGCAGCAGGTGTGATTATCAGCTCGGCCCGCGACGCGATGGCGGATCTTCTCAATGCGCCGTCGAGTGACGAGATCGTGTTCGGTCAGAACATGACGACAATAACGATGCATATTTCCCGTTCGATCGGCCGGCTGCTTCGACCCGGCGACGAGATCATCCTTTCGCGCATGGATCACGATGCCAATGTCTGGCCGTGGGCTATGCTCGCCAAGGATCTGGATCTCAAGGTCACGTGGCTGCCCTTCAATATCGACACATTCGAATTCGATCTCGAGGTTCTCGATAATCTGATTACGGAGCGCACACGGCTCCTCTGCGTTGGCGGCGCAAGCAATTTGACCGGGACGCTGAACGACGTAACGACGATCTGTGCGAAGGCAAGAGCCGCCGGCGCCTTGACGTATATCGACGGTGTTCAGTCGGTCCCGCATGTTGCAACTGATGTACAAGCCATCGGTTGTGATTTCCTGGTTTGCTCCCCCTACAAGTTTTTCGGTCCGCACCAGGGC
>Ga0224503_10000179_pt1 | contig 18214 bp, 20 predicted proteins | sample SF_Oct11_sed_USG_2_FD_169106 | JGI IMG/M metagenome (GOLD analysis project Ga0224503, IMG submission 169106) | Sediment microbial communities from San Francisco Bay, California, United States - SF_Oct11_sed_USGS_21 | ecosystem: Environmental > Aquatic > Marine > Sediment | place: USA...
TTTTAATAAGAAGTATTTTGTGTACTAAAGAAATTTAATTATCGAATTTATTGAGAGTAACATGACTAGGGCAATTGTTCTTGGCGGTTCACGTGGAATAGGTAAGGCAATTTCAGATTCACTCAAATCAATACAAATCGACATTTTTGCAGCTTCTAAAAATGATATTGATACTTCGGATTTGAATAGTGTCAAAAAATTTTTAGAAGAACATACTCAAACTGATATTTTGATTCTAAATACAGGAGGGCCTGCTCCAAAACCATTCTCAACTATTACTGAAGATGAATGGAAACTATACCATAATCAATTATTTTTAGGATTTTGTACTATTTTACAAAAAATGAAAATTAACGATGACGGATACATTTTCTTGATAAGTTCTAACGTGATTAAAGAACCAAACACAAAATTGATAATTTCTTCAGCATATCGTGCTGCATTTAGCGAAGTTTTTAAAATTTTAAGCAAAGAATATGCTCAAAAAAACATTAGTTGTATCAATATCGCGCCAGGTCCAATCAATACAGATAGAACTCAAGAACTAATAGAAAATGTTGAAGAATTTAAAAAAACATTACCTATGAAAAGACTAGGTGAACCTGAAGAAATTGGAAATTTTGTTAAAGCTATTATTGAAAATAATATAAAATACCTATCAGGCGTCACAATAAATTTTGATGGTGCAAATTCTAATTATATTTTTTAAGATTATTTTTTAAATTCAACGTTTGGTGTATTAGGCTGACCAGCAATTGCAATTAATCCACCCTCACGTAGTTGTTGCAATAACTGCATGACTTCTTTTTCTACTTGATTTCGTTGTAATCCAGTTTGTTGTGCAAATACTTGTACTAGTTCTGTTACTTTACGTTGTCCATTACAAGATTTCCAGAAATCAACAATTGCTTGATTTACCATAAATCCTTGTTCATGTTCGTTTGCTAAGACCATAGAACCATCATCTTGTTTGATTAATTTTCCAACTCCTTGAGGTAATGCAGTTTCATAGTTAATGGGTGCGGGTGTATTCATATTAGCACCCATATTTTTGATTTTAATTTTTCCTTCTTCAGTCATTTTATCCATTGACCATGCAGGTTCCCATACAATGTCTATTTTTACATTGTTTACTCCAGGAACTTTTTTGGCATATCTTGTTGCATCCTGTACTAGAGTTTCATGAAGTGGACAACCTTGTGTAGTCATTGTCATCTTGATATTAACATCATTATTTTCTGTGACATCAATGCCATAGATCAATCCCATTTCTACAATATTGAGAGGAACTTCAGGATCCATGCACTGCTTTAAAGAATCTTCAATCGCTTGTGCAGAAACAGTACTCATATTGTAAATTGCAGTTTCAAAAACAATAAAAACTTTCTATAAATTAGCTTGAAATAATTTTTTAAGTGATTCTTCATACGGGGCCGTAGCCACGCCTTTTTCGGTAATTATTCCTGAAATTAATTCAGGCGGTGTCATATCAAATGCCGGATTAATCACGTTAATATCATCAGGTGCAGTCTTTTTTTCACCTATTCCAGTGACTTCAGATCCTTTTCGCATCTCGATAATTACATCTTCAGCCTTTGTTTCCATGTCAATAGTGGATAATGGCGCTGCTACATAAAATGGAATTCCATGTTGTTTTGCCATTGTTGCTACCTGATAAGTTCCGATTTTATTAAAGACATGACCTGTCTTTACAATTCTATCAGCACCAACTACCACTTTATTCACTAATCCATTAGCCATTGAATACCCCACAGCAGTATCTGGAATAAGGCTGACATCAAATCCATCATGTTTTAATTCAAAAACAGTCAGTCTTGAACCTTGTTGAATTGGTCTAGTCTCAGTTGCTATTACTTTGATATTTTTTCCACTCTCTCTCGTTGCACGAATAACACCTAAAGCTGTTCCATAAGCAACTGTAGCTAATGCACCAGCATTACAATGAGTCATAATAGTATCATTATTATCAAAAAGAACTGAACCCATCTTTCCCATGGTTTTGTTAATTTCAATATCTTCATCTGCCATTTGTTTGGCTTTAGAAATAACTAATTCTTTTATTTGTTCTACAGAATTTCCATACGTTGCAACATCCATGATTTTCTCTAATCCCCAACCCAAGTTTATTGCAGTAGGTCTGGTTGCAAAGAGAATTTTTCTGGCATGTTCCAAGTCTGATAATAATTCATCTTTAATAGTTGCCTTACTTTGTAATGCTGCTAATGCTAATCCAAAAGCACCGGATACACCAATTGCAGGTGCACCTCTAACTACCAGAGTACTAATTGCGTCTGCAACTTGATTAAAATCATCATATTCTACAAATACAAGTTCATTTGGTAATTTGGTTTGATCAATCATTACAACTTTGTTATTTTTCCATTCAACTGTTCTTAACGAATTATTATGTTTAGTTGAATTTTCCATTTAAAACAAAAAATTTGAAACCTTATTTAAAATGAACTTTTATAAATTTTATTAAAAAAAGTTATGATTTCTAACATCATTCAGAATTGTTTTGCCATTTTTTTAATTTAATATATTTTTAATAATTTATTTGGTATTTTTAAAAATATGTTCATTGAGTGGTAAAATTTAATGTTAATTACTAGAAAGATTTCATGTAAAGTGAAATGAATTCTAAATGGTTTAGAAGGCGCTGGTTTGACTTTAGATTAGGTCATAGCGTATATCTGATATTTTTATTATCATTTTCAAATTTTATATTGATTTTTCATAGATTATTAATAGAACGAGTCGAATTTTTAAATGATATTTTTTCGGAATTATGGATGTTTATTATTTTATTTGTAGGTATTTACTTTCCAGTTTCAATTGCAGTTGGAGCATGGCATAGAAAGACTCAGATAAAAATAGAAAATGAACAATCATTGCTGAATAATCCATTTATGGCAAGAAACTTTAGAATGATGATTGACATTATTGAAGGAAAGGCTTCAAAAGACGAAGTTCAAAAATTCAGAAAATTCTTGAGGGATATTGAAAAAAAATCAGACCTTGATGTTAATAGTTAAAAGTTTACCAAGAGATAAAACATTATTTTTTCATAATACTATACAAGATTAATCTAAATAATTTTCATCAGATTATTTTCAATTACAAACTCCCATGACGTTTGATTTTTGCCTATTGTAAAAAATAAAATGTAGTCCATTCATAACTTGAATATGAGTAATGAAAGAAAATATCAATGACTATCCGAAAATAGGAACTGTTGTCATTGCTCGAAATGAGGCTGAGAATATTTATGACACTCTTGATGCTTTATTCAAACAAACAATACCGTTACAACAAATAATATTTGTTGATGATAATTCCACCGATGATACCGTAAAAATTGCCAAAAATTTTGATGTTAAGATTTTGACTTTTCCTGAAATTCATGATAATTGGGTAACACGTCCAGAACTTGCAAAGATTTTCAATTATGGTCTAAAACAATTAGATGTTGATAATCTTGATTTTGTTTCAATAGTTGGTGCTGATCACATATTACCACACAACTATTTTGAGCAGTTAACTAGAAGGATGATAATAGATGATTCAGTTGTTGCCTCAGGTGCAATACAAGGCGAAATAGCAACTGCACCAAGAGGATCTGGACGTGTTATCAGGAAAGAATATTGGAAAACAATAGGATCCAAATTACCAGTCAATTTTGGTTTTGAAACGTATGTATGTGTAAAGGCAATGCAGTTAGGATTCAATGTGAGGTATTATGACGATATCATTACAAAGACTTCCAGAAAAACTGCTATTACTTACAAGCCTAAAATGTATTATAATTACGGATATGCCATGCGTGCGCTTGGCTATCCTTTGTTACATACATTTCTAAGATCCATATTATTATTGAAACGTGGAAAAGGTTTGAAGAGTTTTAGGTTCTTTCTGAATGGATATTTTTCAAATAATGACACATTTTATGAAAACTCACTCAGAAATTTTATATCAAAACGATACAATACAAGACGTGTTCTTTCTAACCCTATTGGCAAATTCAAAATATTCATGAATACAAAATACTGATTCTTAAATTTGAATAGCTTATGATTTACATTGATGTTGTTACTGTAAGAAAAAAGAATTGTAGTCCATACTCAATAGAGAGAGAAACAATGAGTCAGAGAATATGAAGACAAATCTAAGATTAATTAGAGCACTGCTACAAATTCATTATCATATTTTTGTTTTAAAACATGGACAATATAGTAATTGATGGAACCAGTCTTTAGACTAATCTTGTATTTTAACGAAATTTCTCTTTTCACATAAACAAAAATGAATTCTGAAAATAGGACAATGATTTTTTCTATTTTTCAAAAAAATATTAATTTGATAATTTTATTGATGTTTCATAGATAATCTCTGTTAATTTCATAAACAAATACTCCAATCATTGGACCTGTTTTTTCATTTTCATATCCTGGAGAAGAGTAAACTAATCTTAAAGGACCATTTCCATCAGATTGGTATTTAATGTCTTTTACATATATTGGGGTAAATCCAGGTATGTAAACTTCAGATTGTATATTTGGATTTTGAAGATCAACATAACCAATAACGGTAAATGGAAACATCTGACCTAACAGAGTATCATTCCAAAAATATTCAGTTCCGCTTATTCCATCTGAATAAAGATATTTTTCTAGTGGTTCTTCTGCAATTCTCATAAACCACTGTTTTTTAGACTCATCTCCACCTCCCTCTAGAGTGTAAAGGGATTGGTCTGAAAGAACATCGATCTTTTGTCCTGCTACAAACACCAACACATAATCAGCATCCATTTCTTGTAATTTGTTCCAAGCCTCATCAGGAGGATTAAGAAATACTGTTGCAATTTCTGATATTTTTTTGGAATCTATTGTTGCATTATCTGCTAAGGTTGTTCTTTCTGATAGCGTAGTGATCCAGTAACCATAATCCCACCAAGCAGCAATCACAGAATCTTCTGGTGTATTTTTCTTGATCCATTCCAATGAATCTTTCCAATCATTAGTAACGATAGGGTATATCGTTCCGCCATTTAGAATTGTTGCAGGAATTTTTACGCTATCAATCCAGTTTCCATTTGTCGATATAACTAGGGGAGAAAAAAGTAGAGCTGTTATTACTATAACAAAAGAAATCTTTGTAGGGTTTCCAATTTGGTTAAATCCAGATTTTCTTTGAAAGATTTTTTTTGTAAGTAGAGATAAACCAATAGATGATAGAATTATTATTGAAACAGACGCAAAAACTTCTAGACGTACAAATGCTGAACTAACATATACTCCTAGGAGTCCTATAACCAATGCAAATCCCATCATGTCATTTTTTAGATTTTCAGTTTTTCTGCTTAGGATTAACCATATTCCAATGCCAGCAAATATCATCAGTACCGAATGAAAGAAAAATGATTGTGCCAATGTTGTTGTAGCATGTTCTGAAACTGAATCAACTAGCGGATCTGTTGTAGTAAGAAATGGATTAATGGCATTAAGGTACCTATAACTAGGAAGAGGTAAAAATTCAGAATCAGCATTTACAAAAATCAATACAGACCCAGCTATTATGACTGTAAATAGAAAAAATAGGCTGTTTCTAGTTTGATTTTCAGGGTTGCTAAACTTTTGAATTATTGTATTAGCTACTAGAAATCCTGTTGGGATAATCAGTGAGAATCCACCCAACCCAAAAACAAATTCTATTCCAGGTCTCTCAAATAAGACAATAGTTAGTAGAAAAGATACTACAAACAGAGGAATGCTCCAAATTAGGAAAGAATGATCTTTTCTAACAAACGGAAGAACGAGAATAAAAATGCCTATAGGTATTACAAAGAATTGAATTCCACCCCAAGAAGACAGTCCAAAGCCCAACATAACCCCGCCGGTAACTAATTTTGAAATTGTAATTTTCTTATTCTCAGATTTTATTCCACTGAGAAACAAATACAATCCTAGTAATCCATAGAAAAGCCCCAAAGGTTCTGATTTGAACCATCCAAGTGTACCTCTAAGTACAATAGGAACAGAGACCGAATAAAATAATGCTGCAAAAAGACCTGCAGTTGTCCCACCAATTACTCGCACTAGGGCGAAAATAACAATTGTTGTCAAGGATCCAAAAACTACAGGAAACAAAATTGTAAAATCATAAAGACTGGAATTACCTCCAAAAATCTGATAGGTCAAAGCAGCTGTTATGTGAAGCATTGTTTGTGAGGTTGCAGAAACATCTCGTCCATTTGGATGCCAACTCATGCTATCATGCCAATTGAAATATTCTGATAGTCCATTTTCAAGAAGGTATTGAGTTGCTCTGAAATTAAAAAAAGGATCAAATTCATTTAGCTCATATCCATATTCGGCCCCTTGAGAACGAATCAAGAATGAAACTGAAAATGCAATTATCAAGATTCCAATTACCAATAGATGATTAAATCTAAAATTAAAATTCCCAATTCTAAATAATGTATCTTGGGTAATCATCAAATGGACACTAATTCTAGTGGATAATACTCTTTTGAAGAAAATTTTGGTTTTAAAAAATTGTATTTTACATTGTTGCTTGTGATGCGTCATGGAACATTTGGCTCTTTGCACAACCAGCAGCAAGCTCATCACCTGCTCCACGTCTCATAAGGCCACGATATAACCCATCTTCTAATTTAACGCCCTCTCTTTCTTCCCATTCCTCTACAGTGATAGAGTATTTCTTTTGGATTCTGTCTCTATACCATTCTGGAATTACATTGAATGCACAGAATGGAACTATTCTAAGGTCTGGAGTTACATAATGAATATCACATCTTTGCAATCTTTCAAGATCTTCATTGTATTTGTCTTGGAAGTGCATCATACCAAGGAATAATCCTTTAACGTGCCATGAGCCTACTGAATCAAATGATCTCTTCATGAGTATATTACCAAACATTTTTGCCAAGTCCAATCCCGCTGGTTGCTTCTTTGTATCAACGAAGCCTTTGAGTTTTCTCACGACTTCAAGCATTGTAAAGTATTTGTTTTTACCAGAACGAATCTCTTCTGCTTTATCTTCAAAGAGTTCTAACATTCCTTGAATATCACAGAATTTTGTTAATGGAACAAATTTCTTTGTATCTGCATCTTCAAAGATGTATGTTCCTGCACCACAAGCAAAGTGAATTGATAATTCATACTTTGGTTTACTTGAGAATGCTTCAATTACATTTGTTAATGGCATGCAACTTGGAACTGGGAACCAGTCATCAACAGTTACTTCACCGTTTGTTTGCTCTTCAATTCTTTGAATACAATCAGGAACTGTGATTCTATATTTTTCACGTTCAGATTTTCCCATTCTTCCAGTTAATGATACTGGTTGGAAGTTTACAGCATGAACTACATCCATATTCTTTTGTGCATATCTGATAATTCCACCTAATTCGTGATCATTGATTGATTTGATTACTGTTGGAACAAATACTACAGTAGTACCTGTTTTTCTACAACTGTCAAGTGCATATGGAATTTCCCAGTGATTCTTTGGATTTGTTCTTGCAGTTACACCGTCAAAGGAAAGATACAAGTTGTTACATCCAGCAAGTCTTACTTCTCTTGCTGCCTCTGGATCCATTGCATGTCTAATACCATTAGTATTCATTTGAATATGATCAACACCCTCTTCTTTCATTATTTTAATAACATCAGCAATATCTTCTCTAAGCATTGGTTCACCACCAGTAATTTGCATAGAATTTCCTGGAATTGGTCTCTCAGCTCTCAGAGTCTTCATCATTCCTCTAATTTGAGTATGATCAGGCTCATACATGTAAGCACCTTCAAGGCCTTTCTTTACATAGAAAAAGCAATACCAACACGTTAAATCACATCTGTTAGTTACAATCATGTTTGCCAGTCCACTATGAGATAAGTGGTTTGAGCATAATCCACAATTGTTTGGACATGAGCATTTGTCAATCATCACATTTGGAGAATGAGCACCTTTACCATCCATCCAATATGTACTAAATTTCTTGTACATTTCATAAGAACCAAAGTATAATTCCTCACATTCACCATGGGTTGGACAAACTTTCGACATGAACACTTGATTTCCTCTCTCAAATACTTCAGCATCCAAAATCATGTTACAATCTGGACAGATACTTTGAGTAAATCTAATTGTAGATTTCTTACCTAAACTTTTAGTTGATTGATTGGATATTTGGATTAGTGCCATTTCTACAATTGTGATTTTTCTGAAATAGTATATAACGCATTTCATACTTGCCCCCGTGTGGAATTTAGGAGGTAGGCATATTTGATTTAAATATCAAAACTGATCGATTAGATCGCATATGAGTATATCTGATAAAACAAGAAAGGCCTTAGAAACAATTGGTCTTACAAGTTATGAAATCAGAACATTTTCAGCTTTACTAAAATCAGGAGAGATAACAGCATCAGATCTTAGCCAAAAATCAGGAGTTCCATACTCAAAAATTTACGAGGTATTAGGAACTTTAGAAGATAAAGGCTGGATTGGTTCAGATGATTCAAGACCAACAAAATATTTTGCAAAATCACCTTCCACAGGGCTAGAAACTACAAAACAAAAGATGGAATCTGATTTTTCACAGAATCAGAATGTAATTCTAAACGAATTAGTTCCATTATATGAGAAAAGTGGAACCAGTGAAAGACCAGATATTTGGGTACTTTCTGGGGCAGTTAACATTGCAGCTAAGATTTTAGAAATGGTAGAGAGTTGCAGAAATGAAGTAATGATAGCATTACCTGAGGCAGGAGTAGATTTAGTTAAACAGGCTTTACCAAAATTAAGATCACTTCATGATAAAGGAGTGAAAATTACAATTTTAACATCAGATAAAATGGATAAAGAATCAATCAAATCAATCAAAAGAGTTGCAACTGTAAAAATTAAGCAAGGATTGTTTGGAGGAGGTATAATATCTGACAAAAGATATGTTGTAATTTTATTAGGTCCGGAATTAGGAGGAATAAACTCTTCAGATGTTGTTGCAATTTGGGCAGATCATTCAGGATTAGCAGGATTTGCACGTCAATACTTTGAATATTTATTAAAAGATTCAAAGAAGGTATAGCATGGATATTCTAAATGACGATGAAATGCTATTTGTAGGAACTGCAGAAGCGGAACATGTTGAGATGTATCTAAAAGCAGTTTGGCACATCAAAGAAAGAAATGAGGATGTGAAAATTAGTACAATTGCAAAAATGCTCAATATTAGACAACCAAGTGTTGTTCAAATGCTCAAAAAATTAAATGATAAAAATCTTGTAAATTACAACAAAGCAGGTGTAAGACTTACAGAAGAGGGTGAAAGAATAGGTGCAAGCATGATGAGAAACAGTAGACTGTTAGAAGTTCTCATGGATAGTGCACTTAAAGTAGAAATTGATGAAGAAATGGTATGCGGTATAGAACATCATATGAATAAGCAATTTACAGATGCTCTCTGTGTTATGCTAAAGCATCCAAGAAAATGTCCACATGATCATGAAATTCCAATGGGTGAATGTTGTAAATCAACATAAGTGAAAATCCAACCCAAAAGATATATCTTCTTAGAAATTGTATTCAGACATGGCATGTTTCTGCGGCTGTGAAACATATGAAAAAAATGATGACGGATTCAAGATTGCATGTGTAAAATGTGGACATGGACCTCAAAATCATGATGATGAATACAGAGAAGCTGCAAGAAAGAATGAATCACAGAGTCAAAAACGTGATGCAGACTTCGGATAATTATTCGCCAATAATTTTAACTAAAACTCTTTTTGGTCTTTTTCCATCAAATTCCCCATAGAAAATTTCTTCCCATGGACCAAAATCCAATTTACCATTGGTAATAGCAATCACAACTTCCCGTCCCATTACTTGTCTTTTTAGATGAGCATCAGCATTGTCTTCACCAGTTTTATTATGATCATAATGTGTGGTTGGTTCATGTGGAGCTAATCCTTCTAACCATTTTTCATAATCATGAAGTAAACCACTTTCATTATCATTAATGAAAACACTTGCTGTTATGTGCATTGCATTTACAAGACAAAGTCCATCTCTGATTTTACTTTTTTGAACTAGTTTTCTTACATCAGGAGTAATATTGACAAATGATCTTCGTGTTTGAACTTCAAATGTCAGATATTCAGTCAAAGATTTCATGTTTTTTTAATTAAAATCATCAATTAAAATCATGAGACAGGCTCAGAACTCAAGATCTTCATCATCAATCAAAGGGATATTTACATCACTGCCCGTAAGCCATATTTCAAGTGTATTCCTATTGAGTCTTTCAAGAAGCTTGATAAATGGCGAATAGTTTAATCATTCAAAATGGTTATAATAGACACTCCAGCATCATTGGAAAGTTTTAGAAGATTTGTCATTTCTAGTACATGTCAATCATATGCACCAAGAAGTTATTTAGAAGACTTTGAGGTTTTTGCAGAAAGAGAAGATAGTCTAGGAGCAATTTATGTTGAAGCAGCTGATAAAGTAACTTTAAAAAAAATTAGAGATATTACATTTGTAAATGGAAGAGATGTTTTAGGAATTATTTATAATTCAAAAAGTGGAAACACGTCTCTAAAATGGAGACAACTAAAAAGAAATAACGGTAAAGTAAGTGGCGAAGCTTCTTCAAATTCTCTTACAAATCTAGCTGAATCTGGTGTTCTTACTTTAGATTGGGTTGAAAATTATCTGAAGAAAAAATCTGAAGAAACTACAAGCTAAACTTCTTTTTGTTTGTAGATTAGAATAATACAATGATTACAAAGACAATAGATGAAAATTCAATTTCTGTCATCCCAGAAGATTCTGAAGATCTTTTGAATTTACGTCGTATAATTAAAGAAAATGATAAAGTGATTGGTGATACAACAAGAGTTTTAAAACAAGATAAAGATTATTCAAGACCAGACAAGGGAGAAAGAATTAAAGTCAGAATTGCATTAATGGTAGAAAAAATTTCGCTTGATGATGTGCTGGATAGATTAAGAGTTAGTGGTACAATAATTGAATCAAGTAATGAATCAGTACCACATGGTTCACATCATTCATTTATTTTAAAACTGAATGATGGAATTACAATTTCAAAGAAAAAATGGTTACCAATTGAAAAAAAACTTTTAGAATCAAGTAATAATCAAACAAGTTTTGTTCTAGTTGCAATTGATACAAGTGATAGTGGGATTGCAAGATTAAGAGGCACACATTTAGAATTTATGCCAAATATTTATTCAGGTTCTGGGGGAAAGAGATACAAAACTAGTTTCAACATTGAAAGATTTTTTGATCAAGTGCAACAAGCAGTATCAACCATTTTCAAAGAAGGGGATACAATAGTAGTTTTCGGTCCTGGTGAAACAAAAAAAAGATTTGCAAACTTTATTGAAAAATCACAAAAACTTCAAAAATATAAAATTCAAGTAGTTGAAGGGATTGATTCTGGTGGAGAAGATGGAATTTATATATTTACAAAATCACAAACAATGCAAGAAATAATGTCGGATAGTAAGTTAGCCAAAGTTTCATCAATCATTGACGAAGTAATGGTTCTTGCAAACAAAAAAAGTAGAAAATTTACAATGGGGTATGATGAAACTTTTAATGCAAACCAAATGGGGGCAGTTGAATCACTGGTATTTTCTGACAAAGCAATTCAAGAAAATGACGAACAACAAATGATGAACTTTCTTAACGATCTTGAAAATAAAGGAGTAAAAATTTACAGTGTTGACTCATCTACAGATATTGGTCTAAGAGTAACAGGTTTGGGCGGAATAGTTTCTTTGTTACGGTATGCAATAGAATCTTAGTTTGTAGATTCTATTAACCAGTTTAGATATGATTTGTTAATAGAAGTAACATCAACCTCTATTATTTCAGGAACATCATATGGATGAGTTTCTTTAATTTTCTTTTTTAGTACACTTTTATTTTTTGTTATAGTTTTGAAAATAGCAAAATATTCAGACGTATGTTCCACCTTATTCTTCCAAGAATAAATTGAAGAAATTTTAGAAATATTGACACATGCAACTATTTTATTTTTTACAAGATCATTTGCAATTTTAGAAATTGATTTTTTGTTAGGATATGTTGAGATAATTATTACAGGTTTCATAGTAACCGATAAATGTCCGTACTTTAAAAAATTAACAATTAGTTTGGAACTTGATTTTATTACTCAGAATTCGATAATCTATGTTTTAATGGCATGGGTAGTTATTGTTGTAGTTGCGAAGGTTCTGAAATTAGAAAAATATGGTTTTGAAATTAAGGCATACAGCCTAGTATACAAAAATAAGGGTGTCAATAATGCTTTAATCAAGTTACTCGGAAGAACAAAAAGAGGCATTCAAGTTTTTGCAGATGTAAGTGTTGTCGCAGGTTTTATTATGATGGGCTTTGCATTTTGGTTTTTGTTAAATAATATTTCAAACTTTTTTGTTGCACAATCAGAATTCTCAGAATTAACAGTACTTATTCCAGGAGTGACATTAACTTCTGCACCTGCTATTACATATTTTCTACTGTCAATTCCCATTGTACTAGTTGTTCATGAAGGAGCACATGGGATTGTAGCTGCATTAGAAAAAATAAAAATAAAAACAGGAGGTTTTGCAATTTTCATTGCAATGTTTGCAGGATTTGTAGAACCAGATGAAGAAGAATTTGAAAAAGCAAAAAAGATTTCTAAATTAAGAGTAATTGGAGCAGGAGCAACATCAAATGTAATTTTTGCATTAATTTTAGGTGCCATTTTATTAACAAATCCATTTTTTGCTATGGTGTTACCTGAACCTCTTCTAAGTATATTTTATGAATTACCTGAAGGAGTTTTGATACTTTCAATCATAGAAAATTCAGGAGCTGAACAAGCAGGATTACTTGCAAATGACATCATTACTTCAATTAATGGTATACCGATTTTTAGTCCGGTTGATTTTCCCATCTTAAATCCAGGTGAAACTGCTACTGTTAGTGTACTTAGAGATAGTCAAGCATTAGAATTTGGATTAGAAGTAATGGCATCTCCGGATGATCCAGAAAGAGGATTAATAGGAATCATGAGAGATAATTCATTTGCATATACACCTGTAATGAATTTCATCGAATGGAATGATCCAAATATTTCAATGTTCTTGTTATGGCTATGGATGATTTCATTTTTCATTGGAATAATCAACATGCTACCTCTACCAATACTAGATGGAGGAAAATTTATTCATACCATTATTGATAAAAAAATTTCAGACAAGTCAGTCAATATTGCCATGTGGGGAATTTACGCATTCACCTTTGCTCTATTTGGTCTCAACATTGCTTTATCGTATATGAAATCTGGATGGTTTACAATTTAGAAAATACCTAAAGTATTCATCTAAGTTTGTTTAACATATTCAGGTGTAAATTATCATATTAGTTGATGGGTTTTGCCTTTTACATTATTGCATGCAAAGAACTTCAAAATTAGTATGCTTAAAAATTAGTAATTTAATTCACTCCAGGTTAACTTTATGAACTGCTTGAATTATGTGTTGGATGAAAATAAACGTAAAATCAGATTTCTTTTATCGGGGATTTTATACTTGCAATATTTTCAGGAGTTAATTCTATTTCTTTATGATCTTGTTTTACATGTTCTGTCACTTTGGTCATCAATTGTTCTTCTGTTTGGGTAGTCTCAGACCAACCGCAATCCTTACCTGCATCTGCACAGCTAATACTTTTTGTCATGATAAAAATCAGTTTATCAAATATTTATTTTCTTACCAAGTTCAAAAAATTTAGATTATAGAAATAGTTTTGGCTAAGGCATGAATTTTTTCATTTTCTGGTTCTAGGATCTTATTATCAGAGTATCGGTTGCTAAAATAAAGTAAATCGACTATGTTTGATTTATCAATAGTAATAATTGTAGCTTTAGGATTTTTTGGAACATTGGTATTTGTGAGTATCAGTAGTTTGTCTACAAATGCAGATGCTTTTAAAATATTTTCAATGGATGTAGAATTCTTACTGTGATCCTTGCCCATTATAACTGCAATTCCAATCTTTGTTCCATATTGATCAGTATAAATTGCATCAAGCATTCGTTTTGAATTTTCAGGCTTTGTTATCTTTCCTGTATCATGTGCAAAATTAATAAGATTTGAAATTGCTTCTTTTATCTTTGATTGTGATTTGCTTTCAGCTGATTCTAATCGTAATTTTAAAAATTGTCCTATTGGAACATCTAAAATGCTATCATGTACCTTTAATCCAGGGAACGCACTCTTGAGAGTCTCATCAAGTGCTTCTTCAGAAATATCTCGATGACCTAACTTGAATGATTTTTCCATAGCATGATACAAAATGTTAGTTAATGATCGTACACTTGTAAAATCAGGAAACTCATCACACAGTACTCTAATTTTACCTGTCAAATCATTTTGTTGTTTTTTGGTGAATCTTTCATTCTTTTTATTTTGTTTAATGTATTCGATTGCAATTTCAGATAGCTCATCTATTGAATTTGAACCAGCCAGATCAATCTTATAATTTGCCTTTTCCAGTCTATCAAACAAGGAAACATTTGTTTCTTTGATTTCAGAATATTCAGAGGGAGTAGCAATAAGCATTACAACTGAAGAGGGTAAGTGTCTGTTGATTATTGATTTTACAATTTCAGCAGAGCCGGGATCTGCATCTAATTCATCAAATGTGTAAACTGTAATTTTACCAAGAAGATTATGATTGAATTTGGAAATAGCAGCCAAACGTCCTAAAAATTCATCTAGATTAGAAATCGGTTCAAATATCTTTTCAATAATATTTCGAATAATGAGTGCTTCATGAGTGTTATAGTTGTAAGCCAGATATTTTTTTAAATTCTCAATTGAGTGCGTCTTTTTATTACTAAGAATATCTTCAGTCTTGTCCTGTATTGTGGTACCCACAAGTTTGTCTACAAATCTATAGCCTAGCGCCTTTTTTGCTTGTAAATCCCCTTTGTCTGCCTTTTCACAGATATCTTTAAGGAATTTTTCTCTGAGTGCATCAAATGTAGATTTGTTGAATCCTGTTATTATTGCATCATACAGACTCTCTTTTGTTTTAGGAGAGATGGTTGAGAAATCTACATAAGTGCTTTCAATATTTTGTCTCATCCTTAGTCCTTTGATGTGCAAGGCAAGGTGAGTTTTACCAGAACCGATATCTTGTATTACAGTGATTAGTCTAAAGTCATTTTCGTTGGATTGATGCTTGGATGATTGTCGGTATAGATCCTTGATGCATTCTAAAATTGATTCTTTGGCTTGGATATGTCTAGTTCCACCTAGAATTTGGGCATCTTTTTCTGTAGGAGTAGGACTACTAGGATAGGGATTGTGTAAAAGACCATAGGGATAATTCACAGGCATCTCACATCCATGAAGTAATCCTTGCACAAAGATTCCATCATTAATGTAATTTCATAAAAAATGTTTGAACTCCAAAGATTGTTAAGACAAACAATTTGGTGAAAAAATATACGGTTTGATCCAGCTAAACCAAGTATTTTGGTTGGCTTGGATGGGTTGTCCGGATTATGTTATAAACAAAAATCAATCTTGATAAATTCCAAATCATTTCACATTTTTGCATTTTGCTCTAATTCTATTGTATCTTGATTCCCAGTATGGTCTTTCTAGAAGTTGAAGGCAATAAGGACAAAAAGCCATTTCATACTCTTCATTTTTTCTGATCTTCTAGTTTTTGAAAACCAGGGTTCCAAATATCTTGAACCAAGGTATTCCTCGATGTCTTTACCTCTCTTGGAGATTTTATCTGATACAATTGTTTGTGACATATATGATATTTTGCAGTTTAGAACATAAGATGTCATTAGCTGGAATAGCAAAATATCATCAAATCAGTTAACTAGACCACATTAATCATTTTCTACCTAGTTATATCATGAAAGCAACAACTATTGTAACACTCTTTGTAGAATCTGGATTGTACATATTTTTATTTTGATGAGGTATGAAAATCTGTCTAGTTGACAAAATTAATAATTTGTGGCCAGATGTTTATAATAAACTGTCAAAATTTCTAAAGAATCATTAATGAAAAATAATACCAGAATTTATGATATGTGATAGATGTGAAAATCAAGCGGCATATACAAGAAAATATTCGGGTGAAAAGCTTTGTTCACAGTGTTTTTCAAAATCCATTGTAAAAAAAACTGCTAAAACTATTTCAAAGTATAATATGATTCAACATAATGAATTAGTAGCTGTTGCTGTGTCAGGTGGAAAAGATTCGCTAGCATTACTAAAAATTATTAATGAAATGGCATCAACTCATAGTTTTAGAATCAAAGTAATTACAATTGATGAGGGGATACCGGGATATAGAAATGAGGCATTAGAGATTGTTGAAAAAGTTTGCAAACAACTAAACGTAGAACATAAAATATATTCCTACAAAGATCTGTTTGAATTAACACTTGATGAGGCATTAGAATTAAGAGAGAGTGAAAAAACATCATCATGCTCAATTTGTGGCACACTTAGAAGACGTGCAATAGATTATGCAGCAAAAGATATTGGTGCAGATGTAATTGCAACAGGTCATAATCTAGATGATACATTACAAACATTTGTAATAAACATGCTTTCAGGTGATACAACCAAAATTGGATGGATGGATCCTGATACTTCTAAAAACTCTTTAAGAAAAATTAAACCGTTTTGTGAGATATATGAATCTGAAATAGTTTTTTATGCATTTACAAACGATATACCATTTCAATCAGAACCTTGTCCACACATGAATGAAGGAATTAGAACAGAAATTCGTGAATTTCTAAATTCATTAGAGAACCAGCATAGTGGGATTAAAAATAACTTGTATCAATCAATACTCAAAGTATCACAAGTTGTAAAAAATTCAAGCTACAAACAAAAAAGAAAATGTGAAAAATGCGGAAATGAATGCACAGGAGATATATGTTCAGTTTGCAACATGGTTTTAAAACTAAAAGAAAATCAAACCTAATGCAAATATAACATACATTCTTAGGAAAAATGGTAGTAGGTAAGATCAGGGTGCTAGCCGTACCCTATTCTGAAACCGGCTATATGCAGAGATCAGCAACTGTTGGGTAAATCTCTAGATGGGTAATTCCCGCTTGGTGTGCGGAAATGAAATCACGCCGAGGCGGGTGGTTGCAGGACTAGAAATATCCGAAGGGATAACTTCTAAGACCGAACCATCGAAAGGGATGAGGTCCGGGAGGGAGCAATCCTAAGGTGGAGCATCCACGCTTCCTCGTCAACGTGGCGGATCTTGTATGCCTTGAAATGGGGCTATTCGTCTAGACTGGAACCAGCAGATCTACTACCTTTATAATTAAAATCAGATTTGCAAACTTATGGAAGGGATCAACTCATTCGGAAATAAAAGAAGTTTTGAAGACTTTAAAAAACAGATTCCAAGTCCAGTATTACCCCTATTTGATTCAATTAGGGAATTTTGTTTTTCATTGGGAGATAAAGTAGTAGAGGATATTAGAATGCACAGAGTTGTTTTTTGTAAGTCAATGACATTTAGATGGTTTGTAGATGTAGAACCTGAAAAAGAAGGAGTCATCATTAAAATTCAGAAAAGCCGAAAGGAACCAATAGAAATAATTCATATTAAAAAAGAACAAGAAATTTCAGAATTTAGTAAAACAATTAAAGATGCATATGAAAAAATTCATTAATACAAAACATCAAATTTTGAAAATTCTGCAATGAATTTTTCATTTTGAACTTCTACATGTTCAACTCTTGCACTAGCAGGGCCACCATGAGCCCATTCAACAAGTCTATTGACTTTTTCTTCATCCCCTTCTAAAATAGATTCAACACGACCATCTTTAAGATTTTTAACCCAACCAAAAATATCATTTTTCTTTGCCATCACTTTTAGTGTTTGACGGAAAAAAACACCTTGTACTTTTCCAGTTACAAAAATTCTAACACGTTTACTTGACATTAAAATAACATTTCAATAGACTATTAATCAATTTTAGGTTAAAAGAAAATTATCTTCTTTCTTTAATTCTAGCTCTACCAGTCTTTCTAGCAGCAATGCTACCTACCTTTGCACCAGGAGGAGCATCTCTTGATAC
>Ga0224503_10000180_pt1 | contig 18210 bp, 15 predicted proteins | sample SF_Oct11_sed_USG_2_FD_169106 | JGI IMG/M metagenome (GOLD analysis project Ga0224503, IMG submission 169106) | Sediment microbial communities from San Francisco Bay, California, United States - SF_Oct11_sed_USGS_21 | ecosystem: Environmental > Aquatic > Marine > Sediment | place: USA...
GATCAGCGAATCCACGTACTTGCCGAGTTCGGCGATGCCCTGGTCGGCGATCTGCATGCGCTTGTTGCCTTCCATGCTGAAAGGCCGCGTTACGACCGCGACCGTCAGGATTCCCAGTTCCTTTGCCACCTGCGCGACAACAGGAGTCGCGCCGGTCCCGGTGCCACCGCCCATGCCGGCCGTGATGAACAGCATGTCGGCACCCTCTATCACCTCGTAGATGCGATCCCGGTCTTCCATCGCCGCCTGGCGGCCGACGTCGGGATTAGCCCCGGCACCGAGCCCCTTGGTGATATTGCAACCGATTTGCAGCGACGTTCTGACGCGTGACCCCTTCAGGGCCTGCGCGTCGGTGTTCGTGCAAATAAAATCGACACCTTCGATGCCGGCGTCAACCATGTGCGAGACGGCATTGCCGCCGCCCCCCCCGACACCGATCACCTTGATGATGGCGCTCTGGCTGTGTGCATCCATTAATTCAAACATTCAAGCTTCCTCCGCTTATCGTCCTTAAGGGGCACTCACTGAACCCCACAAAACAGTCCGTCTGCTGACCGGACTTCCCATTCATCAAAACTGCTTGCCGAACCACGCTTTCATGCGCTCCCACACGTCGCCGAGGCTGCTGTTGATCGGCGTGCTGCGCCGGCCCCGTCTCGACAGGTTTTCGTATCCATAGAGCAGAAGGCCGACACCGGTCGCATGAATCGGGTTTCTCACTACGTCCATCAGGCCGTCGACGTACTGCGGCGAACCGAGTCTCACCGGCATGTGAAATACCTCTTCCGCGAGCTCGACGGCGCCTTCCATCTTTGCGCTACCGCCGGTAATCACGATGCCGGCGGCGATCAGTTCCTCGAAGCCGCTGCGGCGCAATTCGTCCCGAATCAGGCCGAAGAGCTCCTCGTAGCGCGGCTCCACGATTTCCGCGAGCGTCTGTCGCGCCAGCCTGCGCGGCGGACGCTCGCCGACGCTCGGCACCTCGATCGTCTCGTCCGGGTTCGCGAGCTGCGACAGGGCGCACGCATACTTGATCTTGATTTCCTCTGCATACTGCGTCGGCGTACGCATCGATACCGCGATATCGTTGGTCACCTGGTCGCCGGCGATCGGGATTACCGCCGTGTGCTGGATCGCCCCTCCGAGGAAGACAGCGAGATCCGTCGTGCCGCCACCGATATCGACGATGCACGAACCGAGTTCCTTTTCATCGTCGGTGAGTACCGAGTAGCTCGAAGCCAGCTGTTCGAGCACGATGTCGTCCACTTCCAGGCCGCAGCGCTGCACGCACTTGACGATGTTCTGTGCCGCGCTTTCTGCGCCGGTCACCATGTGAACCTTCGCCTCGAGCCGGACGCCCGACATGCCGACAGGCTCGCGGATGCCCTCCTGGCTGTCGATGAGAAATTCCTGCGGCAGGATATGCAGTATTTTCTGGTCTGCGGGAATGGCGACGGCCTGCGCCGCGTCGATGACGCGATCCACGTCCCCGGGCGACACCTCCTTGTCCCGGATCGCCACGATGCCGTGCGAATTGAGGCTGCGCACATGGCTGCCGGCGATCCCGGTGTACACGGAGTGGATATCGCAGCCAGCCATTAATTCGGCTTCCTCGACGGCGCGCTGGATCGAATGCACCGTCGACTCGATATTCACGACGACGCCCTTTTTCAATCCGCGAGACGGATGTGAGCCAATGCCGACGACCTCGATGTCGCCGTCGTCATTCAGCTCGCCGACGATCGCAACGACCTTCGATGTGCCGATGTCGAGACCGACGATCAGGTTCTTGTCACCACGCTTTTGCATGTCTACGGGGCACCTCGCGATGCCACCATGGCCGGGTCGTCGTCCTGCGGATCGGTTGCCGGCGTCGTGGCGCCGTCGTTCCAGCCGATAGTGAATCCGTTGCTGTAACGCATGTCGACGAAACCGATGTCCGCGGCTCTGCCGGTAATGATGTTGGCGACCACGTCGAGGAACAGGCCGGTGCGTTCGTCGACGTCGCGACGACCAAGACGAATCTCCACGCCGTTGGTCAACGTCATGTCCCAGGCGCCGCGAGCGTCGAGGTGAACCCGCCGGACATCGAGACCCAGCGGTATCAGCTGCTCCCGGACCGCGAGGTAGCGGCGAGCGACGTCGTCCGAGCGATCGTCCGGGCCGCTGAGACGCGGCAGTTCCGCCGGGATGTGGCGGGCTTGCGTCACGAACAATTCACCGCGTACGTTGAGCAAGCCGCTCTCTCCCCAGATGGCGGCCGGCACCTGCTCGGTGACGCCGATGGCGATGCGGTCCGGCCAGCGGCGGGCGACGGTCGCGCCATCGATCCACGCGCGAGCCTGAATTTTCTCCTGCATGCGGCCGACGTCCGCGCCAAAAAAGCCCGCCTCGAGTTCGTCGCTGATGGCCTCCTCGATCTGCAGCGCGGTTACCCGCTGAAACGGGCCGCTGACCGAGATCGAATCGATAGGCCGGTCAAGCAGCTTGCCGCTGATGTGATAGGTCGCGACTACGATCAGTATCGCCACCGCCGGCGTCACGATGCGTGCGATCGGAATCGACGGCAGCCTGAAGTCCCCGGCTTTCTTTTGCTTGCGGCGACGTGCCTGCTTACGCGCCATGAGCCACTCCTTTGACGTGATCGTGAGCTTCGTTGACTGCGAAACTGGTTTCGAGAATTCGCCAGCACAGTTCCTCGAAATCGATGCCGGACGTCTTCGCCGCCATCGGCACGAGACTGTGGCTGGTCATGCCGGGCACCGTATTGACCTCGAGGACCAGTGGCTTGCCGTCGCTGCCGCTCATGAAGTCGACGCGGCCCCAACCCGAACAGCCCAGTTCGGCGAACGCCGCCAGGGCCAGGGTTGCGTATTGCTGCTCGAGATCCTCGAGCTCGGTGCCGGGGCAGTGATAGCACGTGCGATCCGACTCGTACTTCGCCCGGTAGTCGTAGAAGACCCGTGGCGTCTCGATTCGAATCGAGGGCAGTGCCTCCCCCTGCAGTACGGCGACGGTGTACTCGTCGCCGACGATGCAGCGCTCGACGATCGCCACGTCGTCGAAACTGAGGGCGAGATCCACCGCAGCGTTCAGGTCCTCGGGATCGAAAACCTTGGTCATGCCGACACTCGACCCCTGGCATGCCGGTTTCAGGATCAGCGGAAAACCGAAGTCTTCCGCGGCAAGCACTGCATGAGAACGATTACGAACGATCGCGTAGTCGGGCGTCGGTATCCCTGCTGCGTCAAACACGCGCTTTGAACGAACCTTGTCCATCGCGAGCGCAGATGCCATCACGCCGCTGCCCGTGTAAGGCAGTCCCAGCCACTGCAACGCGCCCTGGATGGCGCCGTCCTCGCCGCCGGGACCGTGCAGCGCTATCCAGACCCGGTCGAAGTCGGCGGCCGCGAGATCGCTCAGCGCGTGTTCCGCCGGGTCCCAGCCCACGGCGTCGACGCCGCGCGTCAGTAGCGCAGCCAGGACGGCCTTGCCGGTATCCAGGGATACTTCGCGTTCAGCAGATCTGCCGCCATACAACACGGCGACCCGGCCGAAGTCGTCAGCGTGACTGACCATCTGCCGTTGCTCTGTGATGCGAAGCACCTGGCTCATTGCGTCACCTCACCGACGATGCGCACTTCGTGCTGCAGTTCTACGCCATGCTGCTCGATGACCGTTTGCCGGACATGCTCGATGAGTTCTTCGATGTCGGTAGCGGTCGCATCGGCCGTATTGATGATGAAGTTGGCGTGTTTCGGCGAAACCTCTGCGCCGCCGATGCGGTAGCCCTTGAGCCCGGCCGCCTCGATGAGACGTGCGGCATGATCGCCGGGCGGGTTGCGGAACACGGAACCACAACTCGGCAGACCCAGCGGCTGCGTCGCCTTGCGGCGCTCGAGCATTTCCTTCATCGCGTCCATGCTCGCCGTAACGCCGGGCTCGAAACGGAACGTGGCTCCCAGGAACCATTCGTTGGGCGGCCCCGTGACGCTGCGGTAGCCGACCGAATATTCCGCCGGCGAACGCAGGTGTATTTCGCCCGCGCGATCGATGGTGCGCACTGACTCCACGCGTTCCCAGGTCTCACCACCGTGGGCACCGGCATTCATCGTCAGCGCTCCGCCGACCGTGCCTGGAATGCCCGCGAAGAACTCCGACGGACCGAGACCCCAGCGAATACATTGACGTGCGAGCTGCGTGCAGGGAACCCCGCTGCCGGCACGCACGAGGTAGGACTCGACGCGCTCCAGGTCCTTCAGTATGGCGGTCGCCGATATGACCACGCCGCGCAGGCCGCCGTCCCGTACGAGCAGGTTGCTGCCAACGCCCAGCCAGAATATCGGTGTCTCCGCGTCCAGCTCACGCAGGAAGGCCTGCAGGTCCTCAATGCTGGACGGAATGAAAAACAGGTCGGCCTTTCCGCCTGCACGCCACGAGGTGTGGCGGCTCATCGGCTCGTCGTGCCGCAATTCACCCCGGGCCTGCATTCTGTCCGGCGCCGCCATCATGAGTGCACCTTGAGGTTCGGCTTCGTGCCGAGCAGCTGCGGCAGTTTCGCCGCATGGGCGCCGATATCGCCGGCACCCATCGTCAGCACGAGGTCACCATCTTCGAGGATGTCCGCGAGTACCGGCTGCAGGTCGTCGAGCGACTCGACGAACACCGGCTCGACGGCGCCGCGGGAGCGAACCGCGCGGGCAATGGCACGGCCGTCGGCACCCGCGATCGGCGCTTCGCCCGCTGCGTAGACGTCAAGCAGAACGAGGACGTCCGCTTCGGACAGTACCTGTGCAAAGTCGTCCATGAGATCGCGCGTGCGGGTATACCGGTGCGGCTGGAAGACGAGCACGACACGCCGGTCGGGCCAGCCGGTTTTTGCCGCTGCGAGAGTCGCCGCGACCTCCGTCGGATGGTGGCCGTAGTCATCAATGAGCATGACTTTGCCAGCCGCGGTCGTGATCTCGCCGAGGCTCTGGAAACGACGGTCGATACCCTCGAAATTCTCGAGCGCCCGCACTACCGCTTCGTCGGCAATCTGCAGCTCCTCGGCCACCGCGATTGCCGCGAGCGCGTTGCGGACGTTATGCAGGCCGGGAAGCCGCAGCGTAATTTGAAGCGCCGGCCTTCCGCCGCCCCGGATAACGTCGAAGCGTGTCGTGCCGGCATCGAACTCGATGTTCTCGGCACGCAGGTCAGCTTCCTCGTCGAGACCGTAGGTGAACACCGCGCGCCCGATGCTGCCCATGATCTTCTGAATACCGGGGTCGTCGCTGCACACGACGGCGAGCCCGTAGAACGGCAGGTTGTGCAGAAATTCGACGAATCCCGAACGCAACTTGCCGATATCGCCGTCGTACGTCGACATGTGGTCGGCGTCGATATTGGTGACGACCGCAAGCATCGGCTTCAGGTGCACGAACGACGCATCGCTCTCGTCGGCCTCGGCAACGAGGTATTCGCCCTGCCCCAGCCGCGCATTCGCGTCGGCGCTCTTGAGTCGCCCGCCGATGACGAAGGTTGGGTCGAGCCCGCCTTCGGCGAGCACGCTGGCGACCAGGCTCGTGGTCGTTGTCTTGCCATGCGTGCCGGCCACGGCGATCGAATAGCGAAACCGCATAAGCTCGGCGAGCATCTCGGCTCGCGGTACCACGGGCATCAGTTGCTCGCGTGCGGCGGCAACTTCAGGATTGGTTTCATCGACCGCGCTGGAGACGACAACGGCATCAGCATCGCGAATGTTTTCTTCAGCGTGGCCGATGAATACGTTAGCGCCCTGCTTCTCGAGGCGCCTGGTCTGGTTGTTCGGTTTCAGATCCGAGCCCTGCACGTCGTAGCCGAGGCTCAGCATCACTTCGGCGATACCCGACATCCCGGCCCCGCCGATACCGACGAAGTGGACGCGGTGGATACGACGCATTCGATTGATCATGCCGGGTCTCCCGCGAGCTGCAGGCACAGTTCGGTAATGCGCTGCAGCGCCTGTGGCCGCGCCAGCTGACGCGCCCGTTGTGCGCGGTCGAGCAGATCCGTGCGCGACGTCAACCAGCGCGTCAATTCGTCCGCGAGCGACACGTCGCTCAGGTCCGCTTCCTGGATGATGGCGGCGGCACGGGCATCCACCATCGGCTGCGCATTGGCGGTCTGGTGGTCGTCGACGGCAGACGGGTAAGGAACGAATATGGCCGGTACACCGACAGCACAGAGTTCTGCCACGGTCAGCGCGCCGGCGCGGCAGACCACAAGGTCAGCCCAGGCGTAAGCGGATGCCATGTCGTCGATGAACGGCACGAGCTCGGCATCGAGCACCGCTTCCGCATAGGCTTCGCGCGCCCTGTCAATGGTGGCCGAACCGCACTGATGCCGCACGACAGGCCGCGACTCTTCGGGCAACTTCGCGAGCGCTGCCGGCACCGTCCGGTTGAGTGCCAGTGCTCCCTGGCTGCCGCCGAGTACGAGCAGCCGCAGCGGGCCGTCCCGGCCGCCGTAGCGCTGTTCGGGCACGGGTACGGCGGCGATGTCCTCGCGGACCGGGTTCCCCACGGTTTCCGCGCGAACGCTGGAATTAAAACTGCCCGGGAAGGCTTGCAGCACAACCCGGGCAAGACGCGCCAGAAGACGATTGGTCAGTCCCGCAGCGGCGTTCTGCTCGTGAATCACGAGCGGACGGCGGGTCAGCCAGGCGGCAACGCCGCCCGGCCCGCTGACGAAGCCGCCCATGCCGAGTACCGCAGCCGGGCGGCGTCGAACGATGACGGCCAGGGACTGAATGAGGGCCCAGAGCAGCTGGACGGGCGCAACGACCAGCGCAAGCAGACCCTTGCGGCGCAGGCCGCGTACGCTGACCCACTCCATGTTGATGCCGGCGGCGGGCACGACGCGGGATTCGAGACCGCGATGCGTGCCCAGCCAGACGACATCGCGTGAATGCTGTTGCAGCGCGCGCGCAACCGCGAGCGCCGGATAGACATGCCCGCCCGTGCCGCCCGCCATGACAAGAATCGGCCGGCCCGTCACTTGCGCTTCTTCCTGGCGACGGCCGACTTGCCCTTCCGCCTGCGATTGGGCTGCGAAGCATCGACGACAAGCTCGTGATGAATGCGCAACAACATGCCGAGCGCCATCATGGTGACAATCAGGCTCGAGCGGCCGTAGCTGATCAGAGGCAGCGTTAGTCCCTTCGTCGGCAGGATGCCCATGTTGACACCGAGATTGATGAAGGCCTGCAGCCCCAGCCAGGTGCCGATGCCGATCGCCATGTAGGCTTCAAAACTGCGATCCGACTCGATGGCGCGAATGCCGAGCCGGAAAATACGCCAGAGAAGCACCGCAAACAGGCCAATCAGGATGCAGGACCCGGCCAGGCCGAATTCTTCCGCGTAGACCGCAAAGACGAAGTCTGTATGTGCTTCCGGCAGGTAGAACAGTTTCTGCACGCCATTGCCCAGCCCGACGCCGAACCACTCCCCACGGCCGATCGCTATCAGCGACTGGGTAAGCTGGAAACCGGAGTTGTAAGGGTCGGACCACGGATCGAGAAAGCCCGTCAGCCGCTGCATGCGATACGGCGACGTGACCGCCAGGAACGCCATCGCCACGCTGCCCGCGGCGAAGAAGATCAGGAAATCGCGGATCCGCGCGCCCGCAACGAACAGCATGGTCAGCGCAGTCGCCAGGAGCACGATGGCCGCACCGAAATCAGGCTCCGCCAGGAGCGCCGCGCAGGCGATGCTCATCACGATCATCGGCTTCAGGAAGCCACCGAACCGTTCGCGCAAATCCTTGTTGCGGCGCACGAGATAGCCCGCCAGGTAGATAATGAAACACAGGCGTGCCGGTTCGGATACCTGCAGGTTAACCATGCCGAAACGGATCCAGCGGCGAGCCCCGTTCACCTCGTGGCCGATGCCGGGCAGCAGCACGACAAAAAGTAACGCGAGGCCTACGAGCAAGACCAGCGGGCCGACGCTGCGCCACACCTGCATCGGGATATACAGGCACGCGATACCGGCCGCTGCGCCGATAGCCGCGGCCAGCAGCTGTCGCTCGACGTAGTAAAAGGCCTCACCGGTGAGGTTGTCGGACACCGAGATGGATGCCGAGGCGAGCACTACGAGTCCGCCCAGTAACAGCGTCAAAATGAGGCCGAGCAGCAACGGGTCCAGCTGCAGCGGGGTGCGCAACCGCGCCGGGAATGGCCAAGTCGCGGTCTTTGCCGTCATGGCCTCAGCGCCTCCACCGCCTTGCAGAATGCGTCACCGCGTGCTGCATAATTGTCGAATTGATCGAAACTCGCGCATGCCGGCGCGAGCAAAACGGTATCGTCCGATTCCGCGAATGCCGACGCCTGCTGGACCGCATCCTCCATGTCGCGTGCGAAATAGGTCGGCATTATCGTGTCGAGAGCCGCCTCGATGTGCTCTGCGTCCCGGCCGATCAGGACCGCTGCGCGGAGTTTGTTCTCGAGCGGCTCCGCGAGGGCGCTGAAATCTCCACCTTTGCCCTCGCCGCCCGCGACCAGCACGAGCATGCCGTCGACCGAACGGATCGAGGCGATGGCCGCTGCCACGTTGGTGGCTTTCGAGTCGTTGACGTAGTTGACCGCAGATACGCGGCGCACGTACTGCATGCGATGAGGCAGCCCGGGGAACTCGCACAGCACCTGCAGCATCGCCTGCAGGTCGAGCCCGAGGAGCTCGCCCGCGGCGAGTGCCGCCAGCGCATTCGCCTGGTTGTGCAGCCCGAACAACCTTAGTTCGGTGACACCGAGCAGCACGCTATCTCCACGCGCCAGGAAAACCTCGTCGTCTTCGCGCCGTATACCGTAGTGCCCGTCTTCGGGTGCGTCGAGGCCGAAGCTGATCACGCTGTCGATATTCCTGGTCCGCTCTGCAGCCTCGCCGTCTTCGCGATTTATCACCGCCGACTCGGCTTCACGGAATATGCGGTACTTGGATTCCCGGTATTCCTCTTCGCTTGCGTGCCAGTCGAGATGATCGGGCGTAACGTTGAGCAAGACGGCGACCTTTGCCGGCAGCGTCTGCGTGCGCTGGAGTTGGAAGCTCGACAGCTCCAGCACGTAGAAGTCCGGCTCTTCTTCTGCGAGCAGCTCGAGGGCGGGCTCGCCAAGGTTGCCCCCGGCCAACGCGCTGTGCCCAGCCGCGCGGCACATGTGATAAAGCAGCGTCGTCACGGTGCTCTTGCCATTCGAGCCGGTCACGCCGACAAACGGCGCCTTCGCTTCACGGGCGAACAGCTCGACGTCCGAGATAACTTCGAGTCCTGCGTCGCGTGCCGCCGCGACGATTTCATCGTTGTCCGCGATACCCGGCGAGACGATCACGCGACCGACGTTTGCGGGCAATGCGGCCGCGCCGAGTTCGCGGTCCGCACCGGGCCAAAGTTCATCAAGCTCGGCGAGGCCCGGTGGCTCCTCTCGGCTGTCGAGGAACACCGCGTCGCGGCCCGCGCGTTTCAGGTAGCGCGCGACGGACAGCCCGGTAGCTCCCAGCCCCAGCACGAGGTCCTTGTCCCTGCTCTTCGCCCGGGACCCGGCCTTCTTTCCGGATTTCTTTTTCTTCGCCGCACTCATCGGATCTTCAGACTCGCGAAACCGATCAACACGAGGATGACGGTAATAATCCAGAAACGGACGATGACCTTCGGCTCGGCCCAGCCCTTGAGCTCGAAGTGATGATGTATCGGCGCCATGCGGAATACTCGGCGCCCCGTCAGCTTGAACGAAGCGACCTGGATGATGACCGACAGCGTCTCCATTACGAACACGCCGCCCATGATCGCGAGTACGATCTCCTGCCGCACGATGACAGCGACGACGCCGAGGGCCGCGCCGAGCGCCAGCGCACCGATGTCGCCCATGAAGACCTGGGCCGGGTAGGTGTTGAACCAGAGAAATCCGAGTCCCGCCCCGGCCAGCGCGGCACAGAAAACCAGGACCTCGCCGGTGCCCGCTACATAGGGAATCCCCAGGTAGCCGGAGAAATTGACATTGCCGGTAACATAGGCGAACACGCCGAGGGCGCCGCCCACGAGCACGGTCGGCATGATCGCGAGGCCATCGAGCCCGTCGGTGAGGTTGACGGCGTTCGAGAAGCCAACAATAAAAAAGTACGTCACGACGACCTGAAAGATGCCGAGCGGTATCGAGAGGTCTTTGAAATACGGGATCAGCAATGAGGTGGATACCTCATCGGTCGCCGCAACGTACAAAGCAATGGCAGCGGTGATAGCCGCTGCAGACTGCCAGAAGAGCTTTTGTTTGGCCGAGATGCCGGCCGGGTTCTGCAATACGAGTTTCTTGTAGTCATCGACGTAGCCGATAACGCCGAACGACAACATCACGAACAGGACAACCCAGACAAAGTGGTTTTCGAGGTCAGCCCATAGCACCGTGCTCACGGCGATCGCGGTAAGAATCAGCGCACCGCCCATCGTCGGCGTGCCGGCCTTGGGCAGGTGGGTCACCGGGCCCTCTTCGCGCACCGGCTGACCTACCTGGTTCACGCTGAGTTTCGCAATCATGCGCGGGCCGATGACGAACGAGAGGACGAGCGCCGTCAGGGCACCGAGGATTGCGCGCATCGTCAGGTAGTTGAAGACGTTGAAGCCGGATTCGAACTGCGCCAGGTAATTCGTCAGGTAAAGCAGCACGATCAGGCCTCCTTGCTCACGGCCTGCGGATCGAGCAGCGCTTCGACGACACGCTCCATCTGCATGAAGCGGGAACCCTTGACGAGGACGTTGCTATCGGCGTGCAGTTCGGACCTTACCCTGGCGGTCAGCCCGTCGATATCGGCATGCCAGCTCGCGCCGTCGCCGAAGCCCTCCACGGTACTGCGAGACAGGGCGCCGGTGGCCAGCAGGCGCGAAATTCCGGCTTCCCGAACCTGCGCCCCGGTTTCCGCATGCAGCCTTGCCGCGTCGTCTCCCAGCTCGCCCATGTCGCCGAGCACGAGAAGGTTGTCGCCCGGCAACGATGCCAGGAATTCCGCGGCGGCAGCAACGCTCACGGGATTGGCGTTATAGCTATCGTCATAGATCGTCGCGCCGCCGATCCCCGTAAGGCGCCGCAGTCGGCCCTCGACGGGCGCCACCGATTCCAGCGCCGACTTGATATCTGCAATGTCGATTCCGACTGCGACCGCAATCGCAGCGGCAGCGCACGCATTCCTGACGTTGTGTCGCCCGGAAAGTGGCAGGCTGATGTCGATCTCGCCGACGGGCAGGTGCAGATCGAAGGATGAGCGGCCGGCGACGGCGTCGATGTTGCAGGCGTGGACATCGGCATCGGCGTCGATCCCGAACGTAATCAACTGGGTATCCTCCACCAGCGTCGACCAGTACTCGAAATAGCGATCGTCGGCATTGAGGATGGCGACCTTCGGGCGGATTTCCCCGCGCAGGATCTCGCCTTTGGCGCGAGCGACGCCGTCGAGCGAGCCGAAGCCTTCGAGATGCGCAGCCGCGGCGTTGGTAATGACGACGATGTCCGGCTTCGCCAGCGCCGTCAGGTAGGCTATTTCGCCCGCATGATTCGCGCCCATCTCCAGAACTGCGAAGCGATGTTGTTCCTCGATGCGGGTCAACATCAGCGGCATGCCGATGTCGTTGTTCAGGTTTCCGTGCGTGGCCAGTGTCGGCGCGGCACTGGCAAGGCACGCCGCCGTGAGTTCCTTCAGCGTTGTCTTGCCGTTACTGCCCGTCACTCCCACCACGACTGGCGACAGCTGCTGCCGCCAGGCGGCACCGAGCTGTCCGAGTGCACGTCTGGAGTCTTCGACCGAGATCTGCGAGATGTCCTCGTCGACGAGGGTCGGCACGACGGCACCTGCCGCACCCTTGGCGCGAGCCTGATCGACGTAGTCGCAACCGTCGAAATTCGGCCCCTGCAATGCAACGAAGAGCTCACCCTTCTTCAACGAGCGGGTATCGGTGCTCACACCATTGAACGGGTGGTCCGCACCCTGCAGTTTGCCGTGCATGTAGTCGGCAGCGGCGGCCAGCGTTGACATCACTCGCCTCCCTCCCCGCGACCCGAGCGCGCCTGCAGGTTGGCGGCTGCGGCCCCGTAATCCGAGAAGTCGCGACGCTCGCCACCAATATACTGGTAGTTCTCATGACCCTTGCCCGCCAGCAGCACGACATCGTCCGTTGCCGCGTTGCCGATCGCCCAGGCGATAGCGGCGCCCCTGTCCTCGATAACGGTGGCAGCGTCCGCTGCTTCCAATCCTCCGAGGATCGCCTCGATGATCTTCACAGGGTCTTCGTTGCGCGGGTTGTCGGTCGTAACGACGACCCGGTCGGCGTGCTCCTCGACGGCGCGGCCCATCAGCGGTCGTTTGCCCGCGTCACGATCGCCGCCGCAGCCAAACACACACCAGAGCGCGCCGTCACAGTGCGGCCGCAACGTGCGCAGTGCCGATTCGACCGCGGCCGGCGTGTGCGCATAGTCCACGAATACGTCCGGGCCCGTACCGACGTCAACACGCTGCAGACGTCCGGGCGGCGCTTGTGCAGCAGAGAGAGCGGCGCTCGCAGCCTCCAGGGCCACATCCTCGCTGAGCAGGAACGCAAGTACGAGCGCCGCATTGGCGACGTTGAATTCGCCGTGCAGCGGCAACCGAAAGCTGCTTTCCCCCCATGAACCCGCGACCGACACATCGAAACCGTTTCCCGTCGCCGCGGCGGAACGAACGACAAGATGCGGCAAGCTCTTGTCGACGCGAGCCTGATCCATCGACACGGCGACCACGTCCGGCCCGCATCGCGTTGCGAGAATGCTGCCGAACTCCGAATCGACATTGATGATTCGCCGCGAAGGCTCCGCCTCCAGGAACAGTGACGCCTTGGCCTCGCCGTAAGCCTCCATGTCGCCGTGGTAGTCGAGATGGTCGCGCGTAAGGTTCGTGAACACCGCAGTATCGATCTCGACCCCGTCTGCCCGGTTTTGCGTCAAGGCGTGCGACGAGACCTCGACGGCCGCGTAAGCTGCGCCGGCATCACGAAATACGGCGAGGCGCCTGTGGAACTCGACAACATCGGGCGTAGTCATTCCTTCACCACCGCTCAGTTCGTCGACGCCGTAACCGAGCGTGCCGGCGTAACCACAGGTCTTCCCGAGCCGTTGCAGGCACTGCGCCAGCAGCCATGCAACGGTGGTCTTACCGTTCGTGCCCGTGATGCCAAGTACCTTTACCGAGCGCGACGGATGGTCGTAAAAGCGATTCGCGATCTCGCCGAGCCGGCTGCGCAGCGCGTCGACCGGGATGAGCGGCGCGTCGATTTCGGGGATCGAGCCGGCCGTCGATGCGTCATAGGCGACGGCCGCGGCACCGGCGTCAATCGCCTCGGCCGCGTACTCCAGGCCGTGGCTGCGTTCGCCGCGGCAGGCAAGAAACAGGAATCCTTCGCCGACGTCCCGCGTATCGCTCGCGATGCCGCTGATCGCGATCTCGGGCGCCTCTGCAAGACCTTGTAACAAGGTCGCGACAGTGATCGAGGAATTCAGACGATGTGCCGGCATGTTCATTGACTCATCGCCTGCATTACGCTGCCGGGGTCGCGCGCCGGCAGCGCATCAGGCGGCACGGCCAGCAGGCGCAGCGACTCTGTCATGATGTCGGCAAAGACCGGCGCCGCAACGTCGCTGCCGTAATAAAGTTCACCGCTCGGCTCGTCGATGACGACGACAGCCGCCAGCCGCGGATCGCTGGCCGGCGCCAGGCCCGCAAAGATCGAAATGTACTTGTCTTCAGAATAGCCGCCGGCCGCGAACTTCCAGGCCGTGCCGGTCTTGCCGGCTATCGTGTATCCGGCAACAGCCGCCTTCGTGCCGGTGCCCCCGGGACGCACGACCTCTTCCAGCATGCGGCGCACTGCTGCAGCCGTGTCCGGCGCAACGACCTGCTCACCCTCGACGGGCGCTTCCAGCGCAACCAGCGATACGGGGTACAGGTGCCCGCCGTTACCCAGGGCCGAATACGCCTGGGCCAGCTGCAGCGCAGTGACCGAAATACCGTAGCCGTAGGCGAGCGTCGCCTGGCTGATCGGCTTCCAGTTACTGAAATGGGTCAGCAGGCCTGCCGACTCGCCGGGAAACGCGCTCGACGTAAGCGAACCCAGGCCGAACCGCGTCATCGTCTGCCACAGCTGGTCCGGTTGCAGGGACATCGCAAGCTTGGTCACGCCGACGTTGGACGAGCGCGCGAGTATCGTCGTGAGGTTTACCCGCCCGAGATTACGGCGGTCCTCGATGGTCTTGGCGCCGACCGTAACGTAGCCCGGCGCGGTGTCTATGATGCTGCTCGGCCGGAACTCACCGCTCTCGAGTGCGGCTGCAATGACGAGCGGTTTGATGCTCGAGCCAGGCTCGAAGATGTCGGTAACCGCGCGATTGCGGTATCGCTCCGCAGAAAACTGTGAGCGATCGTTCGGGTTGTAGGTAGGCTGATTCACGACCGCGAGCACTTCTCCTGTCCTGACGTCGAGCACGACGATGGAACCGGATTCCGCGTTGTAAGACTGGATCGCGGCTTTCAGTGTCCGGTAGGCGAGATACTGGATGCGCAGGTCGATGCTGGTCGTGAGACTCTTGCCGTGACGCGCGGGCCGGATGCTCTCCACATTCTCGACGGAACGGCCCAGGCGATCCTTGAGCACGCGTTTTGCGCCCGACTCTCCCGCCAGCCAGTGATTGAACGCGAGCTCCAGGCCTTCCTGGCCTTCGTCGTCGATATCGGTAAACCCGACCAGGTGTCCCGTCACCTCGCCGGCCGGGTAGTAACGCCGGTATTCGCGCTGCACGTTGACGCCGGGCAGCTTGAGCGCAAGGACCTGCTGCGCTTGTTCCGGACTCAGGTGCCGCTTCAGATACAGGAACTCCTTGTCCATGCTGCGCGTGATGCGACGTATGAGCAGCTGCGGATCGATACCCAGCGTGCGCGCCAGTTGCGGCACTTCGTCAACGGCGGGCGCCAGTTCCTTCGGGTTTGCCCAGATGCTGTCGACGGGCGTGCTTATTGCGAGCGGCTCACCATTGCGGTCGGTGATCGTGCCGCGGTGCGCGGAAATCCGTTCCCGGCGCAGGTGGCGCGTATCGGCCTGCTGGTTCAGGAACTCCTTGTTCAGCACCTGCAGGTGCACCGCGCGCGCCGCCAGGGCGGCCGCGATCAGCGAGAAGAACACCAATACCAGCGTCACCCTGCCGACAAATCGTTTCGCCGTCCGGGTTTTCGTTTCGGCTCCGCGCGTCATGGGCGTTCGATGACAAAGATTTCGGTTGATTTGGGCCGCACCAGCGACAACTTGTCGAGTGCGACCTGCTCGATACGGGCATGGGTGGCCCAGGTGCTTTGCTCGATCTGCAGCTGACCCCACTCGATATTCAGCTCGTCGCGTTCATGGGTCAGCGTCTCGAGTTCGACGAACAGCTTGCGAGCTTCGTGCTTGGTGTATATGAGCGCCATCGCGCTCATCACGCATACGGCAGCAAATGCGAGTACCAGTGCAGCCGGCTGAGCTTTCGCCTCGAAGATCATCACAGCCTCTCCGCCACTCGCAGCCGCGCACTCCGTGCGCGCCTGTTGGCCGCTATTTCTTCGGCCGTGGCCTCGATGAGCTTGCCGACAGGCTTCAGCTTCGGCCGGTATTCCGCCGGCACCGACGGCATGCCACGATACTGTTCGGTTTCGCGCGACGCGTCCCGGATGAAGCGCTTGACCAGGCGATCCTCCAGTGAATGGAAGCTGATTACGCACAGGCGTCCGCGGCTCCGAAGGACATTGACGCTTTGCTGCAGCGCGCTCTTGAGCTGTTCGAGCTCACCGTTGACGACCATGCGGATCGCCTGGAAGGACTTTGTCGCCGGATGGCGCTTCTGCCCGTGAGCAGGCGCGGCTGCCGCGATGATGTTGGCCAACTGCACCGTTCGCTCGATCGGCGCTTCGTCGCGTGCGGACACGATCGCGCGTGCTATGCGCGCAGCAGAGCGCTCCTCGCCATAGGTTTTCAGAACTCGTCTCAATTCCTTTTCATCCACCATTGCGAGCCACTCGGCGGCGCTGACGCCTGCATCCGGGTCCATTCGCATGTCCAGAGGGCCGTCGCGGAGGAAGCTGAAGCCACGGCCTCCTTCGTCCAGTTGTGGCGATGAGACGCCGAGGTCGAGGAGCACTCCATCCACGCCTCCACGGAGACCTCTCTCATCAATGAACTTCTCAAGTTGCGCACATTCACCTCGTATCAACTCAAATCTCGGGTCCGACAGCAGTGCCCTCGGTGCCGATGCGATTGCCTGCGGGTCACGGTCGATCGCGATAAGGCGTCCGTCCGCAGTCAATCGTTCGAGAATGGCGCTGCTGTGCCCCCCACGGCCGAACGTCCCGTCGACGTAACAACCGTTCGCTCTTATATTCAGTCCTTCGAGGACCGGCCTGAGCAGCACCGGCAAATGCGCCTTGCTGCTCATGCGATGATTCGCGACCTAGAATGAGATCGACTCAAGTTCGGCCGGCAATTCGCCGTCGTCTTCCTCACTGAGCCATGCGTCCCGCTTGTCGTTCCAGGTTGCTTCATTCCAAAGTTCGAACTTGTTGCCCTGCCCGATCAGAATTGCGTTCTTCTCGAGCGAGGCAAAATCTCTCAACTCCCGTGACACCAGGATGCGTCCGTTCGCATCCATGTCGACCTCGGTCGCATAACCGACCATAATTCGCACTATTCGGCGTGCGACCTTGTTCATGCTGGGGAGACGGACGAGCTTGCGCTCCAGTTCCTCCCAGTCCGGCAGCGGATAGACCAGGAGACAATGATCCTTGTCCACGGTAACGATGATCTGGCCCTCACAACGGGCAGCAATCCGATCCCGATACCGGGTCGGTATTGCCATACGCCCCTTGGCGTCCAACGTGACTTTGGTGGCCCCTCGAAACACAACGGCTCGGGCAGGTCCGGTTTCGCTCTTCTGGCACGAATTCCGGGAGCAACGCCCATTTCCTCCCACTTTTTTCCACTTTTCAACACTATAGGTTCGGCCCTGCGGAGCGTCAATAACGCTTATCAATTTATGGTTGTTCTACAGGGACTTAGGGGCAAATCCGTGGCCCAATTCGGGCGAAAAATGGCAGGAATCGCGCAAGTAAAATCAATTGCTTACGGAATTTTCTTCAAAAATAAGTGAAAATCAAGTCGGCGAACGGCGACAGGGGCGGTCACGGCGCCGCCCGCAGCGCAATTTGCGCAAGCGCCGAAAATCGGAAAAGCCGGAGCCGGCAATAAGCCGGGTTCTGTCGAGGGCAATCATTCATCTGGGACGGCCGTCACCGGCCGCCTCAAGCAACCTACCCGGGAGTCCGCTCGGGACCGGCGGTGCGGCAGTGAAGCCGCGCACTCCCCTATTTGGTCTTGCTCCGGGCGGGGTTTACCGTGCCGCGGACTGTTACCAGCCGCGCGGTGCGCTCTTACCGCACCTTTTCACCCTTACCGGGTTTGCACCCGGCGGTATCTTTTCTGTGGCACTTTCCATGGGCTCGCACCCTCCAGGCGTTACCTGGCGCCCTGTCCGAAGGAGCCCGGACTTTCCTCTGCTTCGAAAAACAGCGATTGCCTGGCCGACTCCGGCGTTTCCGGACCGCGAATACTAAAGCATTTCCCGATCTCGCGCGCCCGGAATTACCAAGATTTGACAATTTGCTTGTCAAGATTAATAATGACAATTCACTTGTCATTATTTCTGGGCTACAACATGCAGGCACAATCGCCGCAATACGAAGTGACCTGGCTGATCCGGCGGGTATTTCGCGCCATGGCGCAGCTGGCGGACAGCTATCTGCGGGCGCACGGGCTGTCGGCGGCTGACCGCGCCGTCCTCGAGTTTCTGTACCCCGATGGCGCGCTTTCGGTGCCGGAGATCGCGGCGCGCTACCAGGTGTCGCGGCAGCACGTGCAGGTTACCGTGAACACCCTGCTCGATGACGGGTTCCTGCAGTCGCGCCCAAACCCGCGCCACAAACGTTCACCGCTGTTCGCGCTCACCCACGTCGGCCGGGAACTGTTTCGAAAAATCCGTACGGCCGAATCCGATCTGCTCGACGCGTTATTCGCCGACATTCCGATGGACGACATCGAGTGCACCCAGCGCACGCTGCAGGCCATGTATTTTCACAACCTCAAACAAGGAGAGACTGATGAGTC
>Ga0224503_10000181_pt1 | contig 18150 bp, 22 predicted proteins | sample SF_Oct11_sed_USG_2_FD_169106 | JGI IMG/M metagenome (GOLD analysis project Ga0224503, IMG submission 169106) | Sediment microbial communities from San Francisco Bay, California, United States - SF_Oct11_sed_USGS_21 | ecosystem: Environmental > Aquatic > Marine > Sediment | place: USA...
TTCCATCAGAGTTAGAATACGCTGAAGGATACAAAGCAAGAATGTCAGTACTTGAAAGCAAGATGAAGCCAATTGAAGGAGGCACTTCTAGTGGCAAAAAGAAAGAAAACTACGAAGATCCAGATTAACTAAAACTTAAAAATTCTCAGTTATAGTAATAGTTAAAAGAAAAAAGATACTAACAAAACTATCTAATGATTGATTTTCAGAAGATATTTGATTGGAAAACGTATATTTTCACAGCATTAGCAGTCATCTCATTTTCAAATTTTATGGCTGTCTTGTTTGGACAAACCATACCAGGGATATTTATCACATTTTTCAAAGTGGCAGGAGAATATGTTATTTTAGTAGCAGTTTTCGTTTTTGCACTAGCTTGGCTAATTAGAGCAAAACCTCATAATCGCCCAAAACAGTATTCGGTTGTAGTATTTGACGTGTTTGGAAAAAAGAGTCAAATCGAAGGCATAAGAACAGAGTTCAAAACACACGATGTTGCTTGGAGTTTTATGAAGCAATACAAAAAGGCATATCCACTATACAGTTTCGCATTAGTTTCTGATCTTCCAAAATCTGATAAACCAACAATTTTCAAATACATCTAGATTCAAACTTTTATTCAGGATTATGTAGACAGTTAGAATGGAGTTTTCTATTTTAGCTGATTCATTTAATAAAATGGAATCAACTAGGAAAAGATTAGAGTTAACACAATTTCTAGTAGAATTATTTGAGAAAACCCCTCATGAGGTGATTTCTAAGATTGTGTATCTTTTGCAAGGAAAACTAAGGCCAGACTTTGAAGGAATCGAATTAGGAGTTGCCGAAAAACTTGCAATTAGATCTATTTCAAAGTCATCAGGAATCCCAATTAAGAAAATTGAAGACGAGTATAGAAAAGGAGGAGATTTAGGACATGCTGCAGCAGTAATACTTGAGCAAAAAACTCAGACAACATTTCTAGCAGAAGACATTACAATTGAAAGAGTCTATGAGACACTATTCAAAATTGCAAAGTTAGAAGGTTCTCGTTCACAAGACATGAAGATGAAATACATCTCGAGTTTACTTAATGATGCAAATCCGTTAGAAGCAAGTTATATTTTGAAGATTTTATTGGGCACTCTAAGATTAGGAGTTGCCGAAAATACAGTAATGGATGCATTGGCAATAGCATTTTCAGGGAATAAAAATAACAGAAAAATTTTGGAGCATGCGTATAATGTATCAAGTGATTTAGGAAAAGTTGCTGAAAATATTGCAATCAAAGGTCTAAAGGGAGTTGAAAAATTTGAGATTGTTTTGTTTAATCCAATCAGACCAATGCTTGCTGATAGAGTAAAAAGTGAAGAAGAAGCAATTGAAAAAATGGGAAACAGTTTTGCAGCAGAATATAAGTTAGATGGAGAGAGAGTTCAGATTCACATTGAAGGAGAAAAAGTAGTGTTGTTTTCTAGGAGTTTAGAAAACATTTCAAGTTACTATCCGGATATCATAGAAAAAATCCCTAAAGCAATACAAGCAGACAATGTAATATTAGAAGCAGAGGCAGTGGCAATTAATGAAAACACTGGAGAGTTTTTACCATTTCAAGAATTAATGCATAGAAGAAGAAAATACAAGATTGAAAAAGCAGTTACACAATATCCAATTACAGTGAACTTTTTTGATATTTTGTATTGTAATGAAAAAAGCTGTTTAGAGTTTGATTATAAAGATAGAAGAGAAAAACTAGAGAGAGTTGTGAAAGAAGATGAATATGCTAAATATGTACCAATGACAATTGTAAAAAATAAAAATGAAATTGAGGACTTTTTGGAAAATAGCATTAATGCCGGTAGCGAGGGACTGATGCTAAAAATGCTTGACAAACCATACCAAGCTGGTTCAAGAGGAAGTTATTGGTTAAAACTAAAACGTGAATACAGAAATGAGTTAGGAGATAGTTTAGATCTTGTTGTGATAGGAGGATTTTTTGGAAAAGGCAGAAGAACAGGAAATTATGGCACATTACTACTTGCAACATATGATGAAGATGAGGATACATTCACCAGTATTTGCAAAGTAGGAACAGGGTTTTCAGATGAAAGTTTGGATCAACTGTATCAAATTTTACATCCAAAAGTTACAATTAAAAAAAATCCACGTATTGATAGCGAAATGGAAGCTGATGTATGGTTTGAACCAGAATTAGTTATTGAAGTAGTAGCCTCAGAGATTACCCTTAGTCCAATTCACAAAGCAGCAAGAGACAAAATAAGAAAAGAGGCAGGTCTAGCTTTGAGATTTCCAAAATTTACAGGAAAGATCAGAGTTGAAAAAGCATCTGAAGATGCTTCCACAAATGAAGAAGTCATCACATTATACAAAGGGCAAAAAAAAGTGGCTCATGATAAAAATTTGATATAATAGTGCTCAAAAAATATCAAAAAACATAGAGGATTTAAATTACCTGAAAATTTTTCAATTTCTGTTATGTATAGCGGAGAGCTTGAAGTTCAAGCAAAAAGAAAGGCTATAGCAGTTTTACAAGACGAAATTAACAGAATTCTAAATGCTGCCAGAGAACTTGCAACACTGCCAGATCTCATGATGAAAAAAGACAAAACAGGAATCAAAAATACAATAGAACAGATTTCAACCATTGAAGAAGAAGTAGAAAATCTGAGAAGAAAGATCACACGAGAAGTAGCAGATGTGGGAGGATTAATCATGAATAGAGAAAACCTTCTCAATACAGCATATACAATGGATGAAATTGCAGGTTACATTACGGGAATTTCATTTAAACTCTCAAACGTAAAAGTAACCACATTAAAAAGCGCAAAGCTGGATAAAGACATCACAAAGTTGATTGAACTGGTTGTAGACCAAGTTTACAAACTGAATGAAATCATTAGAAGTCTTAACACGAACACTGCAAATGCAATTGAATTGGCTCAAGAAACACAGACAATAGAAAGGGAGATCGATATAAAATACAGGCAGGCCACACTCAAACTTCTAAATGAGGTAACAAACACAAAAGAATTGATGTTGATAAAAGACGTAATAGAAGGAATTGAAGAGATGGCAGATAAATGCCAACGGGTATCAGATTCTTTCATATTACTAGCATTGAGCCTCTAAACAAAATACACCATTTTACATTTTTACTTTATTTTCAATTTTTCAAGAACACCCAAACTCAACTAGAGAATTCATATACACTTGATGAACCGTAAGAATAATGAAAAGTGAGTTAATTGAAAATAGAATCATTGTTTGGAACATTGAGGATTCACGTAAGCTTTTCAGCCAAGGATATTATGGAAAACCAATAGGTATTCCAAAACCAAAACCTGAAGAAATAGATGTTCCATTAATTTTGGATCTAATAGAGGGACTATACCTTCTGGAAAATAAAAAAATCACCATAACTAAATCAAAACAAAAGATAACCATTGAACAAATGATAGAGATTTGCAAAAAAGAATATCATGATTTTGACAAAAAATATCTAGTTTACAAAAATTTTAGAGACAAGGGATACATCATCAATCCTGGAATAAAATTTGGTTGTGATTTTGCTGTTTATGAGAAAGGGCCAGGAATTGATCATGCCCCATACTTGATTCAAGTGTATAGTAGAAATGAACCAATTACATCAACTGGAATTGTTCTTGCAGGAAGACTTGCAACTACGGTTAGAAAACAATTCATTTTAGCAATTCCAAAAGGCAAAGACAAAGTAGATTTTCTTGCTTTAGACTGGTGGAAAGCTTAGACGTTCTTTATGTGGCCAGCTATTCTATCATAGATTTCAAAAAGTTCTTTGGTGATACCAAAAGCAAGATGATTATCCCATTTACTTCGAATTCGAACTGCTCCTTCTGTAGGTTCAACATAAATAGTAGCATTTTTGACTGATTGTTTTGCAATCATTTCATTTAATTCATCATCTTCATTTAGTTTTGAAGCTAAACTACCAGAGCCATTCCATTCAACTTTAACAATAGCCTTTGTAGCAAAATGTCCCTTAGTGGTAAGTTTTGTTTTTGCAACATAATTTCCTACGGAAGTGCCAACATCCTTTCTTACAATGAAATGTGCTTGAAATCTATCTAGTGCGCCCCAAGGCATTGGATTTGGATCTTGCATTTTTATCCCTTTTGAATAATTTGTATCACATCGATGTTAGAGTTCTTGACATCAAGACATCCCCTATTAGTTACCATTCTAGCTGTATGAGAAAAATATCTACCATAGTAATCATCTTTTTCAACGTCATCAGTACCAATTTCTTTTGATTCTGAATCTATTCCAATTTCCTTTAACATGCCACTAAATTTCTCAGGCCATGTTTGATAAACAAATGTATCAGATTCTGTATCATGCATCAAAAATCATGAATCAAACCCACAAATAAAGTTAGTCAGATTAGTTTTATTTACTTGAAGTTAATTCAGGCATGATTTCTGTAGATCATTTTCATGTTAGATATATCAGATTTACAGAATTATCAATAATCAAGGGGTTCAAATTTGGTTGGGAGTATAACATGTAGCCGAATATTTTTTTATAATATACAATGTTTAATTATAAGTTATTAACTAATAATGTAATGTTCAAAGAAGAATTATCGTTACCAGTTGATGTAGGAGTTCTGGGTTAAATGTCTACAATGAAAAGATTAGCAGTACTAGTAAAAAATGAAAAAGTTGATGGTGTTCTTGCATCTCTAAGAGAATTAGATCTTGATTCAATAATATATGATGTAAAGAGTGCAGGGAAAGGAAAAGGAACAGCAAGATCTGGTAGAGGAACAGGCACCATTGAAGTTGCATATGTTCCACGAAAAATAATAGCTACAGTTGTTGAGTCAGACAAAATTCAAGATGTATCTGCGATGATAAAGAAAACAATAGGTGGGGAAAGCAAAGGTGTGATAATTGTCTCATCTGTGGATGATTTCATTCCATTCTAGTTTTTCCTTGATATAGAAAAATCACTTAAAAATTCTTTTTTGAATATTCAATTAATGCAAAAGATCTATTTAAGATTGTAATTGTCCTCCAATAGTGGTTCATTTTATATCTTGGTTGATATGAGTAATCAATTCCACATTTAGATCATCACTAACTATATTCGATCAAATCTGGGGATTTCTTCTCCTTTTATAAAATCCACATTCTATATTGTGTTGAAAACCATCAAAGTACAACGTGTATGGGGCATAAGTTAGCAGCAAAGATTTTGCACTAATTTTCAACTAGACTCATCAGAAATTAAAGGGTGGGATTCTGATCAAGCAAAAACAATACCAAAAAATAATAAAAATAGGCATAATTCTATAAAAATTTCTTCAAACGTATAACAAACTGGAATAATGGATACTAGGGTGAATTTGAAATAAGATGATAGTCAGGAATTGAAATAAAGATATCAAGAAATAAGTTCTAGAGAGATCAATCCAAATAAATACCACAAAAGATTGTATACCTTATCTATGAAATTTCAAGGTAAAGTTGCTCTAGTGACAGGCAGTGGAACAGGAATAGGTCAGGCCATCGCCAAAAAATTTGTCGAAAATGGAGCAAGTGTCATTATTCTTGGGAGAAGAAGAGAGCCCTTAGATGAAACATCAAAGATGCTAGAAGAAATTATATCTCAAAAAAATACTAGTGCTTCTGTTAGAATTTTTTCGGGAGTTGATGTTAGTGATGAGGCAGGAATGAATAACATGTTTGATTCGCTCAAAAATGATAATGTCACGGTAGATTTTATAATTAATAACGCAGGAGTATCAGGCCCTGTTACATGTTTTGCAAATGCCCCCCTTGACGATTTTAAAAGTACTATTGGAATTCACCTTACGGGTACATTTTGGGGCTCCGTGCAAGCACTAAAAGTAATGAAGGAAGGAGGTAAAATTATCACAATTTCAACATTCTTTACTGAAGAACGACCATTAGAGCAAAGACCTTACAGATTTAGAAGTCCATATACTGCATCTCAAGGTGCAAAGAATAGACTTGCTGAGGCAATGTCATGGGAATTAACAGATAAAGGAATCATATCCATTGCAACAAATCCAGGACCAGTGCATTCTGATAGAATTTACAAGACAGTTTATCCTAAAGCAGCAGCAGAATTTATGAGAGTAAGCGGATTTGAAGATTTAGATCCTACAGAAGTGGATACAGCCAATAAAGAATTACTTCCATTATTAGGAGAAAATGAAAATGTTATCAAAGAAGGAATTGCAAAGGCTGCAGAAAAACTAGCAGGTGGAAAAGAGGTTTCCAAACTTACTGAGACATTCACAAATCTATTAAACAAAATTCAAACTATAGCTGAAAAAGTTCAAAACAACACATCACATATGATTGCAAATCAAGAATTCCTATCACAAGGACAAGTTGCAACATCAGTTCTTAACTTATGTGATGATGAAATGGCAAAAATTCTAAATGGAAAAGTAATTCCAGGCGATAGAGTATTTTATCCTGTTAAACCACATATTGGAACCACAACACCAGGAGTTCATCAACAAGACTTTGGAGGAAAGGCAATTGTGTTTACGATTGATGCAACTGATAAAACAGATGCCGAAAGAGTAGAATTTTTGGCACAGCATGTTGAGAAAAATGGAGGAAAAGTAGCATGTTTTATTTCACAATCAACCCCAAAAGAACTTCAGGAATACATTAGCGGAAAATTCCATTCCCACGTAGTAGATATCAAGAATCCTGATGAAGTAGAAAAATGGCTAAATACGGCCAAAACCAATATCGGAGAAATTTTAGCCGTAATCCACATAACTGGAAAACTACCCGAAGTATCAAAGTTAACTGAATTGACTAGAGCAGGATGGGAAGAACTTACAGAAAAATTCATCTCTACTCCAGCAACTGTAGCACAGAGAGTACTTGAGCAGTTTGTTCCAGGAGGCAGTAAAGATCCTCGCCTTTACAAAGACGCACAAGGTGCAATCATGATAATTGGCCCAGATTTACCAATTGGAAGAAAGGTCACAGGAACCCAAAGAGCTCATGTGGAAGTTTTTAGAGGAGCACTAAGACCATTTACTACTACAGTTAACCAAGAATTGAGTGATGTTCTTAAATCAAAAATCAGAATGTTTACAATATTTCCAGGTTCAGTAACAGGTGCAGAACCAAGCAATCAAAGAATTGCAGATGCATTTAATTTTCTTGTATCAGAGAGTGCAGCTTCATCATCTGAAGTAACTTTCTGTGTTGATGAATCAAGATAAGGATGAAAAAATTTTCCGAACTTAGAGTAGGCGATTCATTTTTTTCCACATGCAGTATTTCAGACAAGGAGTTAGAACAATATCTTAATTTCTCAAGAGTTAGAAACGCATTCTTAGAAAACAAGCAAAAAGGGGAACGTCAGATAGTTTCAGGAAGAGCTATTTTATCAAGAATGGAAGGAGAATTTACAAGACTAAGTCAAATGTATGGAAACCATATTGTGTTTATTGGAACAGACGGAGATTCTGAATGGAAAAATAGAAACACCAGATTTCTCAAACCACTGTATACGGATCAAGTTTTGAAATTAAAATTCACAATTTCACAAAAAGAAGATATTGATGATGAATTTGGAAAAATTACAGTAGAATATGAAGGAACTACCCAGAACGGAGAAACAATAATTATTTCAAAGAAAAATATCTATAGAATCAAAAAAGAGCCTCCGCGATAAATAATTAAATTAAAACCGGAGAGAGCCTACTAGTCACCAAAATACTCAATATTACACATAGATGCTAAAATGAAATTTGGAAAATTATTAACATCATGCTTGTGGTAAAGAGATGAGTGTATAGTAATTTACCATATTTTGTTTCAAATAACTTCATCCAATTCTATCATTAGAGAATGAACATAATAAGCAGATAGCCTGCATTGCGATGTAGTTTAGAAAATATCAATACAAAATTTGTCGTATTAAAAATTTAGTGCTTTAAAGGGAGTCTAAAGAAAAAATTATAGACTATATAATAACCAAAAACCATAACCCATGTAGCTATATTGACTGCTTGCCATAAAACAAGGTAATAATCAAACCATTCAGCCTTTTCTTCTAGCAGTATTCTGATCATCAAAACAAGACCAAGTACCAATTGCGACATTATCATTCCTGCAAATAATCTCAAGTTCCATCCAACATAAGTCAGGGCTCGTTTTTTCCCTTCAGAATCAAGAGTTTTTTTAAGATTGAATCTTTGATTTAAAAATTCCCTATTTATCACTAACAAGGTTAGGCTTGTTGCTGAAATGGCCACCAAAAAAGTAAGCAAATTACCTGCATCAAATGGGAATAAACTCACCATATCTAATGCTATAGCAAAAGTTTAGTTAAGAATATCTAAAATACAATATGAAATATCCAATACAGATTTACTTTTACTGAGATAAACCTATCCGATTTCTCCCTCGCATGCACAAAAAAGCAATATAACTTGAATCATAACTAAAGAGAATTTAAAATCAATTCGAGAAATTACAGTTGTTCTATGATTGTTAAAAAAAGTTGCATAAATAGTCATTACACGTTAGTATAATTTTGAATATTTTTGTAGAAGATCTTCGGTTAATGGAACTTTGACAAAAGCCCTTACAACATCTAAATTACTTACTATGCCAACCAAATTATCATTGTCATCTATAACAGGGATTCCATGGATATGATTTTTAATCATTTTTTGAGCTACAATAGATAGATCATCCTCAAGATTTACAGCAAGTAGTTCATCACTTACAAGATCATCAACGCACATATTTTTTGAGTCAACAGGAAGTAAATACTCACGTGTTTCAGTTTTGTCTTTTGTAAAATATGAGCTATGTATTAGAAAATCATTGGTTGTTATCACGCCATGTGGCTTTCCATTGTTATCAGTCACTACTAATCTTGATACATCATTCTGATTAATCATGTTTAATGCAAATCTAAGCGAATCGGATTTTCTACAGGTAAACACTTTGCGGCTCATATAGTCTTTAACTTTAAATTTTCCCCCATAAACCGCTCCATACACCTTAGTAATGTCAGTTTTAGTAATTATCCCTGCCAGATTTCCATTAGAATCAACTAAAATAACTGAACCAATTTTGAAGACATCCATACGTTCGGCAGCTCGATTTAGGTGATCACTTGCTCCATCAGTTATGAGGATGAGATTTTTTTCCATTACCTGCTCTATGGATATCGCCTCAAGTGTTCTTGCAGTTTTGTCATTTTCTAGATATTTGTTAATATCACGTTCAGTTACAACACCAACTGGTTTGTTCTTTTCTTCTACAACGATGTGTTTGATAAAATTAGACTGCATCTTTTGAAGAACCTCATGAATCGAAGTGTCAGGAGTTACGGTAGTTACCATGCTATATTGACCAAACCATCTTTTTTTCTTTAATATGTGTTAAAAAGAGAACCTAAATTTTCAAATTTGATATCACTGGATTAAATTATTCATTTTTGCTTTTTTATTATTCCCAAAAAATAAGTAAAAATTTTCATTTGGAATTTAACTTATAGAGACATGGCATTTTTAGGCTTAATTTGTCCTAAATTATAAGAATACTTTGGAAATTAAAAATACTAAGGAGCCAACTAGTTTCCTCAACCATCAAGTCAAAAAACCTAATGAGCACTATACATTACAAAATCAGTATAAAAACACAAAGAAAAAGGTAGGGCTAAAATCCCAAGAAAGAAGAATTATCAGAAACTGAATCAAAAAAGAGTTTTGCAGCTGCTGCCAAGATTACTATAGATACTAAGATTTGCAAGTAACGTTCTTTGACATCTAGAGACAATCTTGCGCCAACTAATCCACCAATAAAAGAGCCAATTGCTAAAAATCCTGCCTGATTAAAATCAGGATGTCCCAAAGCGCTATGAGCGATCACCCCAGAAAGTGATGAAAATAATAATATCAATTGAGAAGTAGGAGCAGCTTTTTTCATAGCCATGCCCATTCCAGCTACCATTAGAGGTACAAAGATAATTCCACCGCCTATTCCAAAAAATGCAGAAATAATACCTGCAAAGAAACTAGCACCTACTGCAAAAACCATCATCTGTTTAGATATTGTTTTTTCTTTGGTCTCAATTTTTTTTCTCAAAAAAATATAAGCTACAGATGCAATCAGTACTAAACCAAATAAAATTTTGAAAATACTAGGAGTTACGTCAGTAGAAATAACAGCACCCAATACAGTTCCAGGGATTGTGAGTAATCCAAGTTTTAGACCTAATGAAAATTCTATTCTCTTTTGTCTAGAATAAGAAATAGTGGAGGCAACGGCATTACTTAATGCTGCAAAAAGACTGTTACTAGCTGCTGCAGTAGAGGAAAATCCCAGAAAGGTCAACACAGGCACTACGATTATTCCACCACCAAGGCCTAACATGGAGCCCAATATTCCTGCAGCAAATCCCAAAAGAATTAACCATAATTGATCAATCATCGTAATCGCCAATCAAAGAATTTTCTTGTATATAATTAGACTACTTGATAATAATTAACGTCCACAAGTATGCCTCTTCTTTAGCAGTAATCTCCAAGATTAGTTGTTTTTCATCCAGACCTGTTATCTTTGATTTGAGGGTGGTTTGTGGAGATTCAAGATAATGTTCCTCTGCAGTTTTAAGCCATTGATGAATAGATTCAAAACCTCCGGGGCGCTTTTCCTCCCAGCAATCACAGACCAATGTCTCAATCATCGTTTGAAACACAAAATCAACTTCATCCTCTTTGGAATCCAAAAATGGAGACACATCAATAATTGCAAGGGCCATAGTTGAAGCATCAGGACTACCGCCCATATTGATATTTCCTAGGGGTTTACCATTAGAATCAAGCAATGCAGTAGTGATGCAATATTTCACAATCTTCCGTATATCTTCATCATCAAAGAATGTACAATATTGACCTATAGTATGATCTGTAATTTCAGCGGGAAGCGACATAACAATATTTTGTGTTGCAAGAATCTCTATGATTCTGTTTACATCAGAATAGGTAAAATCAATTTCATAGGTCGGCTCAGATATTGGCTTTGATTTTGATTCAACAGAAAATGAAAATGCTGAAATAGCGAGTAAGACCACAACCCCAATTAAAATTGGAATCAGAATTTTCATATTCATAAATCAGCAAATCTAACGTTATAACATAAGGTTTTGCAATTTTAAATAGAGATAATACTCAACACAGAATCTTTTGTAATGTTATTTTGATCAACAAACCCTGATGTTACCTCTAGAACATAAACTGCATCATTATCAGGTACAATGCTTTGACAGGCTGCGATTTCCAAAGGAGTTTTACAGGGAGGAATATCTTTTTCAATATGTACTACTTTTCCGTCTTGATCAAACCAGATCATATCTAAAGAAAATTGCATGTTAAGCATCCAAAGTGAATAAAGTCCAGGCTGTTCAAATACAAAGATCATTCCTTGATTATAAGGTAATTGATCTTGGAACATTAATCCACGAACACGTCTAGGTTCAGTATCAGCAATTTGTACCTCAAGAGGAATTTTATCAACTTTAATTGTCCCCATAGGAAATTCAACAGATTCTAATTTACTTTCACTAGGAATTGACATTAGTCCTGCAACCCCAATGATAACAGCAGCAATCGTAATAGGAATTAGTGCTTGAGCTCTAGTGGTCACAAGTTAGTTTATTTCAGTCCATTTAAAAACCAAGAGAGTTACATCACAGAATTCTTAAAATCTTTTATTGATGATATTGCACTTTTTGTCTCATGGCCAATATCATGGATGGTAGCGCCATTGTACTTTTTGTCAAGATATCGTCCTGCAACGATCATAGGACCGCCCACTGCACAAGTAACACCTGTTGGTTCAGGAACCCATAACATTAGAAATCCAATTTTTTGTAGTTTTTTACCTGGTGCTGATGCTTTCTGAAGAGCACCTAAGGAACGGGCAGTATGGGCATCATCCATTTTTACAATATCAGTATACAAATCTGCTCTACGTTTAGCAGAATCTGAGAATTTTCTTAATTTTTCTAGTCGTTTCTTTACTGCATCAACCATTCCAGCTTTTATTTTAGAAAAAATTAGTTAAGATTCAAAGATCAACAACGGTCACATTAAAGTCAACAAAGAATAACCAAAGTTAACAGAAGAGACATAATTATACTAGATTTGATTTAGATACAAAGAACACATGAAATCTAAAAACTCTAAAAGATTAGATTCGATTAAAGCAGCTCATCAATTAGAAAGAACACGCTCAAGTACTAGGATGGAGGATTATTTGGAAGTAATATTAGAATTAGTTGAATTAAAAGGGTACGCAACTACATTAGATATTTCAAGATACATGAACGTAAGTGCGCCCAGCGTAACTAAGATGCTTCAAAGACTAGATGAGAGTGGATTTTTAGAATATGAAAAATATCATGGAATTAATCTTACAGATAAAGGAAAACAAATAGCTGATGGAATTCGACAAAAACATGGGATTTTGTTAGAATTTTTTGAAATCTTAGGAATTGGATATGATACTGCAAATCAAGATACAGAAGGAATTGAACATCATCTTAATCCAAAAACAATAAAGCAATTAAGAAAATTCATTACTTTTCTTAAAGCAGATCCAAAAATAATAGAAAATTTTAAAAATCTTTGAGAAACAATTGAATGTCGTTTTGTGAGGATGCAAGATGCATAAGATTTCTTGCAACATCAGAACGTTTTGGAATTTTTATCTGTCCTTTTTTACCAATTCTTACAGAGGTGACATATTTCTCATTGACATAAATATCAGCATGCATTGAAGTGTAGTCTCTATTAACAGTTAGAAGTAACGAAGTTTTTGATTCTGAAAAAGTGAAAGACAGATCATTTGTCACTTGAGGTAAATGATCTGAGTCTTTTGGAACAACATCAATATGGACTTCAAGGAATTTTTCAATTTCATTAATGTTTGAACCACCTTTTCCTATGATAGATGGAATATACTTTTCATTTACCAAGACTTTAACTCTATTATCAGATAAAATTTCAACTTCTGCCTGAGAATCATATCGTTTGAAAGTCTCTCTTATCTTATCTTCTGCAAGTTTTTCTATTCCAACTTTTTTGGTTCTTTTTGAAACAGGTACAATTACATTTTCTTCTCCAAAGGTATAGATTTCATGTTCTAAAACATTATCTTCAAAATTTCGAATTTCAATTACTGGCCGTGCTAAATCAGACTCAGTCATACCTGAAGGAACTTTTACTTTTAGTTCCAAGTCATAGACTTTATCAATTCTTCCATCTTTTACAAAGACAACAGTGTCCAAAATATTTGGAATTATGCCAAGTTCAATCTTTCCGATAAAACGTTGAATTGCATCTAAGGGAGAATTTGCATGAACAACTCCGACCATACCAACTCCGGTTAACCGTAGATCAGCAAATGTTCTAAAGTCTTCTCTCCGTCTTACTTCATCAAAAACAGTATAATCAGGACGAACCAATAATAAAATATCAGCAGTATTATCAAAACTTCCATCTAATTTGCCATATTGAGTAACTCCAGGATCGACTTGCAAGTCACGAGGAGATTCAAATGTTTTAACAATTTTCCCTTTATTATGATAAAAATTTGCAAGTCCTGATGCAAGAGTACTTTTTCCAGAACCAGGTGGACCAGAAATTATAATCCCTTCAGCTCTATCAGTGAAACGTTTCATTAACTCTTCAGATATCTCATAATCTTCAAGAGATAATTTTATGATTGGATGAACAATTGTAATTTCAAAAGATTCAGAGAATGGCGGATGGGTAATAGCTATACGATAATCACCATATTGAATTACGGATGCTCCAGTCTTTGAGATTTCAATGGTACTTGAATCAGATACATTTGCCACATCCAATATTTGTGAGGAGATCAACTCCAAATAATCTCTTGAAAGAACATCATCATTAATCTTAGTTAATGAAAAATTACCTGGTTTTCCTTTTTTTGCTAAGGGGCATTGATTTTCTTTAAGATGAATACTCATAGTCTCCGCGTCAAAAAATTTTAGAAATTCTAATGATTCATTCTTTATAATAGATTTTAGATATACTGTTTCAATACCTTCAGCTAGTGCCACTAAATGTTGGACATTATCTGAGGTGTAAAGTATAGCATTGTTTTGTTTAGCCATATCAACAATTAGAGCGTCGATTCTACCAGTCCCAGCAAGTTTAATATCATCAGTAGAAGGATGTGAGCCTTTCAAAACTATCTCTAAACCAAAACTACCAGATAATTCTTTGAGTTTTCGAATTTTTTCCAACCCTACAAATCCTTGTTCTTTTTTACTAGAAGCTTGAGATTGTAACTCATCAAAAACTGCTTGGGGTATTATAATTTCAGAATTTCGAATTGAGCCTGATTCTATCTGTGAAATTAATTGACTATTAATTATAACACTGGTATCAGCAACAATTTTTGACAAATTCTAATTCAATGATAAAGTAATCATATGCCCTAAATTACTTTTCTAAAATATCATTTACATCTTTTAGAATATCATCAAAACCAAATTATCTTGAATTAAGATGAATATTATCATCGATTAAAAAAGAATTCGCCAAACAAACATTAATCATTAAGAGAGGAAATTAGTAGAAAAAGAAGAATTCAATATTTGTAAAAAAATCACATTGGTCTGAATTCTAGAAATGATATTTCAAATCAAGCAAATACCCTTACAATTCCGAAAAAAATGAATGGCCAAATACTCTGAACTTTTGCTTAAAGAAAACAAACTTGCAGAACTAAAATCACTAACTCTCCTGAAAAAATGTCTATTTTGATAAAAAAAGTATGAATCCGGAACATAAAGAAACTATGAACCCAGATCACACGAAAAATAATGAATTTTATACAAACTGCATTGAATATTTTGAATTTTTACGTAAAAAAGGCACCATGGACTACGACTTTGAGGATGAGTATTATTTTACCATGCCTGCAATCTCAAATCATTAGACATACAGAAGATTTACGAATACCTCTCAATTTCATAAATCATGGATTCAGGATTACAAGAGCTTGCTGATAGAATAGTCAGATATGCTACAGATTCTGGTGCTCAATATGTGGATGCTAGAGCAGAACAAAAAGAAAAAAAATCAACGCTTATAGAAAATGGAGAGGTAGAACATGTTAAAACCAGTACTGATTCTGGAATAGGTATCAGACTAGCAAATGGTGGAATGTGGAGTTTTTGTTCAATTACAAACCCAAATTCATTTGAGCAAATCAAAGAGTCTGTGGATAACATTCTTAGAAATTCATCACATTATGAAAAAAAGGGAATTAATCTATATCCAAATTCCATTAAAAAAATCAAGATAGATTATCCAGTTTTAAAAAAACCAGAATTAGAAGAATTAATAAAAATAGGATTTGAGTGCAACAAAATCATTTCAGATACACCTAGAATCATAAAATCAGTTATCAATCCATGGTATTCTATAAATTCGAAATACTTTGTTAATAGTGAGGGTTCAGAAATTCTACAGAATTTTACTGATGTTGTTGTAGACATGGTGGCAACTGCTCATGAGTCTGGAATCACACAATCAGTAAACATCACAGAAGGTGGTAGAGGAGGAATAGAGCAAGTCATCGATAAAAATAAAATTCAGAAAAGTGCGCAAGAAATTTCCCTAAAGGCATCAGAACTAATTCATGCAAAACCCGTAAAAGAAGAAAAAGCAACAGTTGTAATGAATCCAGATTTTGTGTCATTACTTACACATGAGATATTAGGACATCCATCTGAAGCAGACAGAGTCTTGGGAAAAGAGATGGCTTGGGCTGGAGGTGCATGGTGGAAAGGAAAAATAGGAGAAAGGATTGGATCAGAGGAGCTAAATGTGTTTGATGATCCCACCATCAAAGAAAGTTTAGGATGGTATTATTTTGATGATGAAGGAGTCAAAACCAAGAAAACTACTCTTGTTGAAAATGGAATTTTGAAAAATCATATGCATAATAGAGAAACTGCTAAAATTTTCAATGTACCCTCCTCTGGAAATATGAGAGCAACAAACTACAGATTCATTCCCTTGATTCGCATGGCATGTACATGTATTGGAAATGGAAATTGGAATGTAGAAGAGATGATAAAAGAAGTGAAAAATGGATATCTAATATCAAATATGAAAATTCCTTCAATTGACATGAAGCGATACAATTGGAGTATTTCCTGTCAATATGCACAAAAAATTGAGAATGGAGAAATAACAGATTTACTAAGAGATGTTATTGTTATGGGTATCGCTCCAGAATTTTTTGAATCAATTGATGCTTGTGGAAATGACTTTACGGTAAGACCAATTACTAATTGTGGTAAAGGAGATCCTATGCAATCTATGATAATGGGAAATGGGGGACCTTCAATACGGGGAACAGCAACAGTAAAGAGTGTAATTTAGAAAATGAGTCAAGAATTAGAGAAAGTAAAGCAAAATGTCATAAAATGTACAAAATGTGATCTTTGTAAAACAAGAATCAACTCAGTACCAGGTAAAGGAAATTTTCAATCAGATGTAGTCTTTGTTGGGGAAGCTCCTGGAAGAAATGAGGACAGAAATGGAGAGCCATTTGTAGGAGTAGCAGGAAAAAAACTTTCAATTGCACTTGAAGAAGCAGGAATCTCAAGAGATGATGTATACATAACAAATGTTGTAAAGTGCAGACCTCCAAATAATAGAGTTCCAAGTACGGTGGAGAGAAATACATGTCAGGAATACCTTAAACAGGAAATTTTGATAATCAAGCCAAAAATAATCTGTATTTTGGGAAATACCGCATTTAATTCAATTTTAGGTGGATCTGAAATTACAAAATTTAGGGGAAAAACAGTACGAAAGGATAATCAATTTTATTTTCTAACAGTTCACCCAGCGGCAACAATATACAATCAAGAATTGATTGAGGTATTAAAGAAGGACATTGCAAAACTGTTTGATATGATCAGAGAATTAAAAAATGGTAAAACAATTCCAGTAGATATTGAATATTCTTCCTAGGGAATTTTATTTAAAAGACACAGTTACGGTTGCAAAAAATCTTCTAGGAAAGAAAATTATCAGAAAAATAGGCAGACAGGAAATATCAGGAATAATTACAGAAACTGAAGCATATAGATACAAAGACGATCCTGCAAGTCATGCATTTAGAAAAATTACTGAGAGAAACAAAGTAATGTTTGGAGATGTTGGAATTGCCTATGTCTATTTTACATATGGAATGCATTATTGCTTTAATGTAGTAGCAAGACATCCAAAAATTGAAGCAGGAGCTGTGCTAATTCGTGCAATTAAGCCTGAAAATGGAATAAAAATAATGCAGAAAAATAGAATGAATGTAAATTTGAAAAACCTTGTAAACGGACCTGCTAAATTAACTCAAGCCTTAGAAATTACCATGGAACATTATGGTGTAGATTTGACTAAAAGATCAAATCTATACATTACAAAAGGCATAAAAAAACCAAAAAATATTTCTGCAACGCCTAGAATTGGAATTAGAGATGCAACAGACAAATTATGGAATTTTAGAATAGAGATTTAAAAAATATTTTAATCTTTATTGTTTTCATCCAAAGTCCATGGAGCAAATTTTCCAAGGATTCTTTGCCAATCCAATCTCAAAAGTAAAACAACAACAGTAGTCATCATGGCTCCAAAAATAATAATTCCAATGTAAACGGGTGTTGCATCATCTATATTTTCTAAGAAAGGCTCCACCAAAGACAATCCAAGATAGTGAGATACAAAAACTATGACGTAACTAAGGACGATCTTACCAGTAAGTGTTGCAATAAAGAATCTTTTTGGATTATACTTTGCAAGCCCTAATGGGACATATACTAAATCATCTGGAATAGGTGTTGCTGCAGCAAAAAATGCTGCTCCTGCACCATATCTCTTAACTAGTCGTTCAAATGGGCGCATTCTCTTTCGCGTTTTCTCATTAATGATTTTTCTTCCACCATAGCTAACATAAAAGATAATTTGCTTTGCAGCAGTGGCAGTAATTGCAGATAATAATGCTAAGACATGTAGATCAAATTGATCACCCACTGCCATTGTAG
>Ga0224503_10000191_pt1 | contig 17783 bp, 16 predicted proteins | sample SF_Oct11_sed_USG_2_FD_169106 | JGI IMG/M metagenome (GOLD analysis project Ga0224503, IMG submission 169106) | Sediment microbial communities from San Francisco Bay, California, United States - SF_Oct11_sed_USGS_21 | ecosystem: Environmental > Aquatic > Marine > Sediment | place: USA...
TCCGGTTTCTCGCGGTTCCGACGCGGATCATCCGTGAGGGCAGCAGGATCCGGCAGGTCGAAGTCCAGGGCATGCGGCTTACCGAACCCGACGCTGACGGGCGTCGCCGGCCCGAACCCATCGCCGGCAAACTCGAGCAACTACCGGCCGACAGCGTCATCGTAGCCGTATCGCAGGCGCCGGGCTGGCACGATACGGACGCCGTGCTGCATTCGGGATCGTGGTTACATGCTGAAGATGACGGCAGACTTCAACAGCGACTATTTGCTGGCGGTGATGACCTGGGTCCGGGAATCGCGAGTCGGGCCGTGGGGCAAGGACGTCATGCTGCGGAATCGGCTGATGCAGATCTTCGGGGCCTGGCACGCCCGCAAGTGAAGCCTTCAAGTCCTCAAATATCGGGAAAATCGATCAGGGTCGACTATTACGCCGATCGTCAACGTTCACAGGGTTCGCGTCTACCTGAAGACGAGTGGCTGGCGTGTCCGGAGGCCGAGATCGACCTGACGCTTACCTATCGGCAAGCTAGCGAGGAAGCCGAACGGTGTATGTCTTGCAGCCTCTGCTTCGACTGTCAGCAATGCTTCATGTACTGTAATGCCGGTGGGTTCACTCGTATCGAAGAGACGCGCCCGGGCAAATACTTCGCAATCGCACTCGATGTCTGTGAGGGCTGCGGCAAGTGCATTGAACTCTGCCCATGCGGCTATCTCGAACCCCGGGAAACCCTTACCTGAACACCTTCAAGATCGCCCGCTCATGTGCCTATGTACGCTATCGCGAGGCCGTTAATAACGACGTGCATGACGTTATCGACGATGATAACCAACCATGCTGACAACCACGGTGGGGTGTCCGGATGAAATCCGGTCGCTTTGCACTCCGACCAAGAACTACTCCCAGGCCAGGGCCGGTTTTTCAGCCACGCGACGTACCTCGCCAGGTGCCAGCGATCGATGACGAAGTGGGTGCCGCCAATTACCGCGAGCGTGGCGGGGTTTTGTGTAATGAACAGAAACGGTATCAGGTAGAAAAGGCAATGTATCAGCGCCGGCAAAGAGCGCTTGGTCTTCTCGACGGCCATCCATTCGCTTTGCAGCAAATAATCGCCTACGGCGTGGGCTACTAATTGGTCAGCCGTGAACATGAGTGCCTTGCAATCGTCCAAGTAACCGAAGAAACGATCACTAGAGGTACAGTGACCTGAGTTCGTCGGGCGGGATACGTCCATCCATAGTATGGTCGACCGTCGAACAAATCAAAATCGGTGGTTACTCCGACTCACTAACACGGTAAAACGGGAACAGCAGATCATCGTGATCCTGGCGTTCGAAAACGATATCTTCGCGCGCGGCAAGCGCATCATGGACACGCTCCGTGACCAGTGTTTCATTGCCCCGCGCGACGTCTTCGCCGAGCTTCGAGGCTCGATTCATCTCGTCCCCCTGCGCCAGATTCGGGCCGATGCCGAGAACACGGCCATAGCCGACACCGGCGCAGCACAAGGTCGGGTGCTCGGATGCCAGCGAGGAAGCGTTGAACAACTGCACTCGCCGATGTATTTCGAGCGCCGCATCTATCGCGCTACCGGGTTCCATGAACAGGGCGACAATATCGTCCGCAAAGCAGCGTACGAGGTCGGCACCGTATTCTTGCAGTACCGGGATCGTGACTCGTTGCGCATCCAGTATCCGTGTCAGGCTGTGCAGTTCTCCGAGCTTGACGGTGGATATTGTAAATCCTGTCATGTCGATCGACAGGATTGCGCGTTCCCGTGAGTACTTATCCCGAAACTCCGACTCACCAATTTCGCCGCGCCGGAGTCTGAAGAAATCCTCGTAAACTTCTTTGCTCCAGCCTTTGAAGCTGGCTAGCGTGTCGACGTCTTCCAGGAGTCTGTGCGGGTATTTCACGTTAGTCACCTTGTTAAATTGTGGTCCGTGTCTGTCGTGACACGTCCGTTGCAGCTTTCTTGGATTCCGTTTGCGACATCATGTAGGCGCATCCACGGGCTCACCTTCCTTCTTCTCCGCACGCTTTGCGATCGCCGCTGTCATGCCGCGAAACAGGAACGCGTGAACCGGGAGCAACGCATACCAGTAAATGAGTCCCGCCGGCCCGGCTGGATGCCAGTAGGCGGTCGCCCGGAGAATGCGATGATCGCCCCGATCGCGGATATCGAACTCGAACACGCCGGAGCCCGGCCCACGCATTTCCATGAGCAGGGTCAGGCGCTTGTTGGGCTCGGCGGCAATGACACGCCACGCGTCGACGACGTCGCCAACTCTCAGCTCTCTGGGGTGCCGGCGGCGGCGGTAGAAACTCGGACCACCGGCAAACCAGTTGATCAGCCTGCGCAGAAACCAGAGCGACTCCGCATAGTAGTAGCCTTCATCGCCACCGAATGCCATTACCTGCCGCCAAAGCGCCTCCTTGCTTGCCCAGGTCGACGCCATGCCACCCGCTCGCTTCGCGTAGTACGCATATTCGGGGTGAAAGTTACGGCAGACGATCGATCCTTCGGCCCAGTGCGCGCTAAGTGTATCGTTCTGCTCCGCCTCGAGCGCCGCGGCGACGGATTCCTTGAAGGTTTTCAGCTTCAGCGGGATCAATTCGTTGATGGCTTTGTTGTCAGCAATGACATCGTGTTCCAGTCCGTCAATGAGTGCGCGGGCGATATTCGTGGGCACTGCCGTAACGAGCTTCAGCCAGTATGATGACAAACGCGGCGTTAACACGGGCAAGCTCAGGAGCCAGAAGCGTTTTCCCACAATTTCTCCGTACTGCCGCATCAATTGCTCGTAAGTAAGCACCTCCGGACCGCCGACGTCATAGATCTTGCCCAGTGCATCCGGCAGGCGTGAGACGCTTACCAGGTAGTCCAGCAGGTTATCGAGCGCGATGGGCGTCGAGCGCGACTGCACCCAGCGCGGCGTGATCATGACCGGCAGGTAGTTGACGAGGTCACGAATGACTTCGTAAGCCGCGGAGCCAGGACCAACAATCATGCCGGCACGAATCTCGGTTACGGGCACCGCCCCGTGCCGCAGCACATCTCCGGTCTCAGCTCTCGACTTGAGATGGCGTGAGCGCGGATCTGCCGGAATCAGTCCGCCCAGGTATACGATGCGGCCGACGCCTGCCTCGGTAGCGGCGGCTGCGAAGTTCTTCGCCGCCTCGGCATCCAGCTCCGCGAAATTGCGCCCGGCCGCCATCGAGTGCACGAGGTAGAAGGCCACGTCGATGTCCTGCACCGCCGCCGCCAGCGTCTCGGGATCCAGCGCATCGGCTGCGACCAGCTCCACGTTACCCCAGTCGCGTGCCTCCAGCACTGCCCGGTGGCGCGCAGCCGCACGCACCTGCCAGCCAGCCTCGATTAGCCGTGGCACAAGGTTGGTCCCGATATAGCCGCTGGCGCCGAATACCAGCGCCCTTGTCCTTGCCGTCACACCGGCTCTCCGTCCCTAATGAGAGAGGATTGTCGAACGCAGCCGCGGCTGCCGCAAGTTTCTGTAACACAACGGGATGAATCGGCTTTCAATAGTGTCCTGACAAACCCGGGAAAAGCTGACCCTCGGGCCGGGCATGCACATGCGCCCGCCGGATGTGGAAAGCCACAATAGCGGCGGCCGTCCTGTTGACCTAGCGTTAAAGAAAGATCCAGTGAGGATCGTGCCATGACCTCGAAACCTTTCCTATCGTTCGGTATTACCCTGTTCTGCGTCGTGCTCGCCGGCTGCGAAAAACAGGTCAGCTACTCAGCGGACGTGAAACCCATCCTCGACAACTACTGCATCAGCTGTCACTCAGGCTCTAGCGAGGGCACGGCGGCGAGCGGATTTTCCGTGGATGATTACGACTCCCTGATGCGGGGCACGAAATTCGGTCGGGTGGTCGTGCCCGGCAGCAACATGTCCAGTTCGCTGTACCTGGTCGTCACCGAGAAGGTGGACCCGAAGATCCACATGCCGCCGCATCACGACGAGTCGCTCGCCGAAGGCAGGGGGTATGCGCTGTCCAGGACTAACATCGAGACCATCGGTACCTGGATAGACCAGGGCGCGAAAGACAACTGATACGTATCAGCCCTCGGCTCGCCGGCGCACGAACTTCTCGAGTTCGACCGCGACGAGGACGACCGACCCGATCGCGAAGCAGGCCGCAAGCTGCGTGGCGGACAGCGGTACCGTGCGGAACACGGTGTTGAAAAACGGCAGATAGATAACCGCAATCTGTGCCGCTACGGTGATAAGAATTGCAATCACGACCGCCGGATTGCTGAACAACCCGATGCCGAAGAGCGAGAATCGCTCCGAGCGGATCGCCAGGCAGTGGAAAAGCTGCGCGACAACCAGCACCGTGAACACCATCGTTTGCCACTCGGCCTGCCCCCGCGTCCAGGTCCATGCCTGCGTCGCCAGCGTCAGCCCGCCTATCAGGAGACCGACCCAGAGGATGTGGCCCGCCATGCCGTGAGCAAAAATGCTCTCCTCGGGCGGTCTCGGCCTTCGTTGCATGACGTCGCGCTCCGCGGGCTCTGCCGACAGCGCCAGGCCCGGCAGTCCGTCCGTCACGAGGTTGATCCAGAGGATGTGCAGGGGCAGCAGGGGCAGCGGCAGGCCCAGTAGCGGTGCCAGCACCAGCACCCAGATCTCGCCCGAATTGCTGGTCATCGTGTAGCGGATGAACTTGCGAATATCGTCGAAGATCCGGCGCCCCTCGTTCACGGCGGTCACGATCGTCGCAAAACTGTCGTCCAGCAGCACGAGTTCGGCGGCCTCGCGCGCCACGTCCGTGCCACGCTGCCCCATCGCAACGCCGATCGTAGCTGCCCTGAGTGCGGGGGCATCATTGACACCGTCGCCGGTCATTGCGACGAAGTGCCCCCGGTCCTGCAGCGCCCGCACGATGCGGATCTTCTGTTCCGGGTCGACACGCGCGTACACGCGGACCCTCTCGACATGCTGTTCGAACTCGTCGTCGGATAGCGCGGCGAGCTGACTACCGGTCATTGATTCTGAAGATTCGTCGGCGATCGCAAGCTCCCGGGCAATGGCCTCGGCCGTCGCCGGATGGTCGCCGGTGATCATCACCGGCACGATGCCGGCCGACCGGCACTCGCGGATGGCTTCCAGCGCCCCCGGACGCGGCGGATCGATCAACCCGGCGAGGCCCGCGAACGTCCATCCCTTCCCCAGTTCGGCCTCGCCTATTTCGCCCACGCCTGCAAATTCGTCCCGGAAGGCGAGCGCCAGAACCCGGTAGCCACGCTCGGCCATCCTGTCGGCGGCCTCAAGAAGCGAGCCCGTTATCGCTGCCCTGCCCTGGGCCGTCATCTGATCCACACAGCCCTCGATGACGCGCTCCGGCGCTCCCTTGACCAGCGCCAGCGGGCCGTCCGGTCCGTCATGAAGCGTAACCATGCAGCGCCGCTCGGCTTCGAACGGCAGCTCGCCGACTCTCGGCAGGCCCTCGGAAAGCACCTGCTTGTCGAAGCCCATCGCTCGCGCGCCCTCTAACAATGCGACCTCGGTCGGCTCACCGCGCAGGTCTCGGGCATCGACATCGTTGCACAACGCGAGTACCTCGCCGATACGCTGACCGAGTAGGTCGGGCAATGGTGCGGACAGGTCGCGATGCTCCCCGCCTGCCGCGTAGAGGATCGACAGGGCCATGCGGTTCTCTGTGAGTGTTTGTCTTGTCCGCGCAGATGTACGTGACTGAGCCGAGCGACTCGACCGCGGGCAGCCGCCTGACCAACGCGCTATTCTCCCCCAGCCGCCGCGCGCCGATGCCGAGCGAGAGTGTAATCACTGCCGGTAGCGCCTCCGGCACAGCCGCGACCGCGAGGCTCAGCGCGGTCATGAACATCAATAACGCCGGCTGGCCCTGCAGCATCCCCGTTGCGAACACGATGGCGCAAATTGCCAGCACGACGAGCGCGATCCGCCGGCTGAAGCGGGCGAGGCGCAGTTGCAGCGGGGTTCTCGCATTGCGGGCACCACGCAAAAGGTCGGCGATGCGGCCGATCTCGGTGGCTCGGCCCGTCGCGATGACGACGCCACTCGCGCGCCCGCGCGTCACGAGGGTGCCTTTGTAAGCCATGTTGAGCCGTTCGCCCAGAGCCGGCGCACTGATGTCCACGACCTCATCGGTCTTGGAAACGGGCACCGACTCCCCGGTAAGCGCGGACTCGTCCGCGCCGAGGTCGACTGTGCTGATCAAGCGCATATCTGCCGGCACGACATCGCCGGCTTCGATCTGCACGATATCTCCCGGGACGACCTGCCGTGCCGGGATCTCGCTCATGTTCCCGTCCCTCAGAACTCGCGCTGTCGGTGCGCTCATGCGCCGCAGGGCTGCGATCGCCCGCTGCGCGCGATACTCCTGGATCACCCCGACCGTCGCGTTGAGCAAGACGATGACGACGATCGCGACGGTATCGATCACGTCGCCCAGCCATCCGGCAATGATTGCCGCTGCAATCAGCAGCACGATCATCACGTCGGCGAACTGATGCCCAAACAACCGCAGTACGCCAGGTCCGCGTTGCCGCTCGATCTCGTTTGCGCCGATCTCCTCGAGCTTTACGCGAGCATCACGCTCGCTCAGTCCGAAGTCTGGAGACGTACCTAGCGAGCGCAGGATGGTGGCCGCATCCTTGCGATGCCATGGCTCGACCGGGTGAGGACGGTTCATTGCTCAACGCTGGAAGGCGACGTACTCCTCCTGCAGCAATTTTGCGTTCGCCGCCGCGAGCCTTGCGATCGGAACCCGCGGCCCGGAGCAGGACACGTAATTCAGGTCCACGTGGTGACAGAACCGGATCGATTCGGGGTGCCCGCCCTGCTCGCCGCAAATTCCGATCTTGAGGTCGCTGCGGACCTGTCGGCCGTTGTAGACGGCCATGTTGATAAGCTGCCCGACACCTTGCACGTCGAGCACTTCGAACGGGTTGTCCTGCAGGATCCCCGAGTCGTTGTACATGGGCAGGAACTTGTTTTCGGCGTCCTCGCGGGAGAAGGAGAAGGTTGCCTGGGTAAGATCGTTGGTTCCGAACGAGAAGAATTCGGCGCTCGCCGCGAGTTTTCTTGCGCGGGTGCAGGCGCGCACGGTTTCGATCATCGTGCCGAACCTGAAATCGACGGCCTCGCCGAACTCCCTCTTCAGTTGCGCCGTCCTGCGGTCCACGGTGCGCCTCACGTGCTGCAGTTCCTCGGACGTGATGACCTGCGGCACCATGATCTCCGGCTGCACCTTTATACCGTTCTTCGCGCACTCGGCTGCTGCTTCCAGGATCGCCTCGATCTGCATCTCGTAGATCTCGGGATAGGTGATACCCAATCGCACACCGCGGTGACCGAGCATCGGGTTGGTCTCCTGGAGCTCCCGCACCTTCTTCAGCATGCGCTCCTTGGTGCTTATTGCATCGATAACGATCTCTTCATTGAGTTCGCTGAACGGCTCGGGCAGTGGCGACGGCTGGACCATCGTCGCCAGCGCGGTTTCACGCCCGCGCACGACGTCGCGGTAAAGGCTCAGCGTCCTGATCTCTTCCAGCAGTTGTTGCTCGGTCGGCAGGAATTCGTGCATTGGCGGATCGAGCAGGCGCACGGTAACCGGATCAGGCGACATGACGGTGAACAGGTCGATGAAATCGGCGCGCTGGATAGGCAACAGCCGGTTCAACGCCGCTTTGCGGTCTTCGGCATTGTCGGCAAGGATCATGTCGATAACGATGGGCAGACGATCACTCGCGTTGAACATGCGTTCCGTGCGACAGAGACCGATGCCCATGGCGCCATACTCGCGCGCCCGCCGGGCCGCATCCGGAGTGTCAGCATTTGCCATGACCTTGAGATCGGCGGTCTCGTCCGCCCACTCCAGCAGCGTCCGCAGGTCGTCGGAGAAGTCCGCCTCCAGGGTCCGGATGGCTCCCAGGTAAACCTCTCCGGTGCCGCCATCGAGGGTAATGGTGTCTCCCTCGTGAATTACGTGGCCGCCAACGTGGGCCATTCTCAATGCAACATCCACGTCGATGCCTTCCGCCCCGGCAACGCAGGGCTTGCCCATGCCGCGCGCGACGACAGCCGCATGTGACGTCTTGCCGCCACGGCTGGTCAGTATTCCCTCGGCGGCGAAGAAGCCGTGAATATCCTCGGGCCGCGTCTCTTCCCGTACCAGTATGACCTGCTCGCCGGTATTGCCGAGCTTTTCGGCGAGATCGGCATCGAACACGCATTTGCCGGATGCAGCACCCGGGGATGCGGGCAACCCGTGGGCAACGGGCTCATCACTGCTGTCAGGATCTAGAGTGGGGTGCAACAATTGCTCGAGGATCTCGGGTTCTATCCGCAGGAGCGCCTGGTCCTTGCTGATCAGCCCCTCACTGAACATGTCGACTGACGTCTTGACCTTCGCAGCCGCGTTCATCTTGCCGTTGCGCGTCTGCAGACAATAAAGCGTGCCTTTCTCGATCGTGAACTCGTAGTCCTGCACTTCTCCGTAATGTGTTTCGAGCTTGTTGCGGAGTTCGACGAGCTGCGCGTACTGTTCCGGCATCTCCTGCTCCATCTCCGTGAGCGGCTTCGGCGTCCGGATCCCGGCGACGACGTCCTCACCCTGCGCATTCGTCAGGTATTCGCCGAACATCTCGTTGCAGCCCGTCCCGGGGTTACGCGTGAACCCAACTCCGGTAGCGCAGTCGTTGCCCATGTTGCCGAACACCATCGTGCAGACGTTAACGGCAGTACCATTGGCCATGTCGGGCGTGATATTGAATTCACGTCGATAATCGATGGCGCGCTTGCCCATCCAGGACCGGAACACGGCTTCGACAGCCAGCTGCAGCTGGCGCATCACGTCCTGGGGAAACTCGTCGCCCGTCTCCTGCCGAACCACAAGCAAAAACTTCTCGCTGATCTCCCTGAGATGCGTTGCCTCGAGGCCGACGTCGGCATTGACGCCCGCACGTTGCTTGACGTCATTGAAGTGCTCGTCGAATTTCTCATCCTCGATGCCGAGGGCAACCTTGCCGAACAACTGTATGAAGCGGCGGTAGGCGTCATAGGCGAAGCGCTCGTCGCCGGTCTGCTCGATCAGGCCCGCGAGCGTCTCGTCGTTGAGCCCGAGGTTCAGTATCGTGTCCATCATGCCGGGCATCGATAGCGCGGAACCGGAGCGGACCGATACCAGCAGCGGATTGTCGGCAGCACCGAATTTCCTGCTCGTCGCCACCTCCAGCTCTGCGATCGCGCTACTGATCGACTTCATCAACCCGGCCGGAATCTCGTTCGCCACGAGATAGTCGAGACAGGCTTCCGTCGTGATCACGAATCCCGGCGGCACATTGAGGCCGATCTGAGTCATCTCGCACAGATTGGCACCCTTGCCGCCAAGCAGTTTCTTGTTCTTGCCGTCACCTTCGGCGAATGAATAGACGAGCTTCTTTTTCATGCGATTCATGGCTTCCCGGGTAGCGGTCAATTCCAATTCAATGCTGCCCCCCTGCTGCCGGCCGGCCTATTGGGGCAAACCCCTAGCGGCGTTTAGCCACCCGAAACATTGCCGTCCGGTCGTGCATGGACAATACTCTCCCGCTGCGCGTATCGGGGGGACTCCGAGCAAGTGTCCTGCATAAGGTAATGGATTTCACGCTTTACTGGTTCATGTTTCCGGCTTCGATCCTGGTCGCAACCTGCGCGATGCTGAGCGGCATCGGCGGAGCCGCCCTGTTCACGCCGATTTTCATCCTTGTCTTCCCGCTGCTCGGCCCGGAGTACGTGCTGGGGTCGACGATCGCGGCCATCGGAACCGCGCTGATCACGCAGACCTTCGGCTTCCTCTCCGGTTTCGTCGGCTACTACCGCCGCAAGCTGATCGACTACCGCCTGGCTACGCGGATCATCCTGGTGTCGGTGCCGGTGGCGGTGGCAGGTGCCCTCACAGCAGGTATCGTACACGACAGCGTCCTGCTCGCGAGCTATGCAGTGCTCATTGCAGTCCTGTCGATCGTCATGTGGCGCAACCGGCCGCCGACGCGCGCCGACGCGGCCGCGACAACCGCGATGGAACTGTGCACGATCGTCGATTCGAAAGGACACTCCTACAGCTACCAGATGCCGCGGCTCGGGCTACGCAGCAAACTGCTGACCGGAATCGGGGCGTTCCTGACCGGTATGGTATCCGTGGGCATCGGCGAAGTAACGATCTCGCAGCTGACGCGCAAGGGCCTGCCGATCGCTGTAGCCGCGGCGACGTCCGTGCTGGTCGTGATCACCACGGTCGTTTTCGCGTCGACGACGCTGGTCGTTCAGTTGGTCAAGAGCGGTGGCTGGGCCGCGGTACCGTGGAACCTGCTGTGTTACGACATCCCGGGTGTCTTGATCGGAGGCCAGATCGGGCCGCGGCTGCAGGGAAAGATCTCACCCCACGCGATGCGCAGGGCAATCAGTATCCTGTTTGTCCTGCTTTCGGTGGCAATGATGTTCGTGGCGCTCCGCAAGCTCGGGACCGTGTGAGACGCCCTGAGTCAGCTCACTGTCCGCGGGATCAGAGGGTGTCGAGAGCGGCGACGGCATACATAGAAATCACCATCTCACTGCCGCGACCCCGGTACGACGAGCGCCGGCCGGCTACATCCAGATGTCTCGCTGCAGGATCACCTCGGACAATCGCCGTATGGCCTCGACGAGCGCCGCATCACGAAGTGTTGGCGATGCGCCGTCACCGCGATTGTTTTTGTCGCGTATGTGCTGCCAGCGGGCGACGATCGCGTCCACCGCCGCCTCTATCTTGTGCTTCAGCTTCCTCTCCACCTCGTCGAGTGGCCACTGCTGGTTTTCCAGGTTCTGGACCCATTCGAAGTAACTGACAATCACCCCGCCTCCGTTTGCGACAATATCCGGCAGCACGACGACGCCCCTTTCCTGCAGGATCTCATCAGCCTCGGGGCTCACGGGCGCGTTCGCTGCTTCGACCACGAGTTTCGCCTGGACCCTGCCGGCATTTTCCTCGAGGATCTGGCACTCGAGCGCGGCCGGTATCAAGATGTCGCAGTCACAGGTCAGCAGGTCCTCGTTCGTAATCGTTTTCGTCTCCGGAAGTCCGACAACCGTGCCGTTCTCGGCTTTGTGCGCCAGCACCTCGTCGGGGTTCAGGCCGTCCACGTCGGCGACACCGCCCTGTGAGTCGGACACACAGATGATCCTGGCGCCCGCTTCGTGGAAGAGCCGCATCGAATTCGACCCGACATTGCCGAGTCCCTGGATCGCAATCCTGAGGCCCGCGACACTCTCGAAGCCCTCGCAGATACCGTGTTCAAGAAAGCGCTCTGTGGCATTCAGGCAGCCGCGCCCGGTTGCTGCATCGCGACCCAACGACCCGCCAAGGCGCAGCGGTTTGCCCGTTACAACGGCGCGATTGTTCTGACCCCTGTGAAACACGTCGAAGGTATCGTAGATCCAGGCCATCGTCTGCTCGTTGGTGTAGACATCCGGGGCCGGAATGTCGGTATAGGGCCCGATCGCATCGCCTAGCTCGATCACGAACCGCCGCGTAATGCGGCGCAGCTCGGCTTGGCTCAGTTCCTTGGGATTGCATACGACGCCGCCCTTTGCGCCACCGAACGGCACGTCGACCAGCGCCGTCTTCCACGTCATCAGTGCCGCCAGCGCCGCGACTTCGTGCTCCGTTACGTCAGGGTGATACCGAATGCCGCCCTTTCCGGGCCCGCGAGCGGTGTTGTGCAGAACCCGGAAACCGTGGAAGGTCTGCACCGAATTATCGTCCATGTAGATCGGAAAGCGCACGTGCACGGTGCGCTTGGGCGTTACGAGGTAGTCGATGAGCCCGGACTTGAGGTCATCGATCCATGACAGGGCCCGATCGAACTGGTGCTGCGCAATGACATAGAGATCGAGGCCGTTGTCGGCCCCCGCGGCGTTGTTCATGCCGTCCCTCCTCTCAGGGGAAAGGCCTGTCGAACATGATGTCACCTCTGCGATGCCATCGCGCTACGTAGAATCGCGTACTGGGTCGCGCCCCTGGCGCCAATTCTATTTGCGCCGACTCTGATGAACCGCCGAGATCTTCCTCCCGGCACCACCAGGTTCCTCGACAGGACATCTTCGGCGAGCGTGACTATTTCGCTTTAGACCATCGGCTAAGACCGCCCCAAGTATGGCGCTATCTGAGGTAACCTTGTGCTGCGGAGACGTTGAAGGAGGCACGCACCATGGCATTCACGGCGGATATAAATAAGTTCGAATTTGGTGAAAATTATCACTCCGCCTTTGCTGGCAAACGAGTGCTGATTACGGGCTCCGGGAAGGACGGAGGAATCGGCCAGGCACTGGCCCTTGCTGCAGCCGCTAACGGTGCTGCCGCTGTCGGTGTCCATTTCCACAGCAGCTACAGGGACGGCTTCGACCTCGTCGACGCCATACGCGATCGCGGCGTCGATGCGTTTGCACTGCAGGCCGATGTGACGAGCCTCTCCGACCTGTGGGCCTCGCGCAGCTATATCATCGAGCACATGGGTGGCAAGAGCCCCGACATCATCGTCTGCAACTCCGGGCTTTCGGAAAAGGGCTATCGATTCGGCCGGGCGCTGCCCGAAATAGAGGGCGAGAGTCGCGCGGAACGCCGCGTAAGAGTGCGGCAGTCGTTCATGGACAACCTGCGGGAATCGCGCCTCGTGATGGACACGAAGATCGACGGCTTTGTGTCGTGGACACACCTGTGGGCGGGCGAAGCGCTGTATCACAAGACACCCTTGCAGCTGGTCTACGTCTCGTCGATGCAGGCCATCGAGCCCGGCATCGCCGTACCGGGTTACGTCGTCGCCAACTGGGCGGTGCTGCGGCTCCCGGAAATCCTGCGCGTCAACCTCGGCCGCGCATCGGACATGGTGAGTTCCTGCTGCGTCATGTTCCCGTTTATCCGAACCGGCATGACCGAGGCTTACGCCGACAATCCCAAGGTATTCGGCCGTTGGCAGTCGCGCATGCTCGAGACGCACGAAGCGGCGCAAAGCATGGCGCAGCTCTTGATGCGCCCGGCCGACGAACTCAATCTCGGCAACTTCAAGCTGGGGGTCAGCGGGGAGCCCGACGACATCAGCGTTGCGTGGAGCCGGGTTCGTCTCGAGGTCGAGGAAGACGCGCTCGATTGGAATCCATAAAGCGCGCGAGCTACTGAAAAACAAGACTTTTTCGCCGCGCGAATTCGCCGCGCTGTGGGACGCGCAGTCTTGACTCAGGGCTTGAACGGCCTATACTAATGAGTGCCTGTAAGTTCGCTTTTCACTATGCACACCATTTCGAAGTCCCTTCAGAAGTTTCTTCCGTAGTACCTCGTCCGGTATTTCATAAGTACAAGCAATACTTTCAGTCAAACCGGCCCTCGGACAGGGCTGTTATTTTTTTGGATTAATCAGGAAATTACTATGGCTACCACAACAGGTACTGTGAAATGGTTCAATGAAGCCAAGGGCTTCGGATTTATCGAGCAGGAGAACGGCCCCGACGTATTTGCGCATTTCAGCGCGATCCAGGGCGACGGCTTCAAGACGCTCGTCGAAGGCCAGAAGGTCGAATTCGAGATCACGCAGGGCCAGAAAGGGCCGCAGGCATCGAACATCGTAGCCCTGTGACCTTCGAATCCGCGTGAACCAGAAAGGGCCCCGATGGGGCCCTTTCCATTGGTGCCGCGCACGTCTGCCCCTGGCCGCAGAAGCCTATTCTCGAAACTTTGGAGCACTCAGATGAGCCACGCAAAATCCGGAGACACGGTAAAAATTCACTACACCGGCACCCTCGACGACGGCACCCAGTTCGACTCGTCTGCAGGCCGGGATCCACTCGAATTTGAAGTCGGCAGCGGCCAGGTCATTCCCGGCTTCGACAAGGCCGTCGAAGGCATGTCGGTCGGCGATAGCAAGAGCGTTCGTATTGAACCGGACGAGGCCTACGGTCCGCGCCATGACCAGCTGGTCCAGGAGGTCGAGCGCAACGTATTGCCGGACGATCTCGATCCCAAGGAAGGTATGGCGCTGCAGAGCAGCAGTCCCGATGGCCAGGTAACGCAGTTCATGGTAACTGGTGTAACCGCAGAAACCATCACCGTCGACGCCAACCACCCGCTCGCGGGCCAGACGCTCAGCTTCGATATCGAACTCGTCGACATCGGCTAGCAGGAGCGGTTCTCCAAGCGCGATCGGAGCTTGGCCGGGTCGCACCTCCAGAAGCGCTCCTACGAATCCGTAGCGGCGCCGCGATTCAGTTCCGCCTCGACCTCGAACAGCTCTTCCAGGAGCCTGTGCCATTCGGCGTATTTGGCATCGACCCAGCCCTCGAGATCAGCGATGCGCGACTCCATCTCGTCAACGACCGGCCCTACTTCATTATTGAATGCAATTGCCAATCGATCCTGTTCCTGCGCCGTTACCCTGCCCCACTTATAGTTGTCGTACAGGTTCTTGATCGCCTCGTAACTGCCGCGCGGCGCCTCCGACCGGGTCTCCTCGGCGCGCCTGGCGTTTTGCCCGTCGTACTCGATAGACTTGAGCCGGTACTCGCGCCAAAGCGCATAAGTGGACGCGATCTCTTCGTGAAGTTCGCGAAATTTCGCGTCGACATTATCGGTAATCACGTACTCGGTCAGACGAATGCGCTCGATCCGGTCGAGCATGGGGTCGTTTCGCGCGGGTAGCCGTTCGATCGAGAACATTCCGTTCTCGTCTTCGGTGAGGTATTCCCCGAACGCGGATGGTGCCAGCTCAATCGCGTAGCGTATCAAGGAGGTTTCGATGATCCGCCCGAGCGCGCGATCGTCCAGCCGATCCCGGGCCACTTGCAGGCTTTGCGCGATCTCTGCGTAAAGCCCTGCTTGTCCGGACCCGGCGTCTGCAACGCCATCGTCCTCGCCTTGCACCAGGCGGCTCGCGAAAGCCTGGTCAAACCATTCGCGCCCTGTCGCGTCGACTGCGCGAACCCGGATTTCGAGGCGTTCACCATCGGAATGGATTATCGAACCACTGATCTCGACTTCGGCGGCAGAATCGGCTTCTGTCACGACTCTTACAGCGCCCCATTCGCCGCTCCCGACCAGCGTCTCGCGAAGTACGAACGGCAGGAACTTTGCCTCGACTTCGCGGATACGCGGAAAGATCTGCAGGTCGCGATGGAGCGAACGATCGTCCGGCACCCCCGGGTCGAATACCGATATCGAGACGTTGAGCACTGCGACGTCGCGTACCTCACCGACCGCCGGCTGCTGCAGCAGCAGACAGCCAATGACCATTACGGTCAGGAACCCGGACTTGCCCGTCACAGCTCGATCTCGCCGGTGCTGCAGACGCGCTTCATACTCAGCGTCTCGATACAGTTGAAATCCGGCGGCAATCGTTCGAATTTCTTGTAGAAACGTTGCAACGTAAACGGCACACGCGCGGTACTCGACGAGACCGTCGTTACCACACGCAGCTGCTGCCGGTCTTCGGACACGGTGAATCGGTGCGTCACCTGCAAGCCCTCCGGCAGTATCAGGTGAGACACGAGCTGGTCACTGTCCCAGCCGCAGATCTCGGTACCGTAGTCGCTTTCCGTGCCCTTGGCGACGCCATCATAGAACGCGCACAGCAGGGAAAAATCGTCCTTGCGATCCACCGTGATCTCCTGGTCATTTTGCGAAATCGTCAGGACCTGCGGCCGCGTGATGAGTTCTGCCAGGCGCGCGAGCGCCGTTATCGACGCCATGTCCCGGGACGACGGCTGCACGGGCCCGGGCCGTGTCGTGTAAGCCCGGTCTGCCGACGTCCGGCTCAGGTAGTAATAGATATCCCGCAGCACCTGGTTGACATCGTCACCGCGCGAGTAGTCCCGCTCCCAGGAACCGCTGAAATCAGCCGGCATGTCGCCATCGATCCGCATCATCTGCTCGTCGATGACGGGCCGCGCGGGCGTACAGGCCACAATCAGGAGGCTCAGGAAGATAATGGACAGGGTTCGCAGCATTAGTCCTTGGACCGTCGGAGTCGGAATTCGGTTCGGTTCGGTTTCAATACTCTCATTATTGGCGATGCCATTTCGAGTCCGAAAAACGGCCCGTGGCGAAAATATCCCGCTATCATAAAGGCGTGTCACCGCAGCAGGCTGTATGGTCGTCACGTGAACGGGAATTGCTGCACGGAAGAAAGATGCTACGCGAACTGGATGAAGCAGCTCGAGCGTTGGTTGCACCACGCGTGGTGTTGTTCGACTGGCATGCGACGCTCGTCGATACGCTCGACGCTATGTATCACGCCGTCGACGACGTGCTGCCGCAACTGCCCCAACTCGGCCTCATGGATGCGCTGATTTCTCACGAGGAGGCCAAGACGCCGGAAGACGCGCGCCTCGTCGACTACGTACGTGCGCACCAGCGGCTGCACCCGAAAATCAAGGCGGAGCGCCGAATTTCACGGACCGACATATTTGAAGTCCTGTTCGGCGGGGATGAGGACGCCAAGCACGTTGCGCACGAAGCGTTCAATGCCGCGTACCGTAACCACTACGGCGACGTACAACCATTGGAAGGCGGTGAACTCGACCTGCTGCTCGAAATGCACGCGTTCGACGTCAGGCTCGGCATCCTGACGAACCGGGACCGGGAGTTTTTCGAACGCGAGTTTGCAATCGTCGACGGGGGTGCGTGGCTCGATTTGTTCGAGACAACGGTATGCGGTGACGACAGCGGCCGGCGCAAGCCCAACCCCGACCCGATCCTCAAGGCTCTCGGGAACCTTGGCGAGGAGCCCGCTCCCAACTGCTGGTATGTCGGTGACAGTACGACGGACGTCATCGCGGCCAAGCGTGCCGGAATCACGTCCGTCTTTTTTAACGGCACCGGCTGGGATCACGCCTGGATCAACAAGATATTTCCGGGAACGGCTGCACACCCCTACCAGCCGGATGCAATCGTGGACGACTTCACGGAATTCAAGTGGCTGGTCGAGGAGTGTCTCGAGGTGGGCCACGACTGGCAGGGCGCCTGACGATCCGGGCTGCCGCCCGGCCGCAATGGTATCCCCGGCGATACACCGGAAAACGTTGACGGTTGAGTATTCGCGGGGTCGTCGGCGAACGGGCCGATCAGACATCGGGTTGGAACGAGGCATGTGCCTTTGATCGCTAAACGCGGTAATATCGCGAGGCGCTCGACAACAAGAACAACAAAATGGCGATCAACCTGATTCTGGCTGACAGCCCGCGTGTGCGTTACGCAACCGGGTCGATCATGTATTTCGCACAGGGCATCCCGTATGGCCTGCTGGCTATTGCGATACCGGCCTGGCTTGCGAGCCAGGGTGTAAGCGCCGGGCAAATCGCCTCGTTTCTTGCCGTGATCGTGCTGCCCTGGGCATTCAAACTGCTCTCGGGCCCGTTCATGGATCGCTACGAATTCCTGGCCATGGGCCGCCGCCGGCCCTGGATACTCGGGGCGCAGCTGGGGCTCACGCTGTCGTTTTTCGGCCTCGTATTCGTGGAGCAACCGGCCGAGCAAATCGGGCTCCTGATGCTGCTCGGTGTCCTGATCAATATCTTCGCCGCAACGCAGGACGTCGCGGTGGATGGCATGTCGATCGACCTGACCCCCGTGGAGGAGCAGGGTCGGCTTAACGCATTCATGGCATTCGGCAAGGCAGCCGGCTGGGGTATTTCCTCCGCCGTGTCCGGCGTGCTGCTCGTTACCTTCGGTCTCGGGGTAACGGCTCTCGTTGCGGCAACGATATCGGCCATCAT
>Ga0224503_10000195_pt1 | contig 17595 bp, 19 predicted proteins | sample SF_Oct11_sed_USG_2_FD_169106 | JGI IMG/M metagenome (GOLD analysis project Ga0224503, IMG submission 169106) | Sediment microbial communities from San Francisco Bay, California, United States - SF_Oct11_sed_USGS_21 | ecosystem: Environmental > Aquatic > Marine > Sediment | place: USA...
AACCAAGATTCATTGCCGACATCTTCAATTTTCGAAAAGTGACGGTTCATCCGAAATCATAAAAAGTACAGATCACTGGTACTCTTACCAGTATCGACACCATTCACAATAATATTTGATTTACAGATATCATATTTTTCTGGTGTCAGGTCAAGTAAATCCAATTTTTGACAATTGTCAAATCATCTCCGTCCACCGAAAGAGTAGTGAAAAAATCATTCGTCTTTTCCTTTGAACCTTTATCTCTGATCCTTGATCCTTCCTTGTATTTATTAGACCCATTTTCCATCATAAATTTAAGTCTTACTTATCTATGAATATGTTTGTATCTAATTGCAGCCAATTCGGATACTTCCCATTCCATTTCTTATTCCAGCGAATATCTATTCACTTCTATTATTCAAACTGACACTGACGATCATCCAAGTGTCGATCAGAAGTTACACATACTTAGTGCACAGAGAAATGTGCACTTCAAGATACTTAAAAAATAAAATTTAAGAAGTTTTTTCAACATCTGTCTACCGCGTATATGGTTCTCTTGCTGAATTAGCCTCAGAAATTAGCAACCAGATTGATCAGACAAAGACGCCGATTCAATTGAAACCTATTGTAAAAGAAGCGCTTAAGCTGATCAGGGCCTTTATACCATCTACCATTGACATTAATACTGCAGCCATTATAAATAATCAAAACATGAAAGGAAGGTTAAATGTTATCAGGAATAAAAATTTATAAAGTTAATGACTTTATTCGTAAAACGGAGACCGGAAATATCGATCTCGAACGATCAAAAAAGATTGTCAGAGAGCTTGCTACGGCTACCGGATTGCATACTGACCACAATATTCTGATGGATCTGAGAGAAACTAGCGTCTCTGCTGCAAGTATAGAAGATATAATGAAAATCGCTCTTGAGTTTGGCACCTATATTTCCTCTTTCAAAAATAAAATTGCCAACATTATACCTGATGATCCAAAACGAATGATAATTGCCAATCGTTTTAAGGCGTGTATGGATATTCAGGGATTTGAATACGAAATTTTTACCGATTATGAAAGTGCAATTGAGTGGCTGTCGAAGACAGAAGATTTAGATAATACAATCAGTTAGCCCCTGGGAGGACAACAAGATAAGGGCGTTGGGGATAAAGATCCCGGCGTCATATCAAATAGGACTTTGTTTTGTAATTCAGGACGCAATTTTGACAATTTTATTAACAGTCTTTTTCTGATAGTTAACGCATAATCGACCGATATGCTTGATGGCCCTTTCAACCTGCTCGTTCCAAATTCCTGCATTTAAACGCATACAGTTTGAATATTTATCTTTCATCGCAAAAAGACTGCCGGGAGCAAAAAGAATATTTTCTTTAACAGCCTCTTGATAGATGACATCCGTATCGATGGATTCCGGAAGTTCTGCCCAAAGTAAAAATCCACCACTTGGATTCGTTACTTTTGTTCCTTTGGGAAAATATTTCAGTATGCACGCGCGCAAACCAGAAACCTGTTTTTTAAGATCTTTTCTCAGTTTCCGCAAGTGACGTTCATAACCGCCTTCCTTCAAATACCTGGCAACAACAATTTGATTTATGGATGCTGTTGAAATATTTAATAAGGTTTTCATTTTGATAACCTGGTCATAGTATTTGCCAGGAACAATCCACCCAACTCTTAATCCGGGAGCCAGCGTCTTAGAAAAAGAGGAACACAGTATCACATTCCCCTCAGCGTCAAATGATTTACATGTCTCATCACGTGTTTCAAAACACAAATCACCATAAATATCATCTTCAATTAAAGAAATATTATTTTCCGTTAATAGCTCAACCAATTTCTTTTTCTTCCAAATGGGCATAGAAAAGCCAAGGGGATTGTTAACATTGGGAATTGAGAACATGGCTTTAATAGGATAATTTTCTATTACAAAACCCAGGGTATCTAAATTAACACCTTCAATCTGTGAACTCGGCAGTTCGATAATCTTTAGATTCAACTGCTCCAAAAGTTGAAGGAGATTAAAATACATGGGACTTTCAAAAACAACTGAATCGCCAGGTTTGCAAAGAACCATCAATGCGAGGAAAACGGCTTCATGGCACCCATTGGTGATAATAATTTCATCCGGAGATAAATCCAAACCAGATGAAAGCCCTAATCGCGCAATTTGCTCTCTTAGCTGTGAGTAGCCAGGAGACATTATGTAATTATATGATTCTTTTTCCTGATATCGTATCACTTCCTGGAAGTAACGTCCCATTTTTTGAGTCGGCCAAAATTCAGGGTTTAACGTCGCAATACCCAGACTGACTTCCGGCGTACACTGCCCCATGTTTTGAAAAGCGCCGTATATGTGACAAAGACTGACTTCCTGGGGATCCAATCGACTGGGATCGATTTCCTCCTTTGCTGGCGTATCGGAAGACTGCTTTTGAACGTAAAAACCCGATTGGGGCATGGCAAAAATATAGTTTTGGCGCTCTAATTTCCAATACGCTTCTTTCACCGTATTTATACTGACATTCAGCTCCCGGCTTAACTGCCGTATGGAAGGAATTTTCTCACCCGCTTTTAATACGCCGTTGTTAATAAGGTTCAGTATTCGTTCAGCCACCTGACCATATCGAGTTGGTTTCATAAACATCTCCCGGTGCAAGATTTAGATAATATCTTATATTTTAAGTATTAATTAAAGATACACATATTTAAAAATAAAGGGGTACAGTTTCTTCTAAAAACATATTGTGCCGTAAAAAAACTGTGCGATTACCCCTGTTTCCTTACAGTTTTATTAATTATACTTAAATTGAGCGATTGTCGAGGCTTGCCTGCCTCACCGCGTGCGGGATCTTTCGACTGGCGAGATCGCCGGTCGAAAGATCCCGCACGTTGGGAAGATTCAAGTTTCAAACATTAAAATAGGGTTTAATATGAAACTAACTTATTTATTTAAAGACATTGAAAAAGCAACGATTAAGTTATCAGAAAATCAACTGTTCTCTGTCAGAGGAAAAAATATTCAGATTAATTGTTTACATGGGGCACTTTGGGTAACCTGGCCCAAAAGGGGGGAAAAAATATTAAAAAGCGGTCAAACCTTTTGTGTTTCATCTAAAGGAAAGGTTTGCATAGTAGCTCTTTCCAATGCATCTTTTCAAATGAGCAAAAATAGATGGTATGCCAATGCAAAAACCCATCAAAAATCAGATGTAAGAAACGGGGATACAGATATTCTTCCGTCTCCTTTTGAAACCCATGGTTTTTTTGACCGAACAGAAAAGACATAGAAAAGATTTAAGTCTCAAGCCCGGCACCTATTCGTGCCGGGCTTTTATCATGAAAGACTTACGAGTGGATTACATCATCTGTCGTTACTTACTAAGTCGAAAAAGCTGATCTTGATTACCTGTTCTCCGGAATTTTGGTCGACAGGGCGCCCACCATATTTTTCATGTCTGTCGGATCTCCGTTGGGATGAAGCACAACCATAAGCACAGACCACTTGCCGAACGGTGATTCGGAAAGGTGCGTTTCATATATCCCATTTCCATCGGCATCCGTTTTAAACATATACGGCGGGCTGCCTGCTCCTATCTCATGTTTTTTAGGTTTCATATTTACAAACCAGACCGTATAAACTTTGTCGGGTTGAAGGCCTTTGGCCTTTATGCTCAAGCCGTCCTCACTAAAAAAGGCTGTTCCACTTGCGTTTGGATGAGTCTTGGCAGTCATTAAAGGCAGATTCACTGTTGCCAAAGAAAGGGTACCGAAAGTCAGGATACCAAAGACCACCGCCAGTATTATTATATTTTTGGTATTCATAGTTTTTCTCCTTCTTTATTAATATTTTAAAACTCCAATTGAACGAAAATGAACAATGGGGTATTATTTGGAGGTTATGGATTACTGAAACCGACAACATCCGACAAGGAACTGGTAACCCCTGATCGAAGTACGATTCGATATCAGTTGCATTATAGTCGTCTCAAACATGAAGACCTTACATAAATCTCGTCTCTTAGATCGAGGATTCGAAGATGCTTGTTTTTTTCTGGCTTGCGATAATTTCTCTTTTTTTGACGGTTGTTTGTACACTGGAAGCTACCTTGGGAATGCGAAAAATGATCGCCCTCGATAATGTTCCGCCCCTGCAACAGGAAAATGTTCCGGAAGTCTCTGTCATCATCCCGGCATGCAATGAGGCGGCAACCATTGAACCGGCTTTGAAATCCATACTGGCAATGGATTATGCCGATCTGGAAGTCATTGCTGTCAACGATCGCTCTATAGATCGGACCGGCGCCATTCTCGAGCAAATTCAAAAACAATATCCCGACTTACAGATCTATGACATCTCCGAGCTTCCTGAAGGCTGGATAGGAAAGAATCATGCCCTGCAGTATGGTGCCGAACGGGCCCGAGGAGAATATCTTCTTTTTACCGATGCCGATATCATCATGGAGAAGTCTTCTCTTGCCAGAGCCATTCACCATATGCTTGAAAATAAACTGGACCACATGAGCATGTTTTTCAAAAGCATCGCCCCTGGCGGACTATTGAATGCACTTATTCTGGACGCCGGTGGCGGACTCATGCTGTTGCTCAAACCATGGAAGGCAAAAGATCCAAAAAGCAAGCGATATATGGGAGTCGGTGCGTTCAATCTCATCAAGTCCGATGTCTACAAAGCAATAGACGGCCACAGAACCATTGCCATGCATCCAATCGATGATGTGATGCTTGGAAAGGTGATTAAACACAGCGGTTTTTTACAGGATTGCCTTCTTGGTCACAACTTTATACAGGTTGAATGGTACGTTACTGTGCGTGAGTTTATTAGCGGTTTAATGAAGAATACTTTTGCATTTTATAACTACAAGATGACCCATGTGTTGTTTGGTGTCCTTGTTGTTGTGATCATTAATATTCTGCCGGTTTTGGCATTCTTTTTTACTTCCGGAATTACCCGTGGTCTTTTCGGGGCAGCGGTCATGGTTCGCGTTTTATCTTTTGCCAGGGGATTTTCAATGACAGGCATCAACCCATGGTATTCGGTCTGGGCGCTTGTCACTTCTTACGTCTACATATACATCGCATTAAAAGCAGCCATAACCACGACAATAAACAGAGGAATTATTTGGCGGGGAACATATTATTCCCTTGATGAATTAAAGGCGAATCTTAAAAAGGCAAGGATGTAGAAAAATAAAACCTAAACTGAGCGTTTCAAATAGTGTCAGGAATATAAAAAATTAATAATTATAGATAAATATACATTGCCAAATTCGCTAATAGTTCTCATCCAATAGGTGAATGTATTTATGCATAAAATTGACACCATTTGAAACCCTTCGGGATTGCCGATTTTGTCGAATCTGCTGTGTTGCAGGGCGCTTGCGGTAGCCGACTACAGTGGCGCCCCCTGCGCCTTGCAGCTCCGGCAAACTCGACAATCGCTCATTTTAGGTAAAAAATAGCGTTCAGAGGTTCTGAGTTCACCGTTTCAGGCTATATTCCTGATCCATCGAGGATCCCGCATTGCGGGGAAGAGCATGACTTTCGATGCCTCGATAAACCTGGCCGGAGCTACAGTTGTCGAAATTGTTGCCGGAGTGCAAAATCTCCGATGACAAGTGCCGCCATACATTCGACGATGGGAACAGCCCGCGGGACCACACAGGGATCGTGGCGCCCTTTGGCTTCTAACACCGTTTTTCTGCCTTCGAAATCCACTGTTGTCTGCGGCAGACTGATTGTAGCCGGGGGTTTAAATGCTGTCCGGAAGACAATCGGTTCGCCGTTGGTAATGCCCCCTTGAACACCGCCACTGAAATTTGTCGTTGTACCCAGCCTGCCCTCCTTTAAAACAAAGGGATCATTATGCTGTGATCCGAACATGCGAGTACCGGCAAAGCCGGAACCGATTTCGAAACCCTTGGTTGAGGGTATGGAAAGCATTGCCTGGGCGAGTTTGGCTTCCACTTTATCAAATACCGGCTCACCCCAACCGGGCGGCACATTCCGGCAGACACATGTAATTATTCCACCAACAGAGTCGTCTCTTTCCTTTACGTTATCAATGAGCTGAACCATTTTATCCGCCGCAGGCCCGTCAGGACAGCGAACGATGGTTTGATCAACATCTTCTCTAGAAATTACGCCCTCATCAACATGGGACGCCTCAACTTCTCCGACAGCATGCACCCATGCAACGATTTCTATCCTGAATATTTCATATAAAAATTTATCGGCAATGGCACCTGCCGCAACACGACCGACAGTCTCACGGGCACTGGATCTGCCGCCGCCGCTGGCTGACCGGATGCCGTATTTCGTCTGATAGGTGTAATCCGCATGGGACGGCCGCGGAATCGATTGCATGGTTTTATAGTCGTCCGGTCGCTGATCTTTGTTGGCGACATACAGACCAATGGGCACGCCCAGGGTTTTACCCCTTTCAACACCGGATAAGATCGTCACGAGATCGGCTTCTTCCCGCTTTGTCGTCAATTTGCTCTGTCCGGGACGTCGACGGTTAAGCTGTTTCTGGATATCTTTTTCGGAAAGATTTATTTTGGCAGGACAACCGTCAAGAATCGCCCCCACCCCTTTGCCGTGGGATTCACCAAACGTCGTCACTTTTAAAAGGGTTCCGAAAGTACTGGACATATTTACAACATCCTTTCACCTCAGATTAGGTTACAATAAATGATGACAAACAAATTGGCATAAAATGATATTGGACACTTTCAAAGGGTTAGCATATGCGGGTGAAATCTTCAAATATTTCCAAAGAAAACCTTTCATTGTGTAATTCTTGTTAAAAAGAAGGCGAAATTTTTTATCCAAAAATAAATATCGTGATTGTTTGGAAAATTTTTGATTTATTTTTAGAGCAGAATAACCTATTCTAATTTTATAATTCAAATTTCGCATCTGAATACTGCTAAAACGCCTTTAACGGTGCAGGCTGGAAAAATTTTTTAATAAACTATCTAAATTTGAGGAGGCATTTCGTTATGGAACCAAAAATAGAGCGAGCCGTTTTTCGTGACTTGAGTTACGGCTTGTATATTGTGACATCCGGCAGTGAGGGCCGGTTGAACGGTCAAGTGGTAAACACGGTCATACAAGTCACCTCTGATCCGCCACGGGTTGCGGTCATAATAAACAAAAAGAATCTCACCCACGAATTTATTTTGAAAAGCAAGGTGTTTTCCGCTACGGTGCTGGAAGAATCTACGCCCATGACGTTTTTGGGTCCCTTCGGCTTTAGGTCGGGAAGAGATATCGACAAATTCTCCAAAGTGGCATTCAAAGAGGGTATTACCGGTTGCCCCCTGATCACCGAACATGCTCTGTCCGTATTAGAAGCTGAAGTTATTGATCAGATCGATCTGGGAACCCACACGATCTTTGTCGGTAACGTGGTTAGCAGCGAAATACTGAAGAAAGGCGCACCCCTTACATATCAGTATTATCATCAGGTGCTTAGGGGGAAGTCGCCTCCAAATGCACCAACTTACGAAGCGAAACAATGATGTCTTACCTTAAATAATTTAAAGGAAAATATCATGCCATTCGCCGAAGTAAACCAAACGACACTCCACTACCGTTTCGATGGACCCGAGCAAGGACCTGTCGTGATGCTTTCGAACGCTTTGGCCTCGGACCTCACCATGTGGGAGTTTCAGGTTCCCGCGCTTGTGGAGGCAGGCTATCGGGTACTCCGATATGACAGCCGTGGTCACGGTCATTCGGCGGTACCCGAAGGTCCATACTCCATCGATTTGCTGACGGCCGACGCCGTAAGTTTAATGGATACGCTCGGTTTGGATAAGGTTCACTTCTGTGGTCTTTCCAAGGGCGGAATGATCGGCCAGATGCTGGGCTCGCAATATGGTGACCGGTTAATCTCGTTGACGCTCAGTTCTACATCAGCCTACATGGCTCCTAAAGAAATCTGGGATGAACGCATCGAAACCGTTCAAAAGGGCGGTATGGCTGTCGTCGTCGACGGAACCCTTGATCGATGGTTCACCAAAGCGGGTCAAACGCACCTGGCATCTTCGGTTGAAAAGATCCGACGCGTCTTTTTGAATACATCTGTCCAAGGATTTTGTGCGTGCTGTGCCGCAATTCGAGATATGGACCAGCGAGAAACCATACGCACCGTTTTGACGCCAACGTTGGTGATGGTCGGAGAGCACGATTCCGGTACGCCGGTGTCGGCAGCGGAATACATCCACCAGGGAATATCTTCTTCGGCGTTGACAATTATTTCCGATGCAGCACACTTCGTTCAAATGGAACAGTCAAGCATTTTTAACCATGCACTCTTAGAGTTTATAAAGGTAAATGTAGGACGTTGATGACCAAAAGGAGAAATATATGCAGGAAGGACATTATAAAAGTGCATTAATATTAGGTGTCTGTATTTTATTGGGCCTGGTTTTTTTGGGATTTTTTTTAGGATCTAGCGCCATTAAGTTTAAAGAGTATGAACGTACCGTCACCGTAAAAGGGCTTTCAGAAAAAGAATATCCTGCCGATGTTGCTCTATGGCCTATCAATTTTTCATCCGCAAACAATGATTTAGCAGAATTGTACGCATCCATTGAAAAAGATACCAATGAAATCATTGATTTTTTAAAAGACAATGGTTTTGAAAAACAAGAAATAACCGTATCTCCTCCCGGTATTGGCGATAAACTTTCCCAAGGCTATGAAAAATCAAGGATTGAATTTAGATATACCGCCACACAAACCATTACGGTTTACTCGAAGAAGATTAAAGATGTCAGAGCGACAATGAATAAATTGGCAGAGCTTGGGAAAAAAGGAATTGCTTTTACAGGTCACAGCTACCAAAATTCCACTGAATACCTATTCACGAGATTGAATGAAATAAAACCCGTCATGGTAGAAGAGGCCACAACGAAAGCCAGAGAAGTTGCCGAAAAGTTCGCAAAGGATTCTAACAGTAAGTTGGGAAAAATAAAAAAGGCGAGACAAGGGCAATTTTCAATTAACAACAGGGACAAAAATAATCCCCACATTAAAAAAATCAGAGTTGTTTCAACTGTAGAGTACTATCTGTCTGATTAGCGGAGCTAAAAAATGAAAGAGACAAACGTTCAGTCGGAATCAAAAATCCTGATTCGACGGCAGCATCGGATGACAAGCATCGTACTCAACCGTCCTCGCGCGTTGAACAGCCTCAATCTTGAAATGATCCGTTTGATCCGGAAAGCCCTGGACGAAATAGAGGCCGACGAACGCTGCCGGTTCGTTTTGTTGTATGGCGCCGGTGAGAAAGGATTCTGCGCCGGTGGAGATGTTAAGGCACTGGCCCAGGCCATACAGCAAAAAAGCGCCTTTAGTGCAGATATGATTCTGGAACAAGAGTACGATATGCTCTTGCGACTCCATCGGTTTCCCAAACCGGTGATCGTCCTTGCCGACGGCATCACCATGGGAGCGGGACTGGGAGTGGCCGCTTCGGCCGACATGGCAGTGGCCACAGAGCGCACCCGTATGGCCATGCCGGAGACCAGAATCGGTTTTTTCCCGGATGTGGGCTCAACCGGTTGGATGTTTGACAGATGCCCGGCGGGTTATCCCGAATATCTGGGGCTGACGGGCTATGAAATGAATGGCGCCGAAACCGTGCGGGTGGGTTTTGCCACCCATTTGTCGTCATCGGATCGGCTGCCGGAACTGATAAATATTCTGGAAGGATATGAGACAAACCTGCCGAATTCGAGAATCGAGGCTGCAAAGCAACTGGCCTCGGCACTTGACCCGTTTTTTGAAAAAGACATTAGCGCCAACACCGATATGGACGAATGGGTGGCAGCCTATTTTGATGGAAAAAGCGCTCTTGTAGAACTCATAGAATCCCTGAGACAATGCAGTATACAAACCCACCTTTGCGACCAGGTCTTTGAGCGGCTTGCGGAAAGATCTCCCACGGCACTGGTGGTGACCCTGAAACTTTTACGGCACAACGAGCATCGCCCTCTTGAAGACGTCTTTCAGACGGAACTTTCAGCCGCGCGTTTTATTCTGAATCATCCCGATTATGTTGAGGGTGTAAGGGCGCGTTTGGTGGACAAGGACGACAATCCCCGCTGGCAGCCGGATAAAATAGAAGCGGTCAAAGATCCGGATTTGAAACTGTAGGTTTATCAAGATCGATCTCCGGTTTAATTGCAAATTATTACTTCACAATTCAGGGGTTGACACCGATCTCATGTAAATTTTAATGATATACAGAGGGGTTGTAAAATGTGATGTCTTCAAATGTCAGACACCTTGCCATGACATGAAATCCATCAAATTGATAGGTATCAAATTCGAACTATAAATATCAAGTCCAGATTGTTTTTCAAGTATCCTTTCCTGATCTCATCTCTGTCATTTGCTGTGATTATTCTCTTGTCGGTGGTTCGGTTGCGGCTTTGATCTGTAGATGATATTTCAGGAATCGTAGTAATGATTTGAACCCAATACTCACGATTTTTAGGATTACCTTCATTCATCAACGAGGCAGACGCAAAAAAACCGGCAAACCGGTTAAAACTCAGACCACAAGATGTTGATTTTTCCCGCCTCCATCCAGCCAGGAAAATTAGGATTTATTCAAGTGTGATACTCATAAGGTATCAAATTCATTAAGGGATTTTATTGCTCAGCGATAAATTGCAGGTATCTGGAATCAGCCTTCTTATCTGGTATTGAAAATATTACCGGTTTTAAACCAACCCCATAAACCCCATTCTCATTCATAAAATTGAGTGTACAAACCTAAGCTGTATTAGATTTTCGATAGTGGCAATTTGTTTATCCTATTCCTAATTTTTCGACATTTGAAGTATTCTCGGCTTCAATCTTTAAGGGTCAAAAACCATCCTTATTTTTGACCAATTATAAATCTATTGGATATGGAATATAACTTTAAGATCTTATAGAATTTGTCTAATGACCCATAATGATGTAATCTGCATTCTCTCCGGTTATCGTTTTCGGACTGATAGAACCGGAGACCTCCGGAAGAATGACTGCGTAGGAAAGGTTCGAGCGTTTACTGATCTGCTTTGGAATGCCTTTTTTTCTGGCATGACCGGAACCAGTGATGAGAATGATGGTATAGTCCGGATTTTTATCCAAAAACGCTAAAGCGTTGATAGCCATAACATTGTCCCAGATCAACTGAGCTTCGCAGAAATGTGTGAAGTTTAGTTCCCCGTGAGCATGAGCACCAAAGGCATTTTTGATAAAATCCATGTATTCCTTATCGACACGGCAAGAGACTTCCGATAACTTACCTTTTTGTTTTTCGGATAAAGATTTAAACCCCATTTGCGACACTTGCCTTGTAATGTCCCTGGATACATTAAGGCCGACCATGGGGACTTTGTTTTTTCGTGCTAACTCAAAAATAGGACTGTAAAGTTCCCATGGAAAATTCCAGTTCTCGTAGTAAATTCTCTTAAATTCCCTTACGTTCAATTTGCCTGAAACCCATTTATCTATATCTGACTGGCTCTCACTCTGAAACATCTCAAACCCGATAGCTAAGGGTACACCGGATTCGAAAACGGCCCGAATGATGTGAAGCTGGCTTTCGTGATGGGCTTTATTGTTGTGAAATTCGCCCACTAAAATGATCCTATTCATAGTTAAATTGGGCAATACCTCGGAAAGCGTGGTTATTTCTTCTTGAGCCAGGTCATACATTCGATGGTCGTAATAATTTTTTTCGACTTGTGAACAGCCGATTGTGAAAACCGAAAGCATGAATAAAACAAACCATATCCTCATGAATTAATCTCCGTATCATTACAACTGGTTGGAACAGACTATTTAAGATTGAAAACATGGCCATGTGGAGTATGTAAATACTCGAACTGTTCGATTCGTAGAAACGAAATATCAGACAGCACCAAACATCCTTCCAATACGTCCAAAGAAAAGTAGTGATCTAAGAAATCCTCGCCTTCCTTTCAACCCTAATACGGCCAAGTTTAACATGCCGATTTGTGCATACACGGTCCAGCCAAGGTCTGCAAGATTTGTGTTGAGCATAGATATTTTCATAGGCAATCTGTGATGCCTGTCTATGCTGATCAAGGCTCGTAGCCCTGAACGAACAGAGGGCGTGGTAACCGTGATGCTGTCTTTTGCAGCTTTGACAAGAATGTCCTCTCCGTTAAAGGAGAGGACCATCTTTGCAAAGATGTACACGGAATTATCCATTAACACTCTCTTCGTCACCATTTTCTGAGGTTCTAACTTTAAGGGTGCCGTTTAATTTCCAATTTGCATGGGATGCTTCTGATGAAGCACTACTTGGAACGGAAACCTCTAAGTTTTCAAACTCATAAGTAATTTCAGCATCCCTGCCGGTTAGTTTATCATAAAGAGCCATTCCTAACTCAGGCCAAGTCGTTGTATCTTCTGTGTGTTCTATCATTGTTCTACCTCCTGTAAAATAAAATCAAAATTCTCGATATACTTCATAGCTTAGGTGATGTTACCTATCGTTTCGAATATTTTCCGCTTAGATATTGTAATCCAACCATTTTACTGCGTCATCTAAACTCTGTCACGACTGGATCTACAACTTGCAAGTCGAAGATTTTTCTTTAAAACAGCTATTCAAAAAGTAGGCAATAGTAATAATAGTAATGGTTGTTCCGATCATAACGCACCTCCTGTTTATTTAACCATTAACTTATTAATGCTCAATATATGTATTTCATGGTTGGTTTTCCCTTGATTAGAAGGTATGGCTGAAACGTTAAAATGCAATACTGGTTAAATGAGGTTTTAATAATAGGTTATAACTATCATAAAAAGGGTTCAGAGACTTTAATAATGCTTTGGAATTTGTCGTCGAAGGATTGATATGGAGAAGTCGTATGGCGAGAAAACATAACTCTAGAGTTCATTCTTCAGAGTTCTATTTTAAATAGAATAGCGGGCTAAAATTTTAACGTTACTTTCCCTTGCCCCTCACTTGTTCACGCATCTTCAATATGTCTCCAATGGCATGTCGATACAAATTTGGCTGGTTCTCTTTGTCAATTTCTCCCAATCTGTCAAGCTTGGCATTCAAAATAAAAAATTCTTTAGTCACATGCTGAGAGTCGGAGAAGAAATGTCGCATATCATCCGCCAATTCGAGATCAATTGACCATGTCTGTGGAAACCAATCACTGGGTTTATTTTCTTTTTGCCTTAGTGCATTGAGATAAAGTGTAATAAAGTGAAGGTATACCTGCTTGACATAGGCTACCAGTTCCTCCGGCAACGTTGAAATATCGCCTAAATGTTTTTTAGTTGCTGCCTTAAACAATTTTTCTAAATCATCCATCTGATTTATTGACGAGATCATGGCGTGTCCTCTCCTGTAACCCGATTTCATTCCACCCCGGGCCCCGCATGCACCTCCAGCTGACATAGAGTCGGCAAAACAAGGACACAATTAAGCCATGTTCTGCCAGTGGTTGCAATTTGAACACATCAAATCTTCAAGCTGCGCTATCATAATTTAGTTTCCTATTTTTGGAGAGCGTCACCGATGCGCCGGTAAATCTGGTGCAGGTCTTCACCCGGTGAAAATACTGTCCCGGACTGCCACTCATTGGCAAGGTCATCGTCTGTCACACCCAACTGATGACATAACATCCGGGCTTGATGCCAGGTCGGCAGCCACACCAGTTTTTCAACCATATTTTCAACGCTGCCGAAAATCTTGATAAACCTTGGCAGGCTCAATATAAAGTAAATTTTCCCTGGAAATGGAGACTCCGTTTTGATGAACCCATCCGGATCCCACACGAAACATCCCACATGCGGCTGCCAATTCAAACCGAGTTTTTTCAGATCCGATGCCAGTCGACAAATTTGTTCGCTAAACGGAATGGGTGCCAAATCTTTTTCTGGATTGAAACGTATCGCAAGCATGGTTGTCTGTTCCTTCGACTTATTTTATAGCCTCTTTAAACGGTGCCATTCCAATTCGTTCGATTGTTTTGCCGAGGCGTTCACGCTTTTCTGCATTTTCCTGATAGCACTGGAAAAGTTTATCGACAACCTGCAATACCTCGGCATCATCCAGGCCCGACACGATTTCTTCAGCAATCCGCGGTTCGGCACCTACGTTGCCGCCGATGACGACCGTCCAGCCGTCCTTTTTCCCGATCAGGCCAATATCTCGCACCCATGACTCGGCACAGCCCAGATGACAACCGGATACCGCCATCTTAAATTTGCCGGGCAACTCTTTTGCATGATAGCGCTTGTCCAGCTCCATGCCAATGCCCAGAGCATCCTGGCGGCCCACCTTGCAAAATGTGGTCCCGGGACAAGCCCTGACGCTGCGAACACACAACCCCACTGCCGCCCCTTTTTCCAGTTGCAGTTCATCCCAAATCTGATCAATATTTTCTTCCTCGAGACCTATAATGGCGATACGCGCTGCCCCGGTAATTTTGATGGCCCGGGCATTATATTTTTCGGAAACATCGGCAATCCTTCGGAGCAGCTCGGGAGTGACAATGCCGCAGGGTATATGGGGTGCTACGGCATATGTTTTGTTGTCGCGCTGCAATATGACACCTTTTTCGCCTAACTTAAGCAACTTTACCTCCTCGTTCACATTTCATTTTATCGTTTATAGCATTTGGATTGGTTCACGTTGAAAAAAATAGTCATACTTTAACCTTTGTCAAAAAAGGAATCTGTTTTATTGAAAAGAATCCGCCTCCGAATTTCCGCGGGGTCTTTCCTATCTTGACAGATGACACTTTGTGGCATATTTTTAATTCAAAAAATACTTAAAAAAGAGGTGACATGATGAAAAATTTGTGTCTTTTTGAAAGGTTTTCAAAACTCGGATTGGGATTTTTCTTCCTTCTGACTGCGTTCGGTTTTATGGTGAGCGGCATTACTATTTTGCCGATCGTTGGATTTATATTCGCCGTTCCCCTGTTAATTGTCTCATTTTACTTTTTTCGTGCCCATTTAAACAAAGACTGCCAAATCGATCAAACAGCGGAGTAGCAGCCAATGGGGCTGTTTCCTTTTGATATAGAAAGACAGCCGTTCGATGTTTACCCTATAGATTCTGGCTTCTTGAAAGGAAAACGCTGCATCGTATCTTAAGAGAGAAGCAACATGGAAACAACGTCTGAAATGACCGGGCATCAGATCATTTCTCTTTTTCCTCTGGGAGTGGTTCTAATGCCTCATATGGAAATGCCGCTTCATATTTTTGAAGAACGATACAAAGTGATGATCAATGAATGCCTGGAACAGAACCGGGAATTCGGCGTAGTGAACTATGACGGAACCAATATCAGCAGCATCGGATGTACAGCCGAAATCCGTGGTGTTGTCAAGGAGTATAAAGATGGTCGAATGGACATCATGATTCAGGGAAACACCCGTTTTGTCATCAAGGACATGGACCAAAGCCTAATCTATCTGCAAGCCAAAGTCCTATTTTTTGAAGATGAGCGCGAAATGGTCTCCGACGCTGACGCAACATTGGCCGGAGAAATAATACATCTTCTAAAAGACCTCGACCGAATCTCGGAAACACGTCGCGATTACAATGCCCTGGCCAACCTGGATCTCAAGCGCCTGTCTTTTCTGATACCGAGCACAGAAGGTTTCACCCCTGAAGAGCGTCAGCAGTTTCTGGAAACAACATCCCCGAGCCGACGCCTCACAAAATGCAGGGCAATATTGAAAACGGTGATCCAAAGAACGAAAATGAACTATAAGATCAACAAAATTATTGGCGGAAACGGGGACATCAAAGCATTGCTCTAAAAAAAGTATTCCTCTTCCCGTATTGCATTAGTTTATTTTATAAACATAATGCGCAGTAAATTACAACTTGCAGACATAAATTAATCCAAAGAAAGGACTAAAAAAGATGTGAAAGTATTTACGGTTGTAATTATCATTTTTACGGTTTTAATGATATTTGACCAAAAGGATACAATGCCAATGCGCAAAGATGAAATTCGGCAGAAGAAATAACGTTTTTGAATTTTCTATTCAGATTATTCACGTTGAAGGGGCAAGAGCTTCCCGAGAAACTTAAGGTAATAAGGAATATAGTGATGAAAAAGGTTTTGGTTACCGGAGCGACCGGATTTATCGGAATAGAAGTATCCAGACAGCTGGCTGAACGTAACATACGCCCAAGACTGATGGTAAGGCGTCCCGTGCGTGGCCTTATGCTAAGAAATTTGGAAGCCGAAATCATGCAGGCAGATATACGCAGCCCCAAAAGTTTGCGACGTGTTTTAAGTGGAATTGATACCGTTATCCATCTTGGAGCCCGAGCTGCTTTTGAACCCTATCCACGTCTGTATCCATCCATCGTTAAGGGTTCCATAAATCTTATGCAGGCAGCAATTGAAGCTCGTGTCAAAAATTTCGTATTTGGAGGCAGTCTGCTGGTTTACGGAGATACCGCCAAACCCATCGATCAAAATACAGAACCCTCTCCTATGTCCGGTTATGGACAGGCCAAGCTCGAGGCTGAACAGCACCTTGAAGAAATGGCAGCAAAAGCCGGAATCTGCTTTGTATCCTTACGTCTGCCACATGTTTACGGGGCTCATAGTCTCCTCTTTGATCAGGTTCGGCATGGCAGGGTCTTTTTCCCGGGAAGAGGTGATAATAAGTTTGCGCATATTCACGTTATTGATGCGGCTAGTGCACTGATACACGCCGCTGAAAACACAAGACCGGGTATTTGGGCAGTGGCCGATGAGCTCTCATGTACTTGGAATGATTTTTTTGAAACGGTGAAAACGTATTATCCTCGACTTCGTGTGATGCACATCCCACAAAAGATATCTTATATAGGGACGCGTATTTTAGACGTCCTGTTTGGGTTGACCGCCCAACCGAATCCATATCCCAGCGGAGCAATTTCCTGCTGGAATTTACGTTTGCCGGTTGTTCCAGGAACGATAAACCAATCGATCGGATTGGAACCTAAATTTCCAACCATTCACGAAGGCATTCCTGCCGTATTAGACGACTCCATTTCTTTTTATTGGTTGCCGTCCAACCTTGACAGGCTATAAATGGTATAACCGGTTTGCCTTTTAGGAAATAAATAATACCATGATTTTACTAAACCCTATTCAATTAGAAATTTAGCAAAATTAAATAAGCAGATTTGTGTGTCAGAGGGTGGAGCGTGTTAAGTCTGAGTGCCAAAGCGGTGGTTAAAAAAACAGTCCGACAACCCGGTAGATTCAGATTGTCGGACAGTTAGAAACAATTCTATTGATTAAATGATATATATCGGTTCTTTAAGTTTATCCCGGTACATCTACAGGCGCGGCTCTTCCACCGATGTAATCAATGACTTCGTCATAGGTATTGGTTAAGTTGCCCTTGACACCCTCAATTTCAGCTCTTATCGGTTTCCATTCCAGAGGGCATTCCACCCTTAGCTGATGAATCCTGTCTTCCAATTCAGTGACAACCATCTTGAGGTCTTGAATGTTTGGAAGAATTTTTTCCAGTTCCGCAGATCCCAATTGATCGGCT
>Ga0224503_10000197_pt1 | contig 17445 bp, 26 predicted proteins | sample SF_Oct11_sed_USG_2_FD_169106 | JGI IMG/M metagenome (GOLD analysis project Ga0224503, IMG submission 169106) | Sediment microbial communities from San Francisco Bay, California, United States - SF_Oct11_sed_USGS_21 | ecosystem: Environmental > Aquatic > Marine > Sediment | place: USA...
TACTTCGGATCTTCTAAAGAGTGTAAACTGGCCATTTACAGAATCAGAAAGTAGTGGTGTAATCAACGAGGAGAAAATTATTTCTATTCCATACAATGACTTGGAGAAATCTTTGAAAATTTTGAAACGTCATTCAAAGAATTTAGCAGGAGTGATTGTTGAGCCAGTTTTAGGAGGGGGAGGATGCATTCCAGCAACCAAAGAATATCTTAAAGGAATTCAAGAATTTGCTCATAAAAACAAATCTCTATTTATTTTAGATGAGATTGTCACAGGTTTTAGATTCAGATACGGATGTCTCTATCCAACCATGAAACTTGATCCTGATATTGTAACTCTAGGAAAAATTGTAGGTGGAGGAATGTCAATTGGTGTCATGTGTGGCAAAAAAGAAATTATGGAGTATGCAGATACAACTGGGAAAAAAAAGTCAGAGCGTTCCTATGTTGGAGGAGGAACATTTTCAGCTAATCCGGCATCAATGACTTCAGGTTATGCAACACTAAAACATCTAAAATCAAGGAAATCAATTTATTTGGAAATTAATTCACTTGGGGAATTTGCCAGAAAAGAGCTAAACAAGATATTTGATGGAAGAGTTGCAATCACTGGAAAGGGGTCATTGTTTATGACTCACTTTCTAAAAGGAGATATTACAGAAGTTACAAATTCAGGACAGGCTGCAAAATGTGATTCACAATTGCTCCAGAAATATCACTTTAAGATGATTGCTCAGGATGGAATATTCTTTTTACCTGGAAAACTTGGTGCTATATCTTATGCACATACCAAAAAAGATATCAAGAAGATGGTTTTAGCATCTGAAAATTTTTAGATATCAGTTGTTTGTAACTTCCCTTTGTCTCCAAGAAATTAGGCGGTTAAAGACATCCAGGAAATTTCCAGATTTTGTTGTTATATGAGCATGAGCAAAAAATTCTCCAAATTGGGCTTCAAAGATCATGACACACTCGTCTTTGAAAAAAGGTACAGAAATTCCAATTTTTTTGAGGGAGTTAAATTCAAAATTTTCTATTTGAACTATTTTACCTCTAACAGTAATTTGCTTTTTTTCTAATTTTTTGTTAATACAATCATCTATCTGTTTTTTTATGGAATCACCCCACATTGGTGTGTCATGAGGCCATCTGTGGACAAATACCTTATCAGCCAGATATTTAATTTCAGAATCTGACAATAATCAGAATCATTTCTAAATCAAATTAAGCTTATCTTTGAATATCAAGATGAAAAGGAAGAAAATCATAATTTGTGATTTTTTATACAATATTTTGCAAATTAAGAATTAGATTTTTATAAAATAAACAAATCTAAAAAACATGGAAAAGAAAAAAGGACAAAGAGAGACCTACGCAACAGATGATCCTACTGACACTTCAGCAAAAGAGCAAGAAGACATGGCAAAAGAAGCAATCAAAAAATTCAAAGCGTTGGGATAAGCCAAACTTTCATTAGCAATAGGATTTTGTAAAATTCATGGGGTTGTTTAGTTCAAAAGAAGATCCAGAAGATTTAATGTATCATGCAATGTCCTTGATGGAAAAGAATCAGCCAAAAGCTGCTATTTCATTATTTAACAAAGTCCTAAAACAAAATTCAGAAAACATTTCAGCAATATTTAACAAAGGTTTGGCATTAAATCAGATAAAAAAATATAGTGATGCGGTTACCTGTTTTGACAAATTATTACAAATTAATCCAAAAGATGCTCAAGCCTTTAACAACAAAGGAATTGCAATGGCTGAGATGGGAAACATTCAGGCTGCAGCAGAATGTTATGACAAAGCAATAGAGGTAGACTCAAAATATGCAACATCTTATTTTAACAAAGGGGTATTGCTTGACAAATTACAAGAACATGAAGAAGCTATAGAATTTTTAGATAAAGCAATTTCCATAGACCCAAGAAAACAAAATGCATTGTTTTACAAAGGAATCATTTTAGGTAAAATAAAAAAGCATGAAGAGGCTCTAAATTGTTTTAAAAAAGTCTACAAGAAAAACCCAAGCCACATGGATGCATTGTTCCATAAAGGGATAGAATTGGCAGAACTAAAAAAACATGAACAAGCAATTGAGATTTTTGATCAGATTTTATCAAAATACAAAGACAACGTAAATGTTTTTTATGCTAAATCAAGAAGTAAAGCAGCATTAGGACATTATCAAGAATCATTAGAATTGTTAAAACAGGCAGTTTCTAAAAATCCCAAAGTAATTCGAGGATGGGCAAAAGAAGAAGAAATCTTTGAGAAATTACACAGTAATGATCAGTTCAGAAAACTTGTGAAACTATAGAAATAGTTAGAATTTTAGTGAGGATTTTAAAATTACAAAATCTTCTTTCGTACAGCATCAATCCTAATAATACCAACCTTCTTTTTTGGCCCTATCAGTCTTGCTTCAAAGATTGGAACATAGATTTCAGTAATTTCACGCAATACAAACTCCTCATTAAGATCTCTCACATCTATCTCAAGTGGCTTTTTTAGTTGAGATTGGAGTTTGTCAATTGCTGCATCGTATGTTAGTTCTGGTTTTTTGACATTTGGTGCGTTTTTTTCCAATGATCGTTTTGGATAGTTTTCAATTGTCTTTGAATTCACCTTAAAGGGAAATTTTACTTCCCTTCCATGATGATCAAATGTTAATTCATCTTCTTCTTCAACAAAGACATGCTCTTCTAATTTCAAATCAATTTTATTTTTACCTCTTTTCCCAACAAATGCCTTCTCAAGTCCAGATTTTGAGCGTACAGGAAAAACCCCATCTCCCAAAGCAACCTCATGTACATTAGATTCAACAGAAATAGAATGAGTTGCTTTTCTAAAATAATCTGCTATATATTTTCCAGAAATCATCAATATGCATTCATAGTATAATTTCAGTGAATGAATGTGAACATCTTCTTTTTTTGGTCGTGAAAGTAACGATTTGAAAGGAGATGTTTTCTTTTGTTCAACAATATCCATTGCTTCGGATTCTTTGATATCTTTTCTCAAAACAACTGTCTTTACATCATAAGCAGTTTTTGCCAAAACTACACAAAGTATACAATTCTATCTATTAAATCAATTCTACTAGGAAAGAAATAATAGATTTGAAATGATTCAAAAAATATGGCAAGAAAAGGAGGACACATAGAAAAGTTTCTAAAAAAAGCAGACAAAGCACTTCAAGAAGGCATTAAAAAAGCTGATGAAGTATTAGATGATGCTGTAGAATTTGGAGAAATGACTGCAAAACAAGCTGCAAAGACAAGCAAAGAACTTCGTATACAAGCAAAAAAAGAGAGAAACAAATTACAAAAAAGAGGGATCGAAAAAATCAATGAAGGAATATCAGCTGCAAAGAATGTAAGTTCCGACGCTCAAGAAGACTTGGCAACTCTAGAAAAACTCGGCAAGCTAAGAAAATCTGGAATAATCACAGAAAAAGAATTCCAAGCAAAGAAAAAGACAATTTTGGGGAGAATTTAGTTTGAAAAAATCAAACATATTTGGTTCAGGAGATAAAAGAAAAGTAAATCCAGATTGGTTTACAAATAAAACATGGATGAAAGTTCTCTCAGATAAAATCAAATCAAAAGATCAAGATATCTATCATGTTCATTTTGAGAAAGGGTCTAGGACAAAAATTCATTTACATAATGGGAATCAAGTATTAATTGCAACAAAAGGGAAAGGGAGCCTTGAGATTTTTAGAAGGTATGGTTCAAGTAAAACTAACTTCAAGATTAAAAGAACAGAGAAATTTACCCTCAACGAAGGAGACATCGTACACATTCCAGCACAAGTACTTCATACCCATGGCTCAATTGACAAGAAAATACCATTTAGTCATATTGCAATTAACGTCTTACCAAGAAAAAATGCAATATACAAAACAACATGGTATGAGTCAGATTTTAAACTCGATAAAAACAGGGTTAAACACCTGTATGCAACCGATATTATCAAATAGTTGACACAGATCGAACCAAAATTCAAGTGCATAGATTACATTACAATGATTTTTTTCTCAAATCTTGGCAGAACATAGGACTGCACGTACTCATTTCATGAAGGGGAGTATGTCTTGAAGTCGGCAGTTCTTGTTCTTGTCATTCCTATTTTTCAGTAATTATTTTTGCAAAAAGAGTAACACTATCCTCTCTCAATTGTAACTGCCTTGATCAGAGTTACATTAGTTGTTCCTGATTTTCTAACAAGTGTGAGATATTTTCCTGCAGGCAATGAGTAATTTTTGGAAATTTGGTATTAGAGAAGTGTTCTGTAGTACATAATCTTGTATAGGATTATGAAAACTTGATTGCTTACAACAGAATTATTTAAAAATGTTAAAAATTCTAGGATTATTCAATGGTTTTTAAAAAATGCATTCACTGTAATAGTGAATTTGAAGACATATTCAACAAAAGAGTATGTTCAACAAAGTGCGCAGTTGAGGCTTTACATAATAGTATCTTCAACTGATTACCATTTTTTTATAATCTTGTATAGGATTATGCTATGTTTAGAAAAGGATAATTCATGAATTTTGTCAAATAATTAAGATAACATGAGTTTTTCACCATTAATATTGTCCATTTTTCCATAATTTATTAAATTATGACTTTATGATCACATATATACCAATAGTAACCATATTGCGTTGACTAGAATGTATACATACAAAGGAAACTGTTTCAATAATTAATTCATCTACATTAGATTCAATTTCTGGGATATACACATCAGATTATTTGGTTAATTTTTCTGGCCAAACACAGAATTACTGTGTGGGAATGGTAGATATGGCAGATTCCACAAAAATGGCAGCAACTTTAGGTAATGCAAAAATCTCAACATACTACCAAATATTTCTAAATTCCATGTCAAAGATTGTGAGTAGATTTGGCGGTTCTGTCATAAAAAACATCGGAGATTGTCTAGTGTATTATTTTCCAGAGTCTTCAAATAGAAATAGAACATTTGGATTTATGAGCTGTCTTGAGTGCAGTTTAGCAATGATTGAACGCCGTGATGATGTTTGCAAAATACTAAGCCAGAACAACCTGCCTAGTGTGGATTATCGTGTGAGTGCAGATTATGGATCGGTAGTAATTATGAAAGCAAATGATACCAAGTCCCTTGATATGATTGGTCCTCCAGTAAACATGTGTAACAAGATAAATCGTACTGCTTCACGTAATGGGGTAGTGATTGGTGGAGACCTGTATTTGATGGTGAAGAATTTTGGAGATTATAGATTCAGTGAAGTGAAAGGATACACACTTGGATTCAAAAATTCGTATCCTATTTACTCTCTAGAACGAAATTAATGTCAACAGAATCATCAAAAAAAGGAAAAGAAATTGAAGAACATTTGAGTATTGTGAATATGGATCCTTGGTTTTACATTTATGAGAATTATATCCGAAATGATTCTAAAGAGGAATCAAATCAAAAAGAAAAAGAACAAAAATCTAGTGACTAAGTTTTGCATACTCCTATCTAAGGTTAAGAAGTGTTTTACTGCAGTGATTTTTTCAAAAGCAAATTTACTACGTGAGAGTAACTGACTGATTTATTCTCTTTTTGAATCATTTTTGCTTGCATTAATCTTACTTTCTTATCCAAAGCCTCGCCAATCATTATTGTTACTCTTCTATCCATATTCCATCATTTTTGATTATATGAGTGGCAAAGACATTCACATTTTGCATCAGTGCATAAATCATGTTTATTCATTAAACATTTGAATCCAAATTTAGAAAGTTGTGTTTCCGTCCAAATAGAATAGAGTGAATTTACATTTAGAGTATTTGCATTTTTATTCTGGTGTCTTTCTTCTGTAGACATAAAATTAGTAGAGTTTGATTATATTTAATACAAATTACTAAAAATCAGATAGTGCTAACTTCGTAATCCTATCTAAGATTATGAAAAAAATTTTGTGGGGCCTAATTTCACATATTCTTTATACACATCTTCTATTTGATCAATCAAATATTGTTCATACAAAATAGATTGTTTCTTTAAAAGAATCCACCTGTCACATAGTTGAGCAAATGTAGCATTCTTCTGTACTGCATTAAAGGATTCGTATGCTCCTATCAAGTCTCTTTTCACTTTATCTTTTTTTGGATAACGTTTGGGTATTCTCTGAAATTGCATAGTTTCTAATTCTTATTGTTCTAATTATTTTTTAATTGCATAATCTCCATTAGGATTATGAAAAACACCTGACTGCAAAAAGATGAGACAGATGGCGCAGTCAGGCCAGTTTGTGGGATGGCAGATAAAACGATATGAAAATCGCTTATCTGGATGACATTATAGAATTGTAGATTTTAAAAAAGAAGATGAGATTAGTAGTAAAAAATAAGTAGTTAGAATCGGCATTTTTTCCAAATGAAATCTCTGTTTGTTTTGGCTTTATTTTCAGTTGTGATGATTGGATTTGTTGGATATGCTGAGGCGTATGACGGAAATCTTAGGATTACAAAAATGGTTTCAGACCCAACAATTGGAGATATTATTCCATTTGCAGGATTTCTCAGTAATGTTGAACCGCCAGAAAATACAACTGTTCAGATAAAATTTCTTGATACAGATGGAAGTGTCATAGACACATTTGAATCTCCTGTAGATTCACAGATGACATTGATTGATGAATTTACAAATGCATGGTTGTTTGATTTTGAAATTGATACAAGTAAGTACGAATTACTTACAGATACCAAATACCTGATTGAAGTTTCCTATGAAGATAAAATAGATGATAAAAGATTAGTTGTTTATCCATCCTTAGAACAATCAATAGTTGATACAGGAAATGCAAAATCAGATTCAATGATGGATCAAGAATCAGAAATTCCTGAATGGGTTCGTGGAGTGTTTGAATTTTGGGTAGAAAAACAAATCTCTGATCAGGAACTGATTTCTGCTATTGAATATTTGATTGAAATTGGCATTATCAAAGTAGATAATCCTCTAAGTTAATGCATCACGGCCCATTAACACAGAACTCCAATTTCCATCAGTCTGACGAATGAACAATAATGGACTACCAGTTCCCAAGTCTTGGAATCCAATTGCACCTTTAAAGTCTCCAAACCTAGAATCATCTACGGCTGCACTAGCTATAGATGTTGTTGAAATAGGAATTTGATTTGTACCAAAAGTGCCAACTGCATGAATTTAAACCAAATATGTTATTGTTTAAATCAGATTTCAAAACAAAAGTTTCAGAAATCATATAGACAACATGTCACCACGAAAATATTCTGAAATCAAATTTACTCAAGGAAATGAAGGAACTAAAATTAAACAATATTTTCATCCTCATAACACACTAAATGGAATCAATTACAGCATAGCTCAATTCACCTTAGAGCCTGGAAAAAAATCCAAGATTCACAAAATGAATTCATCTGAAGTCTACTATATTTTAGAAGGAAGTGGAAAACTAAAGATCAATGGAAAAACATACTATCTTGAAAAAGATGATTCAGTATACATTCCACCAAATTCTAAGCAATTTATCAAAAATTCAGGGTCGATTAATTTGAGATTTTTATGTATAGTAGAACCAGCATGGAAAGAAGAAGATGAAGTTTTGTTAGAATAAGAGACGAGTAAATCTAAAAAATATGCAATTATTTTTAACATATAACAAACATCTATTTTTAGTGAACACATATCAGGCACTCAAAGTATTGAATGTGAATCCAGATTCATCCCAGGATGAGATCAAGGCATCATATAGAAAGATGGCACTAGAGGTACATCCTGACAAAAATAAAAATAAAAAAGAAGATTCAGAATTTAAGAAAATTACAGAGGCTTATAACTTTCTTAAGAAAAATCACACTCAAATTAATAATTCAACACATCAAGAATATAGAAAAAACAAAACAAACACAAAGACTAACTTTAGAAGAAAACCTCAGTGGGGAGCTCCAGAAGGAGAACAGATTCCAGAAGAAGACTGGAGTAAATATACTCGAGAATTTGAAGAGGGAGATCCTAGTTTTTGGAAAGAATATGAGAGACGATTCTGGGAAGAATACAATGCTCGTGTGCGACCCGATGGAAAAAATGGAGAGTATGAGAAAGCTAAAGAGCCTAAAAAGCAACCAGACCTTTTTGTAGATGTAGATAAAAGTTTGTGTATTGGGTGTTGTAGTTGTGAGATTATTGCACCAAATGTATTTGAAATAAACAAGGAAAGTATGTCAAATCCTAAATCATCGGTGATAAATCAAAAAGGTGCAGGAGTAAATAAGATAATGAATGCTGCTGAAACTTGTCCAACAAAAGCAATTATTGTAGAAAATATAGATACAAAAGAAAGATTGTATCCGTATTGAAATTAAATTTTTAATTTATTGTTAAGTTCTTCTATTTCTGATTCTGACAGTTTCAATGTAGAGCTAAACATACTGTGAATTGGTCCTGCTGAATCATCTTTACTTCGTGGAACAAGATGCACATGAACATGTGGAATTTCTTGGCCAGCTTCTCTTCCATTATGTATTGCAACTAAAGTTGCACCAGTTATAGCATCAACCTTAGAAATCACATCATGAACAAGAGAAAATAAATCATAATTTTCTTCCTTATTCATATCTTGAATTTTTTGATGATGTTTTTTTGGGATTACAAGCACATGGCCCTTTGCAAGAGGAAATGCATCTAAAAAAGAGATAGAACTTGTTGTTTCTTTAAGAATTTTTACTGGAATGTCGCCTGCAATAATTTTACAAAAAATACAATCCACAGTACATCATTATACTTTCAAAATATTAAATCATCGATTAAGGAGTAACAATAGTAGCCCATGCTAGGCCTTCACCAAACTTTATGGTTGCTTTATCGTCAGGCTTGAGAGTACAATTTTCAATTGTCTTTGGAATATTGTCTACTGTTTCAACATAGCAGATGCCATCATCATTTGTTAGAATCACTACGTCTTCATACACATCTTCACGGATTAGATTCCAAAATGGAAAGACCAAGGTAGATAAAACAATTCCCGCAGCTAAAAATGCACCACCAGCAACTAAGGCTCCCTTTTGACTAGAACTAATTTCCATTTTACCACGTACCACCATCGCCGGCGTTTGGATCTAGTTTCTTTGCAGGGACATTTCCATGTGCTTTTTTCATATGTCTTTTCAAACGTTCTGGATCATGCAATTCAGTACCACATTTTTCGCATTTTGTTTGATTATCTTCTTCCTTATTACGTTTGAACAAACCCATTATCTAATAAAATTTTGAAATACATTAAAAGGTATTCGAAACGTCCTTTATAATCATGTAATATGGTTCATCGTGAAAACTTTCACCATTCAGTCCTGTCCACCACCTCTTGATAATCTGAAAATATAAATTCCGTTACAGTAACACACCGATTGCGGCAATTTTAATTATTACATGGATTGGTTCGAATTCGAGCACATTCATGAAGGAACGGAAAATCAGGGTTTTAAGGAAGAATTCTCAATAATTTTAATTAAAATATACCATAAAGTTGATTATTTTTGTCAGTTATTGACATTACATTTTTTATATCATCATTCATGTGAAACCACCTGTTGGAATACCTGGTAAGGATGTATTTTTTGTCCCAAACTACTGTGATAAATGCAAAAGTCATTTTTTGATTGATGCAGAGTTTGAAATTCACAAAACAAAGTGCTAGGATATCCCAAACTTAGAATGGATAGAGATTATTTTCTAGAGAATATTCTCAATAATCTTTAGAACGGTGTTTGATAGTTATGTAAAAAATCAACAAAAAATAATCAATATCAAAAAAGAAAATCATATCTTTTTGAGCATAATGGCGACAAAGAAACTAACTCTGTTCAAGAAAAGATCAGCAGCAAAACTAGGATGGGTTACCAGAAAGAAAAATGAAGCCTCAGCCAGGAGATTGGCAACACTCAAGAAAAATAAAAGACGATAGACTAAACCCAAAATTACTTTTTTAGATTCGTTTTACCTGTTTTACAATCAGCATTTGTTGTCGTGCAAGTGTTCCTCTAGGATTTGTTCTTAGCATATAACCACAACATGGGCAGCGTTTACCATCCCATATTATGAAAAGTTCACATACGGAACATCTTTTTTGTCCTGTTTGATAGCGATCATTTTTCCCATAAACTTTTCCAGCTTTGTATTGGATGCACTCTCCCTTGCAGACCATGATCAGTAAAATGATATTATGATATGAGATTAATCTTACTAGTGATTGATAAGAACGATAACAGTAGGATATACAAAATTATGAGATAAAAAAGTTAGAAAATATCAGGAACAAAAAGAATAACCAGTTTTGAAAAAAACCAAATGCTTATCAATATCCCAGAATAAAATATAGACATCCTTGATAACCAAAGACACCAAAGAAAAGTTAGTTCAAGAGTTTGTGGATCTAATCCAGCAACTAGATAAGGACGATCATGATGAGATAAACAACAGGCTTGCAGACATTGTCAGAAATATCAGAAAAACATACACAGTTGGCAGAGATGATGATCCATTGTATAATGAAACTGTGAAATTATAATTCACTGTAGGCATGAGAATATTTCAATAGTGATACTTTTAGGCGTGAAATGCATATACTAATTATAATGAAAATGTCGACTAAAGATGAGATTATAAGTGATTTTATAGCTGTGGTTGACCAGATTGGCAAGAGACCCTGTGATGAGATAGAATCTAGCCTTCAAAAAATAGTCTATAGAATCAGGCCTCTTATTCACAAGGTAACCTGACTATCTTGTTTCTCCATTCGATACTTTCTATCTTTTAAGATAATCCATATTCTATGTTTATGAAAACAGTCATGCCCCAACACATGACATACCCTGGAAAAGATATGAAGGCAAAATATCTTCAACACCGAATCAACATACCTGATGACGTCATCAAAAAACTAGGTTGGAACAATGAAAATCAAATAATTTTGAATGTAAACAAAAATAATATTTTTGGAACTTGAGATCAAAAATTAGCGCTAGTATTTTGATGACAGCTTTAATTGCAGACAGGTTATCAATTTTTACAAAACTAGAATATAGATACTAGGTAATTTTATAATCATTACTTTGATAATTACATGTTATCTTTTGATTAGTGATGATTCATACGGTAATGTTATATCTACAAGTACAATGCTAGATTATTGCAAACCAGAACTACCTGGAAATGTTATCGATGCGATCTCATGTTCAATAAAGAACAAATAGCTGCAACACATCATGATATATTCAAACATCCTGTACAAAAGATAGTAACTTCCATTCTAAACTAATTCTCTCTTTATTTTTTCCTTTTAAAGAAATCATAAAAGTAGAATAACTAGAGAAATAAATTCAGAACAAGTACTTGACAAATCATAGGATAAAGTAGTAATGCTTAACTGCTTTTAGGCCGATTATGGAACTACGAACACAATATGACACATATTCTAATGCAAAACAAAACACTGATTATCTTTGCGGTATCTTCAGCTATTCTTTTTGTAGGTAATACAAGCGATGTATTTGCAGTTGAACAATCAACTATAATCAACCCAAAAATAATAACAAATGGAGACTTGTATATCGAATCAAAAACCTCAATTCAAATTCCCTTTATGGTAACTGCTACAGATAGTTTCAACAATCCAATCCCAGTAGAATGTGACAAGACGCCAAATACAATGTTCAAGATAGGAAAAACAACAGTAAGATGCATAGCAGTTGATTCGTTTGGAAATGAAGCAAGAAATTCTTTTGTAATTACAGTAGGATATGAGATAGTACAGATTCCAAATTGGATAAAACAGATAACACAATTTTGGACATCAGGTAACATATCAGATACCGAATACTTTCAAACATTGAATTTTCTACTAGATAAACAAATAATTCATGTACCTCATACCAAGACACTCAAATACGATGAGGAGTCAAAGATTCCAATCTGGATAAAAACCATTGCTGAAAAATGGACTAAAGGAGAGATGTCCGATGATGAATTTTCTATTGGAATACAATGGATGTTGGATCGAAAAATAATTTGAAATGAAATTATTGTCCATTAGATATTCCACCTGTAAATGGACTTCCAGATTATGTGATGAGTCTAAAATTTCATGACAAATAAGACAACGATATGACAAGGTAGTTTGTGGCCGTATATTTCTCTGAGTTGTTGTACTTGCGGTACTAGTTCTGAATTGCAAGTTACAGTAGCAATAAGACATCCACTACCATTAGCAGATGTATATTCTGTTGATTTTTCAGAAATAGATTACTTGTATAGTTTGAGTTATTGTTTATCCATTGATGTTTACTGTTGTAAGAATTTGCAAACTTCCAACATATTAAAAGGTATTAGAAACGTCCACCATAATCATAATATATATGATTTTCTTGTTCAAATCATCATCGATCATTAGGGTTGTTTGTTTTACAGTACATCAAAAAGAATTATTATACAATTATGTAAAAGAAAAAAATGAATTAAATAAGGAAATCGTTAAAAGGTAGTTTTTCAAAATTCAATAATGCCGGTAGAAGTATTGGACGAAAACGAGTTAAGAGTACTCCCAGATGAACAAAGATTTACTATTTGTAAACAAATTTTAAAAAATGATAGTGATGAATCAAAGCGTTGGGATGCAGTGTGGTTAATAGGGGAATTAGCTGAGAATAAGAACGAAGACAGCTCCATATTTGGGAAAGTTGCAGATATGATTGAATGGGTAATTAAAAATGATAACAATGGAGTGGTAAAACACGAAGCATGTTTTCAAATTGCTGCAAGAAACATGAGAAAGAAAATTCCTGTTTTATTAGATGCCGCACTACATGACACAAGTGTCCTAACAAAGCACGAAGCAATAGAATCTTTAGGACTGATGCGTGCTTTTGAGTCAGAAGGCTTGATTAAAAAAGCATTAGACGATTCAAGTAGAGATGTCAGAGAAACAGCAGAATTTGTTCTCAAAAGATTTAACCGTTTAAAAAGTGATGAAGTATACAAACCGTCCCGTATTTTGTAATAGGGAACAGTAAATAGAATTTTAGGCTGATTTTTGATTAATCCAAAAGATTAATTCATGAGACATAAATAAAAAAATAATGAAGGAGCCAGAAATAGTTCCAGACAAAATCAGAAGTAGATTAGATTACAGAGCGCTTATCGGAATTGCTTTATTGGTTGTTTTATTTCATGTTTTAATTAATTATATTATTGGAACAGACGATGCAGATACAATTGCATCAATTTTTTCATTTTTCAACCCACTTGTTGTTGCATCAGTAGGATTTATTGTTGCAGTTAGATACCGAAAATCGCTTGTTTTTGGAAAATCATACACAGCTTTAGCAATTGGATATTTGAGTATTTTTTTTGGCGAAGTAACTTACATGCTATATGACATTGTTTACAATATTGAGCCATATCCATCAATTGCAGATGTTTTCTTTTTCATACAATATCCATTACTTTTAGTACACCTTATCTTAAACATCAAGTTTTTTGCTCAGAAGATCAACAAAATTTCAAAAATATGGATAATAATAATGCCAATAATTATACTGCTAGGATATTCCATATTATCAACAACTGAAGATGGAATAGAGATTTTTGAATTTGACTTTTATTATGGCATAGTCTTTATTTATTTCTCAGCACTAACTTTGAGTTTTGCAGTTATTGGTGCAATGATTTTCAAAGAAGGAGCAATTGGAAAAGCATGGGTACTCCTAGTAATTGGGATTTTATTTAATACGATGGGGGATACATGGTACTATAATTTAGAATTATTTGAAGCATATGATCTTGTTCACCCAGTAAACATGTTCTGGTATGCAGGATATTGGCTTGTAATATATGCACTTATTAAACTCAAACAAGTGGTATGATTCTCAAAGTTCTAAAATATAAACACAGAGTTAACAAGATGTTTGTATTTATCAAAATAGAATTAAGAATAAATTGGAACTGTCTGGAAGATAGGACTCTTGTATTGTAAATTCTTTTTGAGCTGAATTTTTACTACAACTAAATTTTTGTCAACATCCATTCTGATATTCTCAAAGATTGCTTCGTATTTTGCTACCTTTTTCCCGTTATTACCCAATTCAAATCCATTAGGTACAAGCAATCCGTGATTGATCAAGAAGTTTATTTTACGATATCCAGAGGTTTTGGATATTTTGGATTTTTCGATAATATCTGAAATGACCAAAGGTGTATCAATAACAGATCCAATGATTGAATTTTTGTCTTGCTCGACAAAAGATTCTAAGAAGATTTTAGCTAATTTTGAGTCTTTGATCTGAATCCAGTTAGAGTTAGATTGTTTTGGTTTTTCAATATTAACAATATTTTGTAACAATTTTTGCTCTAATCCATTAGCTCCTACTCCAAAAAATTCTCTTAGAACATCATCTAGTTTATGAAAATTTTGGATCGCCTGTACAAGACTCACACCATGTCTCTCCAATAGTCTTTGCTCAATTTTGTTTAACATTTCTTTGCCCAAATTGTCCTCAACATATCTTCTGAATGAACTGACTAGTAAGGCATCTAAATCATTTTCCAACATATCATACTATACAAACAATAGATAATAAAGAAATTGCATGTTAATTTATAGTGACTAGTTACAAAATGTCCAAAATTAATAAGATATTGCTATTAAGGATTAAACCAATTCCAAAGTTGGAAATAATGATTTGAAAATCATGCAAATAAGGAGGTCAGGATATGGATATTATCTCATTATTCTTGCTGCAGCATTATCAGCACTTCTTCATGTGGTTTCCAAACCCATGCTAGAGAACTCAGAAACTACGATAGAAATTAATCCAATAGTGATGGCATTTTTGATTTATTTTATATGTGGTATTTTCTTTACACCGTTGGTAAAAAATACACATTCTATTTCTAAATTTGGAAGAAAGGATTGGATTTTCATTGGATTAATAGGGATTGCAGAAGTATCTGCATTAATCACATATTTTTATGGGTTAACAACATCTACTGCAGTAAATGCATCATTATTCAGCAATAGTGAGATAATTTTTGCATTGGTTATTGCAATGTTGGTGTTTAGAGAAAGATTGCACATCAAAGAATGCATACCATTTACAATGATAATCATAGGAATGATGATTGTTCCTATTGGAAATGATCTTTATCAAAATAATTTTGCGTTACACCAACTTGTCACGGGAGATTTATTGATAATCCTCGCAGGATTTTTATATGCAGTAGATATTACTCTTTGCAAATATCTAGGAGATAGATTTGATGTGAAAAAAATCACACAGATTGTATCATTTATTTGCGCCGCAGTGGCAATTTCACTCATCGTAGTATTTCAAATTCCAATGGATGTCGATTTAATGCAATTACCAGGTATTTTCATATTATCAATTTTAGGAACAGGGATGTCTACATTATTTTTCTTGATGGGTATGAAGATTATAGGAGCAGTTAGAACAGTTTTGTTATATTCAACAACATCAGTTTTTGGAGTAGTATTTTCAGGTTTAATTTTGGCGGAAACTGTCACAGTTGCAGATATTTGTTCACTGGCTTTAGTTCTAACAGGAATATTTTTCTTAAGAAATAGACTTGTAGAAGGAAATGAGTCTATAAACACAGATGAAAAATTAATTAAATCAACAAATACATCAAGAAAAAATAAATCATCTAAAAAGAGAAGACATATGCAGAAAACATCAATTATGCACATTATAGAAAAAAACATTGTTTTCCAAAGTTGGGCGGGGGCAGGTTAACTATGAAAGAGGCATTCCCATAGAGAGAAAACACAGAATTGATCTTTGTTGTGCTATGTTAAATAATACTGCTAGAAATTATAAAGGATGTTTGTCGTCTCTCCAATACATTATAAAGGATACTAGTTTTTGAAAATTAATGGTTGTAAAAAACATCACAGTTTTAGGTTCTGGAGTAATGGGACATGGGATTGCTCAAGTGTCAGCTACTGCCGGATACAATGTAGTATTACGTGATATCGAACAAGGGTTTTTGGATAAAGCAATGGAGAAAATAAAATGGAGTTTAGACAAACTAGTTACAAAAGAAAAAATTTCAAAAGATGAGGGAAATGCAATTTTTGCAAGAATCAAACCAATTGTTGATTTGACTGAAGCAGTAAAAGAAGCAGAATTAGTTATTGAGGTAGTTCCAGAAATTATGGATTTAAAGAAAAAAGTTTATGCTGAATTAGATAAGGTAGCATCTCCAGAAATAATTTTTGCATCAAATACTAGCACATTACCAATTACTGAAATAGCAAATACGACATCTCGTCCTGAGAAATTCATAGGAATTCACTTTTTCAATCCACCACAATTAATGAAACTAGTAGAAGTGATTCCAGGAGAAAAAACATCAAAGGAGGTTATTGATTTGACTCAAGAATACGTAAAATCAGTTAACAAGGAAGCAGTATTGTGCAGAAAAGATGTGCCAGGATTCATAATTAACAGATTGTTTATCCCAATGGTTCATGAAGCATGTTATCTAAAAGATAGAACGGGAGCATCACTTGAAGAAATTGATTCTGCGGTTAAATTCAAATTAGGATTTCCGATGGGCATTTTTGAGTTAGCAGATTTTACCGGAATGGATGTCATTCATAAAGCTACTGTAGAGATGCATTTACGAGATAAAAAAGTAATTAATCCTCACCCACTTGTTGAAAAAATGTTTGATGAAAAAAAACTGGGTCAAAAATCAGGAGAGGGTTATTACAAGTATTCAGATGATAAATATGAAAGAGTTTCACTTTCAGAAGAATTAGCAGAAAAATGTAATCCTATTCAACTTGTTGCCAACATACTAAACAATGCAGCGTGGTTAGTTACAAAAGGGGCAAGCGATATTGAAGAGATTGAAAAAGCTGCACAATTAGGATTAGGATTGAAAAAACCATTATTTGAAACAGCAAAAGAAATTGGCATTAAAAAAATCGTTGAAGAGTTAAACAAACTTGCTGAAGAACATGGAGAATTTTACAGACCAGATCCACTACTAGTGTCTATGCAGTAATTAATTCTAAAAGTTTAGTTACAGCTTCATTAGGGCTATCAGCTCCTATTATTTTGATATTTTCTCTATGATCAAGAAAACCATCAATGTATGGCTCAATAGAACCTCCTGTGTTTCGTATTGCAACCATGGGTTTTTTGTTCATGTATGAAGCACAAACTTCTGACAAAGTACCAGAACCACCACCCACAATAATTACACCATCAGCAGACAATGCATTTAGGAAATCACGTGCCAGTCCTAACCCAGTTGGAATCACAACATCACAAAATTCATTGGCCAGTGCAGCATCATCCTGAGGAATTATTCCCACAGTCAAACCATTTGCATCGTGAGCTCCATG
>Ga0224503_10000198_pt1 | contig 17441 bp, 19 predicted proteins | sample SF_Oct11_sed_USG_2_FD_169106 | JGI IMG/M metagenome (GOLD analysis project Ga0224503, IMG submission 169106) | Sediment microbial communities from San Francisco Bay, California, United States - SF_Oct11_sed_USGS_21 | ecosystem: Environmental > Aquatic > Marine > Sediment | place: USA...
CCGGTCTAAGGTCGAAGTCCCTCGTGCGCATTGAATTCGAAGGAGACGTTGCGCGTGAAGCGGAGCGCTTCGACATGGGCAGACGCATGCGCGCCGTCGTGCAGGGACCGGACGGCGCGATCTGGATGTTAGAGGACAAGAAGGGCGGTCGATTGCTGCGATTGACCCCGAAAAAGGCAGGCACCAACTAGCGCCCGCTTCTCATTCGAGTAACGTCGATTGGCATATTTACGGATATCGGCGCGCAGGAATCGATTCTACGATGGCCTTCGGAGGTGATTTCGATGACAGATTCAGACCCGAGGAACATGCCCCCCGAGGTGGCCGCGATCGCGGAATGCGGTTTCGCGATATGGGCCGGGGGCGATGTCGACGAGAAACTGCGCGTGCGTTTTGACGCGGAGCGCATACCGGTTGCCGGTGTGCGCCACGTCCGCATCTGGGGGCTGCAGGTCGACGACGAACGTGAATTGCCGGGGCTGGAACGAACCCAGATACCGGACGAAGAAGTCTGGGAGATCAATCTCGAAGCGCTGGACGGCTCGAAATTCGAAGTCGATTCAAGGCTGCTGAAAGCGGCCCGATAGCCCGGCACGTCCGTACTGAATTACCAGCTCATCTGCAGCTGCAGGCCGTAAGTGTAATCGCTGTCTGCAGCATTCGGCGGTCCGGCAACGCCGCGAGGTTCCCCCTCAACGCGAGTACGGTAGGGACGGAGCTGGACTTCCGTGTCCCAGCCGAACCATTTGTCGAATTGCCGGTTCAATGAGCCCAGCGGATCGGTGAGCACCCAAACCCACTTGTCGCCGGTCGAGCGGTAGCCGCGCTCGATATCGCGGGCACGCACGTTCCCCCGCAGGTGCATAAAGTACATCCCGACCATCGAGCCGATAACCGGGGTCACCCAGAGATCCTGTTTCGACGGCTCCTCGGCCATTGCCTCGATACCGAACTCGAAAATACTCGACAGCAGCGTGGAGTACCCGAATGACTGCCAGTTGTTGTAGCCACGCTCGCGCGCGCGAACGAAGTACGCGGCGCCCCAGTACGGGTGCAATATGTAATTGATGTAGAAGACGTCGGAGTCGTTCTCGGGGTGGGTCGTCTTCTCCCACCAGACAGAAAAGCTGTAGTCCTTCTTCTGCTCGGAGCTCCAGCCGCTCACGCTCTCCGGCATTGCATAGAGAATCGCGATCGCCCCGAACTGGTAGCCCAGGAAGTACTTGGTATCGCGCCATAGCCCGGCGCCGTCGCGGTAAAATTCCACCTCGTCCGCCGGGTCGCGCGTTACAACCTCGATTTCGTCGGCCCATGCAAGGCCCGACACGACGCTGAGTGCCAGAATCAATGCGGCCAACAACCTCGTCGTCACTCCGCCAAGCGTTGATATTCCTTTCATCAACGGCCACCTGAAACATGAATGGCAAGGTGAACCGCGAAATCAGGGGTTGCGTCTGAAATAACGTCCTCCACCAGTGCAAATTTAAATGTTATGCCGTGACGCAGCAATCTGTAAACGCCACCCACGGTCAGCTGTATGGAACTGCCGCCCAGTTCGTCCAGCTCGCTGTCGATGTAAGCCCCTTGGGCCTGTAGCTGCCCTGTAATCCCGAACTGTTCCGTCGCATGCCAGGTCGCGGCGACTCCTCCGTAGGGCACGGCACTGTGTTGCATTTCAGTGAGCACGTCCCCGTCCCCCAGCGCCAGCACGCCCGCGAATCCGAGGTAGGCAAAATCCTTGCCCAGCAGCGTCCCGGAATCCTGGGCATAGAGACCCAGCGCCGCGTCCGCCGCGCCGCTGCCGTGCAGATCAGCGGAATCGCCGGTCGGTAATTTCACGCTGAATCGCATCGTCACGTGCCTCGAACCCTCTGCGCCGCCTGCGACAAACGGCACGGCGGCAGAGAGCTGCACGTCACCGATCCCGGAACTCGACGACGTTATCTGCTGCTCGACCGAGCCATTGTTAAAGTAGCGATAATTGAGCTCGTTGCTCGGGCCGTCACGCTTCGAGTTGGACATGCCCCACAAATCGTGCCAGTCAAATATTGGGTCGTCGAGAACGCCATTCGAGTGCTTTACGAACGGTACGTCAATACCGATCTCGAGGCGCTCGTGTACCCGTCGACGCAGCCTGAAATCAGCAAAATAGGTCTCACCATCGAGCCTGATCGACTCTGCTTCCGTGTCCTTGACCTCGGCGTTGTTTACGACGGTGAATGTGATTCCGTAGTCGTTCTTTCCGTATTCGCCGAGTGCCGCGTCCTGCAGGGGCGGCAATCCATAAATATGCAGGAACGGATGCTGGTTTCGAAGCGCAAAACCGTCCACGCCGCTGCCCCACCCCGGTACACTGATCACCAGCAGCGGCAACGCTATAATCGTTCGTGTGAAATCTATCCTGCGCATCTGACCTATTTTGACCCGGACGAGGAACGCCGTGAAATACCCAAAAGTACGTAGCCTAAGGGACTCTGCCGCCCTTTGCATCACCTTGATTTCGGTGTTGTTTCTGGCTACCGCTGCCTGCGGGCAACCCGTACCGCTGTTCAGCGCGACTTACAAGGTCAGCTACGGCATCCTGCGCGGCGAGATGACCCTGGAACTCCGACAGGCCGAAGAGACAGCCTACATCTACGAAACGTCCTTGACTCCACGCGGAATCGTTTCGGTTTTCAGGCGAGGCAGCATCGTGGAAACCACGTCGCTGAAAATCGAAGATGGCGAGCTCAGGCCGATCGATTACCGCAGCACCGACACGATTGCGAACCCGACACGCAACACCGAATACCTGTTTGGTACCCCCCCGGACCGCGTGACCGGTGTCTACAAAGAGAGAGCGGTGGACGAACCGTTGCTCCCGAACGGGCACAATCGCATCTCGGCGCATGTTGCGGTGATGCTTGCGATGAATACGGGTGCCAGCATGACCGGAATCTCGGTTTTTGACCGGGCTCGTTGGCGCGACTTCGAGTTCGAGGTATTCCCCGGCCAGGTCGTGAAAACGAAGCTGGGGGAATACGAGACGGTTGAGATTCGCTATTCGTCTCAGAAGAAGAACAAGAGCTGGTCACTGCACTGCGCAGAAGCGCTGGACTATGCGCCGGTCATGATCGTTTACCGCGAAGACGACGACATCAAGTCGAAAGCGCAACTGGTCGAATACCGGCCACTCGGCGACCCGGACCCGGATCAGCCCCAGCCGATCTCGTCGAGATGATCGTCGTCGATACCGAAATAATGGGCAACTTCGTGGATTAGCGTCCGGACGATCTCCTCGCGAAGTTCGTCCGGAGGCAGTCCGAGTTCCAGGTGCGGCTGGCGAAAAACGTAAATAACGTCCGGTAACTCCCCCGCGTAATCAACGCCGCGCTCTGTCAGCGGCAGTCCGAGGTACAGTCCGAGCAGACCCTCCCCGTCCGGATCCAGGTCTTCATCGGCTTTCTCGAGAACGAGGATCTCGATGTTGTCGAGCGAATTCTGCACCCATTCCGGGAGTCCGCCCATGGTCTCCCGGATGACGGCTTCGAACTGGCTGAGATTCATATTGCGCGCGTCAGGAACTACGAGACCTCGAGTTTAGCGTAGTCTCGGGAACGGCAGCGGCATCGCGGCTGCTGCCGCCTGATCGCGCCGCGGCGCGCTGGATCAGGCGTTCAGCAGGATGGTCGCCGCGATCAACAGAATGACGACCAGGGATTGCAGTGCGATGCGCTCCCACATGAATTTCTCGGCATGCTGCGCATCGTAGGCGCCGCCTTTCGCCATCGAGCGCAGACCGAGCGTCAAAACCACCACGGTCGCAATTAATGCCGCGATTATCAGCAGGTTGATGGCAGCCATACGTGCCTCCTTCACCCGTTCGGGCGTACAGGAACTCACGGTTCACTTTGAGGCCAGACGGGCGCCGGCGCAATTGAGGCAAATACGGACCCCGTAACCGTGCCTGCAATGGCCCGATTGGCGACTGGCAATACCCGGGACACCTTGTCACGATAGAATCCTCCTCAGCTTGCGGCTCCAGCAAACGCACTGGTGCCAGAGAGGGCTTACTACCGGATTAGAAACATGCAAGTTGACCGCTGCCCCATCTTCAGGGTTTTCGCGCTCGCCATTGCGGCCAGCCTTCTGCTGGTCGGCTGCGTTTCGATGCCCACCAAGGACGAACTCCGTCGTGCGCCGTCTCCTCACCTGACCTCGCAGGCGCCGGCTGGAATCGCCGACGGCAGGCCCGGTTTCCGGCGACTTTTTTGCGAGTCGCTCGAGGAACATCCTGGGGATGCCCAATCGAGGGTTTCGTGTGAATTCTGGCTGCATCGCCTCGATGACGAGCCGCCCGGGCCCGAGACATGGCAGCCTGCTGTCTCGTCTCCGCTGCAGGTACTCCTGGTAACGGGCGCCTTCAGTGAGTGCTTCGGTGAAGACGCCAGGCCGTTCGGATCGGCAATCGGTCCGCTCCGTGACCGCGGTCACCGTATCGATACGATTGTCGTCGGCGGGCGATCCGGAACGGCGCACAATGCTCGCGAGATCGCCGAATTCTTCGAGCAATGGCCTGTCCAGCCCGACATTCCGCTCGTCCTCGTCGGCTACTCGAAAGGCACGAGTGACATATTGCAGTTTCTCGTGGATTTTCCCGGCCACGCGAGCAAGGTGGCCGCGATTGTCAGCGTTGCCGGATCCGTCGCTGGCTCACCGCTGGCCGAAACCTTCGACGGACTTTACGATTTCCTGTTTTCGCACTTGCCGTCAGGCCACTGCCCGCCGGGCGATGGCGAAGTCGTGGACAGCCTGCGCACAGACGTCCGTGACCAGTGGTTGCACGACAATGAACTGCCCTCGCACGTTCGATATTACTCGCTTGGGGCTTTCACAACGCACGACCGGATTGCAAGAGCACTCGTCCCGTCCTGGAAGTCGTTGCTCAAGCACGGCCGGCGAAACGACGGCCAGCTGTTGGTACACGATGCCCTGATCCCGGGCTCGACGTTGCTAGGCTACCTTGATGCAGACCACTGGGCCGTCGCCCTCGATATCGAAGACGAGTCACCGCTGCTCGCGCACCGGAAAACGGATGCGCAGTTCCCGCACCTGGCACTGCTGCAGGCTGTCCTGCAACAAGTTGCGATCGACACCACCGGATCGGTCGCCGGCGCTAGTCCCTAGCGTCAAGGACTCCGGACCACGTTCCCGCCCGGTCATCGAGGAGCGAGCGTATCGCGATCGACCGCCGCGAGATCGATGCCCTACCGCCGCTTCCCGAGGAAATCCTGTACCGCGGTTTCCTGATCGAGCGGCTGGTGATTGTCTTTGGCGGCGCAAAGGGCGCTGCCGTCTACGCGGTTCTCGTGCAGACACTGATATTCGGATCCGTGCACTTCCAATGGGGACTTGGGGGCATTTTCGTCACCGCGATCATGGGCGCCGTCTGGGGGTTCGCCTGCCTGCTGTGCGGCCGCAACCTCTGAATCGTAATCCTCGCTCACTCCATGGCGCACATAGCCTTGGTCACGCAGCTCTATTTCTCACCACCCGCATAGGATCTAGAACTCGTCCATCAGGCGACGCACACGATCCCGCAGGTCTTCGGGCGCCTTGCTGGTGCCGCTCTCTCGCATGCGTTCGTTGAGCAGCCTTTCAACCTCGGCTCTCGAAAAACAGCTCCGGCAATGACCCATGTGGTGCTCGAAATCCTCGATAGCCTTCGGATTGGACAATTCACCATCGAGATAGGAATAGAACGCCTCGATGGCTGCGAGGCAGCCGATATCGTCATGACTGTGAGATTCTTTGTCGCTATTCATGCTTTGTGCCTGCTGTTTTCGGTTGGACCCGCAAAGCCCGCATCGCGCGCCTGTTGCCAGAGTGCTTTTTGCAGCAAGGTTCTGCCGCGTTTCATTCGCGACCGAACCGTACCTGGTGGTACGCCGAGCGCCTCCGCCGCTTCGTCGTAGGTCAGACCTTCGACGTTGATCAGGATAATCGTCGTACGGAAAGCATCGGGGAGATCGTCGATGGCCGCCATGATCGCAGAACCAAGCATATTGTTGAAATACTGCCGCTCGGGATTCGCCCACCAGATCAGGAACTCGTCCGGCTGGGTATTGAGTAGCGCCACGAGACCGCCATCGTCATTTTCTTCGTAAGCCGATTCCCTCGGACGAACGGCCTCGCGGCGATAATTGCTGATAAAGCAATTGTGCAAGATTCGGAATATCCATGGCCGGAATCGTTGCCTGTCCTGCAAGGTATCGATCGCCGACCACGCTTTGGTGACCGTTTCCGCGACGAGATCCTCGGCGTCTGCGCCTGTCCGCGTCAGGCGCAGCGCCGTACCGTACAGCGGGTCCATGGTTTCCTCTATCCCGCGACTGAAGAAGGTCTTTGTGTCTTCTTTTTCAGTCATCGGTCTCGCGGCAACCACCATGGTCAGAACGTAAGCGTGGACGCGCCCTGCTGGACTTCGTCCAGCATCGCCACCGAACCCGCAAGGGTTACGCCATCGATAAGATCGTCCTTGTCGTAACCTCGTACGCCGGCACAGGGCGGGCATACGAGAATCCTACCGCCATTGTCGATCACTGTCTGGATCATGTCCTTGAGCGGCGGGTCCAGGGGATTGAGCCGCGCCTGATCGGCGGCACCTCTCCTCACCCAGTCGACGCCGGAGCTAACCAGGAACATCGTTACCTGCATGTCGCTGCCGATCGCGCCGTTCGCAACGCTCCAGGCTACCGAAGAGCGCTCATCGTTGAATCCGTTCGTGACCACTACCACCAGTTTCTTTTTATCGGACATCGTCTTTGCTCCTTTCCTTTTTCGATTTCAGATCGTGTGTGACTGCATGGTTCGCAGTGCAGTTACGGGCAAAGACGCATTGATAGGGAAAACAGGTCCCGAATATTCTCCTGATTAATGTAACTTATTGAAAAAAATAACTTTTTAGAGTCCGATGGTCATCGGCTGGGGCTCGAGGACTAAGTCCCGAGATCGCGGTTTACGATCTGGTCGATGGCGAAATACGCTGACCGGATCGCACCTTCCTGCCAGCCCTGGAGAATGCTCAGGTGTTCGCCCGCAAAGAAGATATTGTCGTCTGCCGTCAGCAGTACCGACGGAATCGACGTTCCCCAGCCACCACGTTGAAACGGTATCTTGTTCCAGGCCACGCTGATGCCGTGGCTCGCCTGGTCCCGGAATTGCGGATGCACGCCAGAGGCCTGCGTTCTCACCGTGTCGATACGTGCCTGCGGCGCCATATCCGTGAACCTGCCGCCGGCCGGACCGTCGAATATATAGGCGCCAACGATAATGCCGCTCGCATTCTGGAATCCATGGTTGGGATACCAGATCTGCGTGATGTCCTGATCAGTCCAGGTGATGCCGCCATAGATATTGTGCTCGTGCTCCCAGAAGCGTGGCGCCTGGAATGCCACGCGCACGGCCGAGGAATACTGAAAACCGTCGATCTCCGCCTGATGGGCTGTCGAGAAATCATTGGTGATTCCCGCGAGTACGGGTGCCGGTATCGTGACTATGCAGTAATCGGCTTCTATGGTCGCAGGCATGCCGGATCGGTCGTCGTAGACGATGCGGGCACCGCTGGCCGTCTTACGAATTTCAGTCACGGCAGCTTCGAACACGATGTCGGCTGCGACTTGCGACTCGAACGCACGAGCAATCCTGTCCATTCCCCCGACCGGCTGCAGCATCACAGGCTGCTGATCGAAGCCCTGGGAAAAGGACAGCCGCAGTTCCCAGAAGAAATCCGTAACCAGTTCCTGCAGCTGCCGTGCAGGCAGAAGCTCGCCGCGCTGGCGGCTGCCTGTGTTTTCCTGGCCCGGAAAACCGGCCCGCGGCGTACCGTCATAGCGGTTGTTGATGTCGAGGTCGCCATACTGTTGCAGCATTGCCAGGACATTGGCCTTGTCCGTGTCCGTAAGCGCCTGGTCCAGCGCATTTTGATTGATCGCTGTCGACAGCAGCTCTGCGATACCACCACGCGTGTCGGCGAGAACCTGCCTCGCGACCTGCGGCTGGCCTCCGAACGCGCCTGGTGAATGCAGCCAGGCGCCGCGGTTGTCATTCGTAAATGTCTCGAGTTTCACGCCGAAGTCGCGGCAATAACCGAGCAGGAACTCATGGTGTTGCGCGATACGCGACGGGCCGGCATTAAAGTACAGCTCTGCATCGAAATCGAACTGACAGGTCTGGGACGAATCGATCTCGTTGACAACGTCACCGGCGCGCAGCGTCAACACCCGGCCGCCGGCAGAAGCGCGTGCTTCCAGAAGCGTGCAGGCATAGCCGAGGCGCGTCATCTCGTATGCTGCCGCCATGCCGGCGATGCCGGCGCCCAGGATAACGACGGATTTTCCGGCACCGATGCTTGCCGGCCAGTCCCCGGGCCGTGGTGACGTCAGCCGGGGCGCTGGCGGAGACGCCGCGCCCGGGGCCGATGCTGCTGATGAAGAACCGCAAGCCGAGATCGAAGTACCGATCCCCATCGCCGCCATGGCGCGCAACATGGCGGAGCCGCCGACGGCCTTGCCGATGGCGGCAAGGAATTCCCGTCGCGCCATACCAGGTTGTTTGTCAGACACGCGATCCCCCGACCGACGAATACCTGCTTGGACACCGAACTATCGGGCAAATTCCAATTACCGGGGCCGGGGCGACGCAAAGCGCGTGATCCAGTCCCTGAACTCGCCGTACCAGTGCACGGAATTTTCGCGCGTCAGGATCCAGTGGTTCTCGTCCGGGTAGTAAACGAGTCCCGATTCGACGCCCCGCCGTTGCAGCACCCGGAACAGCGAGAAGGCCTGGCTCCACCATCTATTTATTAGAATTATCTAAGTAAGAGAGATGAATTAAACAGGTAGAAATACCGGTATCAATGCGCCGCCGCGGATGTTGCAGGCAAAAAAAAGACCGGCCCAGGGGCCGGTCCAACGCGGGTAAAAATCGCGTAAGCGGGGACTAATCTTCGATTTCTACCGTGTCTGCCATACCGTCGCCGGTCTCGTCTTCCACCTCGACGAAGTCGCCATCGACCGGGATACCATCCTCGAAGACCGTGATGGTGGGGTCTGTGTCGTAGACGACGCCAAGGACCTGCAGGGTTCGGTCACCCACCGCCTCCACCGGACCCTCGATCTCGTAGTCCGAGCCGTCTTCGAGGTGCAGGTTGGAGGCATAAATCGCGCCATCATCTCCCCAGCGCGCGTCGATCTCGACTTTGTCAAGCTCGTTTATCGAGCCGTAGTCGATCGACTGGACGACATCGTCGTCGCGGAACATGGTTTCGTTGTTCACGATGACGTCCACCGTGCCCCGCGCGTCGCCGAAGGAAAGCGTCAGGGTATTGCCACCCGACTTGCCGGCGACGACGGCTTTGAAGCCCAACTCGTCTTCCTCGAGCTCGATTTCCTCGACCTGCAGTACATCGCCGACATGTTCGCCCTCGACTTCGACATACAGACCGGCGGCAGACTGGTCCGCGAGCATGCTCTCCAGTGAGAGCGGCTCGTATTCGGTGCCGCCGTCGAAAGTCAGCGCGATATCCTTGACGAACCAGGTCCCGGAGGCCGTGTCGTAATTCAGCATGCCCTTGACCTCGACTTCGTTGTCGTCGTCGTCCAGCCTGTCGTCGTCCTCGAGTTCGACCTTGGACGCGATCAACGTCCTCTCCGCAGCAGCGGGATCCTCGATCGTGCCTTCCACCTCGACGAATTGCGTATCTTCGATACCGGCGTCGGGAATCCGTGCGCCGTTGGGGTCCAGCTGTACGTTCAGGGTCGCCCCACCGCGCATATTGAGCACAAAGGTCTCACTTCCGTCCCAATCCGAAACTGTGCCCTTTGCCTCGTACTCGTTGTCGTCCGCACCCTGCTCCTCGATGTAGGTCGCGTACAGACGATTATCCGGGCCATAGTCACCGCTCACTTCAACGACATCGCCCTCTGCGATCGTATCGAAATTGAAACTCGAGTCGTCACTGTCGAAATTCGTCTTGTTCGCGTCGGCGACCACCATCACGTCCATGACCAGGAAGGTCTTGATGTCGGCATCGTCCGTGGCCGTCAGGTCCTCGACGACGCCCTCGATGTCGTCGTCGTATGAAACGCTGAAGGCCGTACCTGTAAGACCGTCGGCGTTCACCGAACCCTCGACTTTGACGACCATGCCGACGGCCAGCGCATCGTCATCCGACGCCAGTGCGTCATCGACCTCGTAGCTCGCGCCCGCCGTATCGAACTCGATACCGTTGACGTAGACGCTGCCGAAGCCGGTGATCTGGCCGACGGTGGTCTGGTCGGTTGCCAACGGCGTATTCAGTGTGGTTCCGGGTGCGTCCGAGCCGCCCGAGCCCCCGCATCCGGCGAGCGCCGTCAGCAGCAAGGCAAAACCAGAGGACGCAACGATCCTGTTGCTGAACATAATGTGTCTCCCAAGCAGTAAATTTGAAACTCGTCACATACACGCGTGTGACGCAGAAAAGGTTCCGCGACCGTTTATTCGGGGCTTGCCTGACGCTAGACTGCGGCTTCGAGCGATTTTCGGACAACAAAGGACTTACAAATCAATGGCTTTCGAATCAATAACAGGTGTGCGTCGCGCGCGTTCGCGGCCAGCGCTGATTATGGCGCTGCTCGCATCGATGCTCTTTGTCGCACAGCCAGGCGCGCTGGCAGACGAATCGTCAACAGGTGACAGCTACACGGTGCTGGTTACCGGCGCCAACCGCGGACTCGGCCTCGAGTTTGCCCGGCAATACGCGGCAGCCGGCTGGCAGGTCATCGGCACGGCCCGCAAACCCGATGAGGCAAAGGAGCTCGAAGCGCTCGACGTGCGGGTCATACCGCTTGACGTCACGAACCAGGAAAGCGTCGACCGGATGGCCGCGGAACTCGCCGACCAGCCGATCGACTTGCTGATTAATAACGCCGGGATTTTCCCGCGTGTGGGCAAGATCGACGAGATCGACTTCGACGACTACAGCCGCACCCTCGCGGTCAACACCGTCGGACCGGTCCGCGTTACCCGCGCGCTGCTCCCCAATCTGCGACAGGGTCAGCTGAAGATAATCGCCGGCCTGAGCAGTAACCTCGGCAGCATCGCGGAAAACGAGCGCGGCAACTTCTACGGCTATCGCGAGAGCAAGGCAGGGCTCAATATGTTTACCAAGACCCTGGCCGCGGAGCTCGGACCCGAAGGCTTCATCTGCGTGGTGCTGACGCCGGGTTGGGTCCAGACCGACATGGGCGGGCCTAATGCACCGCTGCAGCCGGCCGACTCGATCTCCGGCATGAAGGCCGTACTCGACAAGTTGACCCCGGCGGACAACGGCTCGTTCTGGTCTTACGACGGCAGCCAGATGCCCTGGTAACAACTAGAACTCGGTGATGATCGTCACGCCGGTGGTGTCGAAATCGTGCATCGACGTCAGGGCGGCGATTGATTCGTCGAGTTTTATGGTTCGACCGATGAGCTTTGCCGGTGCGAGCTTGCCCGCCGAAATCATCGCCAGCATCTCGTCGTAGCGGTATGCCTGCATGCCGTGACTGCCGCGTATCTCGAGCTCGTTCGCGATTACCTTGTGCATCGGGATCCGGGGTGCCTGATCGTCGCCGGCCATCAAACCGATCTGGATATGGCGGCCGCGCTTTCTCAGGCCGTCGATCGAATTGAAACAGGCGCCGGCGTTCCCGATCGCATCCACTGATACGTGTGCGCCGCCGCCGGTCAGGTCTCGTACGGCGCCTGCTGTGTCAGTTGCCGCATTCGCGTTCACCGTTGCGACTGCGCCCATCTCTTTGGCGAATTCGAGCGTGTCGTCGGAGATGTCGACGGCAACTACGCGAGCGCCGAGCGCAGCGGCGATCATGATCGCGGACAGTCCCACGCCGCCGCAGCCGTGTACGACTACCCATTCACCTTCGGATACCCTGCCCTGATCCACGATCGCCCGGAATGACGTCGCGAAACGGCAGCCGAGGCTGGCAGCCGTCGGGAAGTCCATGTCGTCCGGCAGGCGCACGAGATTGTCGTCGGCGTAGTGGATCGCCACGTACTCGGCAAACGAGCCCCAATGCGTAAACCCTGGCTGGAACTGGTGGTCGCAGACCTGCTGGTTGCCTGATTCGCATTGGGGACAGTGGCCGCATCCGCAAACGAACGGCAAAGTGACCCGGTCGCCGGGATGCCAGTTGGTGACTCCCTCGCCCACGGCCTCGACTGTGCCGGCCAGTTCGTGGCCGGGGACATGCGGCAAAACGACATCCGGGTCGTGTCCCTGCCAGCCGTGCCAGTCACTCAGGCAGACGCCGCTCGCCATGACTTTCAGCACCACACCGCCCTCGGGCGGCAGCGGGTCCGGGACCTGTTCGATCTCGAGCGGGCCTGAAAACGCCCTGTAGACGACAGCCTTCACCGCTTCGCCCTGTCCCGTGCCATGCCGGATATCGTCGTATCCTGCCCCTCCCTCCCGTCACCGTAGTAAGTGCCGAAAAGGCGGTCACAGATCGGGTAGGTAATATTGAAGTTGTAGCGGGTCATCAGCGCCTTGTCGTGGTGCGCGACGTGATTCCTGCGCAGGCGGCGTATGACCGGCAGGTGGCCGAGCCGGGATCGCGGGTCCAGGTGGTAGCAAAAGTGGAACAGCTCGTAATTCAGGTAGTAGAGAATCGCCGTGAACACAAACAGGTAGCAGACGTTCGACGAAACCAGGAAGTAAAGGATTGCACCGACGGGAACGGCGAAGAAACCGAAGAAGAACACCAGCAGGATCGGCGGAAACAGCACCGCCCGGTAGTCGCGCGGTGAGTCGAAGCTGATGGCCTCGTCGGTGAAGAACGAATGATGCTCGACGGTATGTCGCTGGAAAATGCCGGTTAGAAACCGCGTCTTGTTGTGCATCGGGCCGCGGTGCCCGAGGTACTCGGCAACATTCGAGTACAGGAAGGTCAGCGGGATGGTCAGCCATTCAAGCGGCGTGACGTCATCCAACATCGCGAAATTGGCTACCGCGACCGCGACAGAGAATCCAATAACCGTGATGAGATGCGCGCGCCCCGAGTAATGTTTCGGAATACGATTTTCGCGAAATGCCGTCCTCGCCCGGGCTATGGATTCCATCGTCACGCTTTTCAGGCTCCCTTTCAGGCACGATCAGGGACTCGACCAATTTCTGCATGGTACCGAAATCCACGTCTGTGTGGATCGTAGCAATTCGGCCTGCTTCTTCCAGCTCTGTTATGATCCGACAGGTTCCGTTAGTCGTTGATTCCATTGAGCATCAAGCAGATTCCAATAGACGTCTCGAAAGTTGCGGAAGGCATGTACGTCTCGAAGCTCGATCGTCCCTGGCTCGAGACGCCGTTCATCTTCCAGGGCTTCGAGATTCGCGAGCAGGCGGAGATCGACATGCTGCAACGATACTGCAGCATGGTCTACATCGACGCCGAGCGCGGCCAACTTTCAGACGACCAGGTTCGCCGTCTTATTCAGATGCAGCGGCAGCCACGCAAGTCTTCGCCGCAGCAACCCTCACGCCGCAAGGCCAAGGAGCCAGGCAAGCTCATCCGCTGGTTGCAAAAACTGCTCACACGCATCGGGCTTTACCGCCAGGCCGTGACGCTTGCGTCCAGCGGGCAGGAAGGCTACCGGATACAGACGACGGTGCGCGCGGAAGCGGACGCGGCTCGCGATGCCTACCGAACGCTCGCCAAACACCATAAGCAGATGATGGACCGGGCGACGATCCGGGGCAATGTTCACACCGGGGAGCTGCGCCGCGCCGTCCAGCCGGCAATCGACAGCGTGCTGCGCAACCCGAATGCGCTGGCCTGGACGGTATTTTCGCGCAAACGCAGTAGCGAAAAGTACAACCGCTCCGTCGGCACCGCCATATGGTGCCTGATGTTCGGCCGGCACCTGAACTTCGATCGCGACATGCTCGAAGACCTGGCGATGGGGGGCATGCTGCTCGATATCGGCAATTCGATGCTTCCGAAGAGCATTGCTGCGACAAGCGGAGCGATTACGGAGGAACAGAAGAACCTGCTTCGACAGCACGCCGAGTTCGGAGCAAAGATACTGGCGGACTCTCAGGGCGTGGCACAACCCGTTGCCGACATGGTCCGCTGTCACCACGAGCGCTTCGATGGTTCCGGTTATCCGCAAGGTGTGCTCGGCAACCAGATTCCGCCCTTTGGTCGCATCGCCGGAATCGCGGACTGCTATGACGCGATGACCAGTGAAACGCCTTATTCAAAGCCGATGGCCGCCTACGATGCCGCACGAGCATTGAACGACATGCGCGGCAGGGATTTCGCGACGGAAGTCGTCGAGCAGTTCCTCGCAACAATGGGCATGTTTCCGGTTGCGAGCCTCGTGGAACTCAACGAGGGTTCGGTGGCGGTTGTCCTGGAGCAAAATCCGAACAACGTATTGCGGCCCAAGGTGCTACTGCTGCTCGACCAGAATCGTACGCCCTTGCCGCAACCAAGGGTCGTCGAGATGCGCGACCTGCCCCTCGACGCTACCCAATCCGGCGCGCTGTGGATTGTCAGCGGCCACGAGCATGGTGCCTTCGGCATCGATCCGGCCAAAATCTTCAAGTAACAGATCGGGCCCGTTTATTCACGGCCACGAAACTCGTCCATGCTGTGGCTGATGCCGAAGAAAGCCATCAGCGCATCGAACCAGTCTACCGGTAGCAGCCGGCTCGGTAAGCCGGAGTACACAAAGCGCGGCATGATGAGGCGCCGCCGGTCCTTTTCGATAGCTCTCACAGTGCGCGTCACGACATACGCAGGGTCAAGTATCGGCAACAACCACGGAAACCGGGTCCGTACCCCCTCGAACATCCCCGTATCCGTGTAGAACGGGCAGACAACGGTCGTGACGATTTTGCTGTTTTGCCGTTTCAGCTCCACACGCAATGATTCGTCGAAGCCGACGGCGGCAAACTTGCTCGAGCAATAGTCCGTCAGCTTCGATGTGCCGGCGAGCCCGGCGGCGGACGCGATGGTGACGAGATGCCCCCTGTCCCGCTCCAGCATGCCGGGAAGGAATGCCTTGGCGGTCCAGAACAGGGCGAGTGTATTGACCTGGAAGGTTCGCTCTATCTCGGCGGGCGATATGTCCAGCAGGTTCTTCCCGGACACGATTCCCGCGTTGTTCACGAGGATGTCTACCGCCCCGCTCTCGGCAAGCGTCTGCGCCGCGACCGCCTCGATGTCCTGTCGCAGCGTCAGGTCACAGACGTAGGTTTGAACCTCGCAGCCATTGCCGCGAAGTTCCGCCTGCGCTTCAAGGAGACCCTCCCCATCGAGATCCCACAGGACCAGGCTGGCGCCGGCCCTCCCGAGTTCCGCGGCCAGCAACCTGCCGATACCGCTGGCGGCGCCAGTGATTAGCGCCCGACTACCCCTGATGTCCGTCATGACCCCGTCCTCGAGATGACCAATGCGACATTATCACGAAGAGTTCTCAGACAAACACGCGACGCGCTCCGCTATAATTGCCGACCCCACCGGAGATTACGAATGCCGCAACACCAGGATGTCATTGCCGAAGTCATGCAATCGCCCAAAGGGCCGGAGATCGGTGCTTTCTTCGATTTCGACGGCACTTTGATTTCGGGCTATTCGGCTGTGACCTTTATCCAGGAGCAGGTCAGGCGCGGCAATCTCTCGGTCCGCGAACTCATGGAACTCGTAAGCGCGATGGTGAGCTTCGGCATCGGCAGGGTGGGTTTCTCCGCCATGATGATCGCCGCTTCACAGTTCCTCCGCGGTATTCGCGAGGACAGCTACGCAAATTTCGGCCAGGAATTGTTCGCATCTCATCTTGCGCGCCAGATCTACCCGGAATCTCGCGCTCTCGTGCAGGCACACCTCAAAATGGGGCATACCGTAGCGATCATCACGTCAGCGACCCGCTACCAGGTCGAGCCGGCAGCACGCGATCTCGGCATCGAAAATGTCCTGTTTACCGAACTCGAGGTGGAGAAAGGCTATTTCACGGGCGCGGTTATCCAGCCGACCTGTTTCGGCGAAGGAAAGGTGACGGCGGCCGAGTCGCTCGCTGCCGAGCACGGCGCCGATCTGGATCAGTCTTTTTTCTATTCCGACAGCGATGACGACATCGAGTTATTGCAGCGCGTCGGCAAGCCGCGCCCGCTGAACCCGAACTCGAAACTGCAGCGTATCGCAGAGCGTAACGGCTGGCCCGTGCGCCGATTTGGTAGCCGCGGCAGCACGCACGCATCCGACTGGGCGCGGTCGCTTCTCATGCCGGCGAATCTGGTTGCCTCTTTTGCCTCAGGAATCCCGATTTGGGCGCTGACAGGCTCGAAGCGGGATGCTTTGAATTTCTCGATTTCGGTGTTCGCCGATACGGCGAGCGCGCTGATCGGGTTGAACCTGAAGATCGACGGCGAGCAATATCTGTGGTCGCAGCGTCCTGCAGTCTTCATCTTCAACCACCAGAGTAACGTCGACCTGGTGATCGTTGCGCGCCTGTTGCGACGGGACATCACGGGCGTAGGCAAGCGCGAGATTCGCGATTTGCCGATCGTCGGCCGGGTCTTCGAAGCCGCCGGCGTCGTGTTGATCGACCGCAAGGACACGGCCAAGGCTATCGAGGCAATGATGCCGCTCGTTGACGCTATGCGTGTCGAGGGCAAGTCGGTCTGCCTGTCGCCCGAAGGGACGCGCTCGGTAACGGACAAGCTCGCCCCCTTCAAGAAAGGCGCCTTTCATCTTGCGATGCAGGCGGGCGTGCCCGTCGTTCCGATCGTGATTCACAATTCGGGAGACGTCCAGCCGAAAGGGGATATCCTGTTCCACCCGGGCACCGTTCAGGTCGATGTGCTGCCGCCGGTCGATACGAGCAAATGGTCTGTAGAGTCGATCGACCAGCATGTTGCCGAGATTCGGGACATGTATCTGAATGCGCTGGACCAGAAGCTACATTCTTCCGGCAGCCGCGCCGCGCAAGCTCAATAAGGAGCCGTTCTTATGGACCAGCTAAGCCCCCAGGACGCACAGTTCCTCTACCTCGAGTCTGCGGACAATCTTACACATCTCACGTCGATAGCAATCTTCGACCAGTCGACCGTACCGGGCGGCGAGGTCGTGCGCTTCAAGGACATTCTTGCGCACGTAGAAGGACGCCTGCACATGAGTCCGTTGTTCAAGCGCCGCCTCGTGCACGTGCCGCTGGAACTCGATTTTCCGTACTGGGTCGACGACGAGCATTTCGATCTCGAGTACCACATCCGTCACGGGCGGCTGCCTGAACCCGGCGACTGGCGCCAGTTCTGCATCCACGTGGCGCGCTACCACTCGCGGCCGCTGGACATGAACCGCCCGCTCTGGGAGATGTACGTCATCGAAGGGCTCGACAACGTCGACTGGCTTCCGCAGGGAAGC
>Ga0224503_10000206_pt1 | contig 17136 bp, 13 predicted proteins | sample SF_Oct11_sed_USG_2_FD_169106 | JGI IMG/M metagenome (GOLD analysis project Ga0224503, IMG submission 169106) | Sediment microbial communities from San Francisco Bay, California, United States - SF_Oct11_sed_USGS_21 | ecosystem: Environmental > Aquatic > Marine > Sediment | place: USA...
ACGCCTGTTCCACGCGCGCTTCGCGCCGACGACCAACGCTTACGGGCCGACGCCGTCCCAGCGTGAGTCGCTGCGCATCGCGAGATCGCTGTACGACGACGTGACGCGCCAGCTGTCGAACCTCGTTGACGTCGAGTACGCGGGACTCAAGGTCGCGCTGGATGCAGCCGGTGTACCCTGGTCCCCGGGGCGCGGCATCCAGTAAAGGCTAGCTGGCAGGCACGACGTTTGCCGCAACCGCACCTGCCGTCTTCGTCTGCGTCTTGCGCTTGCGCTCGGCCTCCTCGATGGCCGAGATTTGCTCCGCCTGCTCGAAGCGCAGCTTGTGAAACTGTTCCTCGAGTTCGCAGACTTCGGGGTGAATCGAAGTGCATTCGAACGGCGGTGGCGATCCGGCGTTTTGCCGGGCCGTTGTCGTGCAGGCTGTGAGACAGGTGATTGCCGCCAGCACCAGGGTCGTTGCAGTTTTCATCGTCGTTTTCTCCACCACTTGAGATGGTTAGACGATAAAGAACAAGGATTCCTTCGTATTGTCCCTATGCCGCAGGCGATATTCCGAAATCGCCAGCCTGTAACTTCCTGATTTTATTTAAAAAGCCGCATCGATACCGACGAGGAAGTAATTCTCCTTGCTCAGGTGGCCGGTGTAGTACAGGCCGCTCTGCGGTTCCTCGTCGAGGAAATCGACGTTCAGCTCCAGGACACCCTTGACGTTGCGCATGAAGTAATACGATGCCGCGAACGTCAGCGTCTGCATATCGATGCCTTCGTAAATCGTGTCCGTGTCCGCGAGATCGCCGGCGTCACTGACATTGACCAGTGCGGAAAAGACCCACTTGTCACTATGCACGTAGTCGACGCCAGCGAACCCGGCCGTCCACTGGTAGTCGATCGCCGGATCCAGGAACCCGTCCCAGCTGTTCCACAGAATCTGCCCGAACCAGTACCACCCGTCTGATATCCGGCCGGAAGCGTCGACGCCAATCACCGTCTTGTCCGTGTCGCGATCGCCAGTATCCAGGCCTGCGGGGCCGGTCGCATTGCGTTGCTCGCCGGCCATTCCGAACAGGCCTACCGAAGCTGGTCCCATCGTGGTTCCAATACGGCCGAAAATACTCTTGCCCGTGTCGTTGTCGAACAGGTGATCCGGCCGCCGGTAGCCGGGGCTGGTGACATTGTAGTTCTGCGTTATGCCGTTGCCGTTGACCAGTCCGAGCGACACGTCGACGGGCCCGAAGCCCCTGCCAAACAGCACGCCGCGGTCGTAGGTTATGCCGGCAAACCGGTAAGCCATGAAGTCCTGGAAGGTCATGCGTACCTCGCGCGGGAACATCAGGTCGGACAGCTGGAACTGGCCGAGTTGCAGGCCGACGCCCGAGTTGAAGAGGTCGTCGTAACTGAACCAGGCGTCCTCGACGATCACCTCGGTGTTCGCGCCCTTTTCCGCAAAGATCATGTAGAAGTAGTAGCTGATGTTGTCGGTGAGCGGCGCGCTCGACAGCAGTTTCAGGAGATAGGGGGCCTGGAAGTCGAGGCTCGAGTCGGCAGCGACCTCGCCGCTGACAGGATCGACGGATTCGGCGTCACGTGCCTGCACGAATCCCTGCATGCGAGCTGCCAGCGGCAGCGCTTTCGCGAGCGCCAGCGTTTCGTCCCCGGTCTGCACCGTATGGTCGCGCCAGTTGGCCAGGCGGAAATTCATCTCGCCGGCAAAGCGTTCACCGAAGTCGTTGAGGCGCGGATAGGCGGCATGGCAGACGTTGCAGCTGACGCCATAGTCCCGCGCAAAGGCCGGCATCGCGCTTGCCGTGTTGTCGAGCGTGAAAATCCCGGCGATCAGAAATGACGTGACGGTGGCGAGTCGTTTGGCGGCTATACCGGGCATGAGAGCTACTCCATGAGAACCCTGGCAGGGTTCTCATTAGGGCGCAGTCACAGCGGTCGCACCATACGGGCATCCCCGGATGAGCATAGGGAAACACGCAATCCGGTTGTTTGTAGGAGCGCGCCTCGACGCGCCATTATTCGCGGTTCGGGAACCGCTCCTACAGCTACCAGGTCTTGCGCAGGCTCACCATGAGGTTGCGCCCCGCCGCGTCGAGCCCCGAGCCGTGCACGCGGTAGCGTTTGTCGAAGACGTTGTCGATGCCGGCCGCGAAATTCCAGCCGCCGCGGAAATTCCAGCTGCCGCGGGCGCCCATGACACCCCACCCGCTGGTGCCGCTCGGGTCGATGCGAATGTCTCGAACGTCACGAGCACTCAGTCGATCCTGCTCGCCGGCGAAACGCAGCCACGCGTCCAGGCGCAGGTTACCGCCGGCGTCGTAGCTCACGTTCAGCCGGCCGCTCAGGGGTGGTATGCGATCGCCGGGTTCAGCGGGCAATCCGGAGACGCGCTGCTCGGCCCAGGTGTAGTTGAGAACGGCATCAACGGTGATTGTGTCGCCAATGTCGAAACCCGCGCCGCCTTCGAACCCCCGGATCGTCGAGTCGGCCGCGTTCACGCTCTGCACGACATTACGGCCCTCCGGCGTCACCTCGCCCGTCAGGACGGACGTTATGCGATCGTCGTAATCGAGCGCATAAATCATCAGCTCGAAGCGCGCGTGGTCGGCTGAGTACCGCACGCCGGCATCCAACTGCACGATGCGCTCGGATTCGAGATCAGGGCTCGGGATATTGAAGCGGTTGCCCGGCCTGTTGCCCAGCGTGCCGAGATCGAACACGTTCGGCGCACGAAAGCCGAACCCGGCGTTCGCTACCAACTGCCAGTCATCGGCCGCATTGAATATCCAGCCAATATCGCCGCTGGTATCGGTCACGCTGATTGATGCCGCAACCGATACAGGCGTCGCCGGCAACGAGACATTTTCGTGGCTGACGCGCAAGCCGCCGCTCAGTATGTTGCGCGTCGTGACATATTGCTCCGTGTTGCCGAACAGGGCGAATCGCTCGATCTCGGAGCCGTCAGGAAAGCGCGGCGTCCGCGCCGTCACCTGTCCATCGACCAGGCTTTCCTCGCTGCGCTGGCTCGAGACCTCGTCGAGATAAGCTTCCGCACCCATGACCCACGACCCGGTGTCCTTCACCCGGCTGCCGCTGACGACGAGACCGTAAAGGTCGCTGCGATTCGACTCAAAACGCCGATCCGTTGCTTCGAATTCGCGCGACACGCTATCGTCGTCGATACGCTGCCAGGCAAGATCGACGTTCCAGTCGAGCCCGAGCGCACCATCTTCGTGGCCGTACTTGCCGTGCACGAATACACGCCGGTTAGGTTTAAAGAAGAACTCCGAAGACGACGGCTCGGTCTGGCCAAAGCCCGGTACCAATTCGTCGACGCGCGGCGTCTCCGGCTGTTCGAGGTAGTGCATGTCGAAGAGCCAGCTGCGGTCCTCGTCGGGGCGGCCGACAAGCACCCAGCGCGCGGCACGCGACTCGTAGCCGCTGGGGCCGATCCGGTCGCCGCTGCCCGTACGGCGGTCGCCCGTGTCGAGAAATTCGGCGCTGAACGAGGTCGCTATGCGGTTGTTGCCGGCGTCGATCGTGCCGCTGAGCATCCTGCCGAGTTCCGCGGTGTCGTAGGCCGCGTAGACCTCACCACGATATTCGGTTTTTCCCGAGTCGAATCGCGGCACGCGCGTCACCAGCTGCACGACGCCGCCGACGGCGTCGCTGCCATAAAGCGATGCAGGTGTTCCTCGCAGGACCTCGATGCGTTCAACCGCGCTCGTGGGCACCAGCGCGAAATACTGCGTCGGTGCACTGCGAAAGATCGCGTTGTTGAGTCGGATCCCGTCGACGAGGTGCAGGATCGATGAGCCCTTGAGTCCGCGAATGATCGCGGCGCCCTGCCCGGGCGTGGTCTGCTGCAGGTAGACACCAACTTCGACGTCGAGCGCGTCCGTTACCAGTTTCTTGTCACGGACAGCGGCACCGTCGACGAGCGTAAGGCCTGACGAGACCTCGGCGATGCTGACGGTCCGGCGCGTGGCCGTGACGAGGATCTCATCGAGTCGATCCTGTTCCGCGCAAACGTCGGCAAAGATCAGGGTTCCCAGCAACGCCGGGATAAGCGTCCGTGCGATGGCCATTTGATCAAATCAGCGTATTGATCATCACGAGCAGTATGGCCAGCGGTGCGACGAACCGGATCAGGAACAACCACGTATTCGCTACCGCCGGGCTCGGGAAAATTAACTGGCTGTCGAGATGCTCTTTCTTTATGCGCCAGCCGACGAACAGGGCGATGAATATTCCGCCGAGCGGCATCAGCAGGTTGTCCGTTACGTAGACGATGAGATCGAAAAAGGTCGAAGCCCCGAATGACTCGAATACTGCCAGTGGGCGCACATTCTCCCAGAGGTTGAACGACAGGACGCTCAACATGCCGATCGCCCAGCCGATGGAACCGAAAATCAGGCAGCCCTTGATGCGCGACATACCCCATTTGTCTTCGGAGTAGCGGATGATCGGTTCGATGATCGCGATGATCGACGTCAGCCCCGCAAATGCGAGCAGCAGGAAGAACAACGCGCCGAAGATCTCGCCCCCGGGCATGGCTGCGAAAGCAGTGGGCAATGTCGTGAAGATCAGCCCGGGTCCCTCTGCAGGATCGAGGCCGTTGGCGAACACGATCGGGAAGATCATGAGTCCGGCCAGGATGGCGATCAGCGTATCCGCGGAGGCGATGATGACGGCCGCTTTCGTCAGCGAAATCTTGCGCGGGACATACGAGCCGTACGCCATCATCAGGCCGATGGCCACGCCGATGGAGAAGAACGCCTGGCCGATGGCGTCCAGTACGGTATCGGCATCGATCTTGCTGAAATCCGTACTAAACAGAAAATCGATACCGGCATTCAGGTCGCCGGCGACCGCCGCGTAGCCGATCATCACCAGCAACATTACGAAAAGCGCAGGCATCAGAATCTTGACGGTGCGCTCGATGCCGCCGTGCAAACCCCGGCCGACGATGAGGAGCGCCATGACCATGAATACGGTGTGCCACAGCGTCATCGTCCCGGGGCTTTGTTTCAGGTCCTCGAATTGCTGCGCAACCTCGGCCATCGTCGTGCCGCCAAAGCCGGTCGCTGCCTTGATGATGTAGGCAAGCGTCCACCCGGCGATGACACTGTAATAGGTGGCAATCAGGAAGCCGGCGATGACTCCCATCCAGCCGACGACGGACCAGTGCTTCGAACGCCCGGAGTCCTCGGCGACCATGCGCGTGGCCACGGGCGGGCTGTGGCCACCCATGCGGCCGATAAGGAGTTCGCCTATCAGGATCGGTATGGCGATGAAAGCGACGCACAACAGGTAGACGAGCACGAACGCACCGCCGCCGCTGACCCCGACCACGTAGGGGAATTTCCAGATGTTGCCCAGCCCGACGGCGGCACCGATCGCCGCCAGGATGAATACGATTTCCGATGACCAGGTATGGGCACTGTCCGACGAAGCCGGTAAAGCCATCCCCCACTCCTTGTTCTCGCGCTTGGTTGCCGGAATACTAGCAGGGCTCACGCGGAACGACGACAATAAGCGTTCCTGGGAAGCACATTGCATAATGCCGGCGTACAGGTTTTACCGATTGACGCGAGCCTCGTAGAGGCGCTGCTGCGGGAAGATGCGTTCCCTCACCCCGCCGGCGACATCGAACTCATGGAGACGCACATCTCCTGGGTGATCCTCGCAGGCAACTACGCTTACAAGATCAAGAAGCCGGTCGTGCTCGATTTCCTCGATTTCGGCACCCTGGAGAAACGCCGGCACTTCTGCGAAGAGGAGCTGCGCCTGAACCGGCCGTGGGCGCCCGAACTGTACCTGGACGTTGTGGCGATCGCGGGTCCCGCAAGTGAGCCTGTCATGGGCGGTGACGGCGAGGCGCTCGAGTACGCGGTGAAGATGCTGCGCTTCGACCAGGACCTGCGCCTCGATCGCCAGCTCGACGACGGCCTGCTGACGGTGTCGGACATGAAGGAACTGGGCCAGAAAATCGCTGCGCGCCACGCCGACGCGGAGCGCCCGGACCCGGCCGAACGTGAGCGCCTCACCCGGCAGGCGATTCACTATTTCTGGGAGAACTTCGACCATCTGGGCGACATCATCGAAGAAGACGAGTTGGCGTTCCTGCGCGACTGGACGGCACGCGAACTCGAAAAACACGCAACCACGTTGCGGCAGCGTTTCGTCGACGGGTTCGTGTGCGACTGCCATGGTGACCTGCATCTCGGCAATCTCGTGCGCCTGCCGTCGGGCATAACGACGTTCGACTGCATCGAGTTCAATTCTGACCTGCGCTACACGGACGTCTTTGCCGACGTCGGATTCCTTACGATGGACCTGACCGAGAAAGGCCATCCGGAGCTCGCCGCGCACTTTCTCAACCGCTACCTCGAACGCAGCGGTGACTACGAAGGCGCCGTGCTGCTGGATCTCTTTTTCGTGTATCGCTGCCTCGTGCGCGCCAAGGTTGCGGCCATCCGCAGCCGTGAACGCGAATCGGAGGCCGAGCGTTGCGGCGATATCAGGGACGCGCGCGAGTACTCTGCGATGGCGCGCCGCCAGGCCACCAGGAACCAGCCGGTGCTCATCATCATGTGCGGCCTCTCCGGCTCGGGGAAGACCTGGCTGGCCGAACGGCTCATGGCGGCGCTGCCGGCGATCCGCGTGCGCTCCGACATCGAGCGCAAGCGACTGTTCGGCCTCGAGGAAACAGCCGGGAGCGGATCCGGCATCGGCGAGGGAATCTATTCAGCGGCAGCCAGTGAGGCCACGTACAAGCGCCTGTTCAAGCTGGCGCGCAGCCTGCTCAAAGCTCGGCACCATGTTGTGCTCGACGCCGCTTTTCTGAAGAAAGACCTGCGCCAGGCGGCACGGGAACTCGCCGCCGATACCGGCCGCCGCTCAGTACTCGTGCATGCCGACGCGCCGGCCAATGTGCTGAAACAGCGCATCGACCGGCGCGTGGCCCTGAAGGATGAGGCGTCGGAAGCCGACATTGCCGTACTCGACCATCAGCTCGAAACGTCTGACGAATTGACCGAGGACGAGGCACGGATAAACGTCGACACGAGTCGCGACATCGACATCGATGCTCTTGCAGCAACAATTCTCGAGTGTCGCAACCGCTGATTACGACATTTTTCAGGCGAGCAGCAAATGCTGCATCCCTATTCGCGATTCACTTTCCGATGCAGGTGTACTCGTAATCGAGGGAGTCCATCACAACGTTGCCGTCTTCGTCCAGCTTCAACCGAAGCAGCGCGTGGAACTGGATGCGCGGAGCACCGGGTGTAATCGGTTGCAGGATACTGTTCTCGATGAAGACTTCTTTGAACGGCAAACCATCCTCAGGACCGATGCCATTGTTGGGGTCGACGTCGTCAGAGGGAGTGAACTTGATCGAATCCTTACCGCCACCGGACGTCTCCCACATGTAGCCGGTTGAGAGCCCCGTGACCATTGCCGTCCAACGAAAATGACTGACGATGTGGAACTTCTGGTTATCGCCGTTGCCGGACACGTGCCAGAAATCGAACGCAGTCAGAACGGCGTTCCACTGAATAAACTCGTTGGTGCAGTGATTGAAATCGTCGACCACGAAGGGCTCGATCACGGTAACTGCGGGCCCGAATATCACTTCATTCTTGGCGACCGCGGTACCGCTCACCCCGAGCAGCAACAGACAGCTCAACAAGACCACTGTGATTCTTTGAATGATTTTCGACATCGCGTAACTCCCACTGTTATTCAGGCTCGTTGCGAGCCGCATTATTTTCATCCCTGGGAAGATATAAGGTCGTCCGTGTCCCCCGATCGCCGGGAAATAAACGATGCAAAAAGCACCGCGCAGGATTGATCGAACTGCGCGAAAAACTGCGGCAGGTTTTTTTCTCGTCCCCCTTGTCACCGCCCCCGATAATCGAACACTAATTTTCCCATCAGGAAACGATCCCCTGTCAATACGGTACATTACCTATGACTGCCGGCCGGATTGCGTGTGACCCGCGCCGGGGTCACGACGCAACGCGCCGGTGCGCGGGATAGCGATTGTCACCACGCCTCACTGCCGGGACGAAAGCGGTACACTCTCTATCCCGATCCGACACCCGGCCCGACAGGGCACCGAGGACTGCTGATGCATTTACCTGATCGCATGCGAATCGATCTTTGTTTTGTTGCCGCAGCCTGCCTGCTTGCGGCCTGCTCCGGAGCGGACGATCAGGCGAGCACGGTCGAACCGACGATGGACACGCTCGTGAGCGCCGCCTGGCTCGAGGAACACCTCGACGATCCGGATCTCGTGGTGCTTGACTGCACCGTCGTCATCGAGCCGGATGGCAGCGGCGGGCTTCTCTCCGTCAACGGCAGGGCGAGCTACGAGTCGGGCCACATTCGGACGGCGGGGTTTGCCGATCTTCTCGGCAACCTGTCCGACGCAGATAGCCCGATGGATTTCGCAATGCCGTCGCCGGAGCAGTTTGCGGCCGCCATGGAGGAACTCGGCGTCAGCGACAGTTCGCGCGTGGTGCTGTACGACGCCAGCGGCTCGGTCTGGGCTGCCCGCGTGTGGTGGATGTTGCGCTGGATCGGATTCGACCGGGCAGCGCTGCTCGATGGCGGGCTGAACGCCTGGACCGCCGGGGAGCGCCCGCTGTCGACGGAGCCTGCCAGCCGTCCGGCCGGACAGCTCACCGTCAATCTCCGCCCCGAGCTGATCGCCGACCGCGACGAGGTGCTGGCATCGATCGAGGGCGAGTCAGTGACTCTTATAGATTCGCTGCCCGCTGCTCACTACCGCGGCGAGACCACAATGTACGACCGGCCCGGGCACATACCCGGCGCCGTGAACGTGCCGGTATTTTCTGCTCTCGACGAGACCGGGCGCTACCGCTCACTCGATGAGCTGGCGTCGATATTCGAAGGCGATCGTGACGGCCGGACGATCACCTATTGCGGGGGCGGAATAGCCGCGTCGTCCAGCGCGTTCGTCATGACGCGGCTCGGCTTTACCGACGTTGCCGTGTATGCCGCATCACTCCAGGAATGGACGGCCGACCCGGACCTCCCGCTGGAGATCGATCTCGAGTCGTTCGACAGCGAGGACTAGCGCAGCTTCTTACCGAAAGCGTCCCAGACTTCCACGTCGCCGTAGCCGAGCGAGCGAACCTTTTCCTCGATCTGCGTGAGGTCGCCGACGACCACCCAGGTCAGTTTGCCGGGATCGAGCATGCTGCGCGCACGTTCGTTAACGGCCTCGGTCGTGACGGCATCGATTCGCGCCGCGCGCGTCTCTGCGTAGTCGAAGGGCAGGCCGAAACTGTCGGAGGTCACGATGCTTGCCAGGAACCCCCGGTTCGTCGAGAAGGTGCCCGGGAGCGAGCGCATCCGGTTAATCTTTACGCGTGATACCTCGGTTTCCGTGGCCGGCCGGGTCGTCACGAATTCCTCATATTCCTTCATGATTTCCTGCATGCTTTCCATCGTCTTGTCAGCCTGCACGCTGCCGCTCACGGCGATGTACTGATCGCCGCTGGTGTTCTGCTGGACGCCGGAACTCATGCCGTAAGACCAGTGCTTGTCCTCGCGCAGGTTCATGTTGATGCGTGCCTCGAAACCGCCACCGAACACGCCGTTCATGATGTATAGCTCGGTGGAGGTGTCGGAATCGTAGGGCGGCAGCGCGTGCCCGGCAAAGATCGTGCTTTGCGGAGCCTCGGGGTGATCGACCAGGATGACGCGCGCTTCCGCAGGCAAGGCAGCGCCAATCGGCTTGCGCGCTGATTCCGCGCCGATCCGCCACTTGCCGAAGGAACGTTCCACTACCCGGGTCGCCTCCTCGATGCCGATATCGCCGATCATGAAGACCGTCATGTTATCCGGTGCAATCTCGCGGCGGTGAAACCCGACCAGCATGTCGCGATCCACCTGCGCGACGAGCTCGGGCGTCCATACCGACCCCATCGGGCTGTCGCTGCCGTACACCGCGCGCTCGAACAGGCTGCTCGCAGCGCTCGATGGTGACTTCTCGAGTGTCGCGAGCCAGGCCGAGATCTGCTGCTTGCGCTTCACGAGTTCGTCGTCCGGGTACGTAGGATTGCGTAGCACCTCGGCTGCGAGCTCCATGGACTCTTCAAATTTGCTGTGCAGGATGCGGTAGCCGAAGGAGCTTTCCTCGGTGCCGGCCTGCGGCTGGCCGCTCATCGCGATCGCGTCTTTTGCCGCAGCGAGTTCGTGTGCGTCGTATTTCTTCGTGCCCTTGTCCATGAGCGCCATGGCAAAGTTCGCGAGGCCCGGCGCCTGCGGCGGGCTGGCCGTGCTGCCGGCGCCGATGCGGAACGACACGTCAACGATCGGCAGCGTGTCCCGCGTCGCGACGACGATGCGCATACCGTTGTCGAGTATCGCCGTTTCGATAGCGGGGAACGAGACGTTCGCATCGGCCGTTACCTCGGGGATCTTCGAGCGATCGACGCTGGCTTGTGTCGCCTGGTACTCGGGGAACGGCAGCACGGTCAGCTCGTAGTAACCGCGGGTCAACCAGCGGTTTGCGGTTTCCCTGAGCTCGGACGGGGTCGCCGCGTTCAGCCACTCGAGTTCCTTGTTGATGTACAGCGGATCATCCGAATACAGGTAGCCTTCGGCCAGCACCCGTCCGATTGCCGAGCTGCGCTCCAGCGCGCCGATCATGTACATATTCACGCCGAGCTTGGCGTTCTCCACGATTCGTTTGTCGGGACCGGACTCGAGGTATTCCACGATGATACGGTCGACGATCGGCAGCACTTCTTCCGACGTGACACCCGGTTTGAGATCGATCGTCAACGTGAATTCGCCGCTCAACACGCGACCGTACGCGCTGCCGCGCACACTTGTCGCGAGCTGCAGGTCGTCGACCAGCGCTTTCCTGAGCGGTGAGTTCTTGTTGCCGACGAGTGATTCGGTCACGAGATACATCAGTGTCGTGTCGCGGTCGTTCAGGTCCGGTAGCGCCCAGACGCGTGCGATGCGCGTCTGCCCTACGCGGTCGTACATCGATTCCTTGCGGTTCTCGGTGAGGTTGGGGATCCATTTCTTCGGGTACACGAGCGGCACGCCCGCCGGCGCCTCGCTGAAGTAGTGCGTCACTTTTTCCTTCGCGGTATCGAGATCGATGTCGCCTGCGAGCACGAGCACGACATTCGAGGCCCCGTAATACGTGTTGAACCATTCGTGCACGTCTTCCACCGACGCATCATCGAGGTCCGCCATGGAACCGATGATCGAATGGCGGTAGGGATGATCGACCGGGTACAGTCCGGCACGAATGCGGTCGCTCATCTGCGCATACGGGCGATTCTCGCGCTGCCGTTTTTCGTTCTGCACGACACCGCGCTGCTCGTCGAGCGCGTCCTGCGTGACGGCACCGAGCAGGTAGCTCATTCGATCGCTTTCCATCCACAGCGCCATGTCGAGGCCGCCGGTCGGCACGGTAGCGTAGTAATTCGTGCGATCTTCGGAGGTCGTGCCGTTCATCCCGGTCGCGCCGGCATCCATGAACGGTGAAAAATACTCGCCCTCGCGATTTTCGGTGCCCTGGAACATCAGGTGTTCGAACAGGTGCGCGAAGCCGGTCTTGCCCTCGGGTTCGTCCTTGGAGCCCACGCCGTACCACATGCCGACGAACACGGTCGGCGTGGACCGGTCCTCGTGCACGAGCACGGTGAGGCCGTTTTCCAGCCGGAACATGTCGTAAGGGATATTGACCTGGGTTGAGACTTCGTCGTCGGCGGCGTAGGCAACCGCGGACAGCGCAATCAGGACCAGCCATGAGGCCAGAATTTTTCGTATCAGCTCCACCTGGGGCTCCTGTCAATCAGCATAATCGGGGCAAATTACGTCCTTTTCGACGCAAATGACTACAAATTGGTAGATTTTTCTGCACAATCGCTGGGTGGCGCGGGCCATCGCGAACTTGCGGCCGGCCAGTGGTCAGACACTATACAGGGCACCAGGTTTCATGATGAACCGTATTTTGATCACCGCCATCGCGTTGCTGGCGACAACCACAGGCTGTTTCGCGGACGAAGTGCCGCCGGAGCCGCTCGACCTGGACGAGGCGCTTGCCCGGCAGTACGCGAGCGACCTGGTTTCGGGAGCAGCATCCGCCTACGACTGCGACACGATGCTGCACTCCTTCCGCCGGCTGGGAACCGGGAAGAGCCCGGTCTACATGGCCGAGGTGAAAATGCACGGGCAGGAGTGCAACGAGGCTTTGCTGCTGCTTTCCCGTCACGGCTCGGAAAAGAATATCGTGTTCCGCCGCTGGGAGCCGGCCCCGGATATCCACGAGATTGCCCCGGAGGAGGCAAGCGACTGACGGGCCGCAGTCCTGCTCAGACCGCTTTAGAGTATGACCGCTGCGCGCCGACCTCATCCAGGGCGTCGCGAAGCTGCTGCCAGCGCTGCTCCAGCGTGCCGGTATAGCCCACCGACATACGCACGAGCCCGGGGCTAATGCCCGCGGACACCTTGTCTTCGTCACTCATCTCGCTCGAGGTACTGGAGCCGGAGCAGGACATCAGCGTATCGAAGTAGCCGAGGCTCACGGCCATGAAGCCGAAGCCGTACTTGTTCTGCAGCTTCGACATCAGCGTATTGGCTGCCGCCTCGGTGCCCATGTCGAGGGTCATGACGCCGCCGTAGCCGTAGTCCGGGCACCGCAGTTCGTCGAGCATGTCATGGTCGGGATGGTCGTCGAGTCCCGGGTAGCAGACCATCGCCCCCGAATCTCGCAGCCGCTGTGCCAGGGCCAGGGCACGTTCGCCGTGCGCGGCCATGCGCAGCGGCAGATGCGGGATACGCAGGCTGATGTTCGCGGCGACCTTCGCGTCCATGGTCGGGCCGAGCAGCATGAGCGGGCCCTCGTGCAGGTCCATCAACGACTCGATGAATTCCTTCGACCCGCACACGGCGCCCGCGATTACGTCCGACATGCCGCTGATGAACTTCGTGATGCTGTGAACGACGACATCTGCGCCGAGGTCGACCGGGCTCAGTATCAGCGGGCTGAAGGTATTGTCGACGACCAGCGGGACGCCGGCTTCGTGCGCTATGGCCGAGAGTTTCGGAATATCGGCAATGCGCAGCGTCGGATTCGACAGGCTTTCCGTGTAGACAAGCCGGGTCTTGTCCGAGACGGCATTGCGCACGGCCTCGAGATCGGTGATGTCGACGAAGGTCGTGGTTATGCCCGCCTTTTCCGGCAGGAAGTCGTGCATCAGCGCGTAGGTGCCACCATAGACGGTATTCGACGCGACGATATGATCGCCCGCCTTGCACACGGCGAGGAGCGTCGCGGAGATTGCTCCCATGCCGCTTGCTGTGCAGTAGGCGGCTTCCGTGCCCTCGATCGCCGCAAGCTGCAGGCCGAGATGATAGACGGTGGGATTGAAATGCCGCCCGTACAGATAGCAGCCGGCGTCATGACCCTTGAGCCCCTGGAACATCGCCGGCATCGTGCCGGGCTCCATCACGGTGAACGTCGAACTTGCCTCAATGGACATGTTGACGCCGCCGTGCTCGCCGAATTCGTGGCGCAGGCGCGCCAGCGCTTCGATCGGATTGCGACCAGACATCCTGTTACTCCCGGGTTCCGAAAGATGCGGTTCTACACGTTCTTTCTAGCCGATTTCGGCCCCGGCTTTAATGCGTAGAACTACGCAGGGATTATGTCGTGAGAATCGCGGTTGATTACTGCGAGTTCGATACCTGTGCACGATATTCATGCAGGCGCGCGGTGAGCCATTCACCGCTGGGAACGGTTTCGCTGTCTGGACATTCCATCGTATAAAGCTTGCCGCTCATCGAGCTCTTGCTCGCCAGGCGCTCGATGAACAACTCCGCCGAGGTCGCATAGCGCTTGCCGCGCCGGTATTTCATGCGCAGGTGATCTTCCGCATCTTCCGCGTCGTGACGCGACCCGTTGCGCACGAACGTGCAGTTGCTGTCACCGATCGACGCGATGAGATACTCGATCTCGGACTCCGTGTTGCCGGCGAGCACCGCCGCGGGCGACAGCAAAGCCAGCATTGTAAGCAGGCACCGCAGTCTCATCGTGCCGCCCTCACGCGCAGCGGCTCTTCAGACAGTCGCAGTCGCACGGTCATCGGATTATGGTCCGAGGCGTCGGACTGCAGCGTCGTCGCGTTTTCGGAGTACAGGCCGCGCACGTAAATATGATCGAGCGCCCAGCCGAAGAATCGTTTGCGATGGTCGACGTCGAAATCGAGCGCGGTCAGGCCGAGCGATTCGAGCATTTCTTCCAGCACCCTGGCGCGCTGGCTCCGCCAGGTGTTGAAGTCGCCAGAGAACACGATGGGTCCGTCGTGCTCGACGATCACGGCCCTGGCCTGGGCAAACTGGTCTTCGAGATCACTGATGCCGAGCGCAAAATTGATGCCGTGTATGTTCACGACGAGCAGGGTCTCGTCCGTATCGGACAACGCGTATTCGGTAATCAGGGTTGCCTTGCGCGTGCCGAACCAGGGCTCGTGGGCGACGAGTTCGCACTCGGTCAGCGGTTCGGCGGCGCTCACGGTCATGACCCCGCTCGGCGACCAGTCCGGGCCGAAACCCTCGGCGAACGACGAGTGGTGTTCGGGAACGAGATCGCGCCAGACATTCGTCTTGACCGACGCCTCCTGCAGGATCAGCAGGTCCGGCCGCGAACCAATCTCGTGGAGATCCTGCACCCACTCCGTGTTCCGGCCCTTCTGGATGTTCCAGTTGACGACACTGATATTGCCGGAGTCTAGCGCCCGCGACGCCGGGCTGCGACTGCTGTCGAGGTCGGCAATACACGCCGCGGTATCCGCAGCGGGCTCGGCCGTCACGCGCACCGGTGCCGAAGGCTGCGTGCTGCAGCTCGCGAGCATCAGCAGTGTGCTGTAGGCGGCCAGGTTGCGGAGAATCGACGGCATCAGGGTCCTCATCGTCGGGCGGTCGGCGGATTTTACAGGGAAATTCTAGTGAATTGCGGCTAAATGGCTCATATCCCGGCGGGTCAGCGGCTGGTCAAAAGACCTCATTCACGCGCGCGGCATCGTCGGGGAGAGTTGTATTGACCGCCGATGCGGCCAAAAGCTCCCTTTTTCAGTCAAATTCGGCGGGAATCGGCCTGTTTTGGCCGCCCCGGCGCTAGCACGTTAGGCTGGCAGCGGCATTCGTAGAACTCCTGATGCTGCTGCGATCGTTGCCGCATACTATGCTTTGTACCAATGACTAACTCCGATCTGACACAGCGCGCGGACCTTACGCGCCACGATAAAGGTACAGGCGCGCTGCGTAGCCAGCGGCCCGAGTACATCGACTACCTGCCGCCCTGCAACAACGCGTGCCCGGCCGGCGAAAACATCCAGGCGTGGCTGGCGCTGGCGCAGGCCGGCGACTTCGAGGGCGCCTGGCGCGAGCTCGTGCGGAACAATCCGCTGCCATCCATCCACGGCCGCGTCTGCTACCACCCCTGCGAAGACGTCTGTAACCGCGCATTCACGGACAGCGCTGTCAGTATTCATGCCGTCGAGCGCTACCTCGGCGACCTCGCCCTCGAGAAGGGCTGGCAGTTCGAGACACCGAAGACGACCAGCGGCAGGAAGATCCTCATCATCGGCGCGGGCCCCAGCGGGCTGTCGGCCGCCTACCACCTGAGGCGACTCGGCCACGAGGTCGAGATACGCGAGGCCGGTCCGGTCGCCGGCGGCATGATCCATTTCGGCATCCCGGCCTATCGCATGCCGCGCAAGGAACTCCAGGCGGAGATTGATCGCATCGAGAACATGGGCGTCACGATCACACTCAACCACCGCGTCGAGGACGTGCTCACGGAAAAGGAAGACGGCGGCTTCGATGCCCTATTCGTCGCGGTCGGCGCACACATCAGCAAGAAGATCGACATTCCCAATCGCGACGCCGGCAAGATCCTCGACGCGGTCAGCTTCCTCTCCAGCACCAAGCAGGGCGAAGCACCGAAGCTCGGCCGCCGCGTAGCCATCTATGGCGGCGGCAACACCGCGATGGACGCCGCACGCACCGCGAAACGCCTCGGCGTCGACGAAGCGATGATCATCTACCGCCGCGACCGCAGCAGCATGCCGGCGCACGACTTCGAGGCCGACGAGGCAATCGAGGAAGGCGTCGTCATCAACTGGCTGCGCACGATCAAGGAGATCGACCGCTCGACGTTCAAGGTCGAGATCATGGAGCTCGACGAAACGGGACGGCCGCAGCCGACCGGCAAGTTCGAGGAACTCGAAGCGGACTCACTGATCCTCGCACTGGGCCAGGACACCGACACGGCTTTCCTCGAGAAGGTGCCGGGTATCGCATTCGAGTGGGACCATACTGTCATCGTCGACGACAACATGATGACCGGTCACGACGGCATCTTCGCGGGGGGCGACATGGTGCCGAGCGAGCGCTCGGTAACGATCGCGGTCGGCCACGGCAAGCATGCCGCCAGACACATCGACGCGTATCTCCGCGGCACCAAGTACCGGCGCGGGCCGCGACACCCGGTCATTGGTCACGAGCGTCTGCATCTCTGGTACCGCACCCATGCGCCCAAGGTCGAGCAGGAGCGCCTGCCGGTCGTGAATCGGCAAACCAATTTCGACGAGATCATGCAGAACCTGTCGGAGACGGACGCATTGTTCGAGTCGCAGCGATGCCTGTCCTGCGGCAACTGCTTCGAATGCGACGGCTGCTACGGCGCCTGCCCCGAGGGCGCAGTGATCAAGCTGGGACCCGGCAGGCGCTATCGCTTCGATTACGCCCTGTGCACGGGCTGCGCCGTGTGTTACGAGCAGTGCCCCTGCCATGCAATCGAGATGATCGACGAGCAGCAGGTCGGCGGGATGTCTGCGCTATGACCGAGGTGCGCGCACTCGAAGGCAACGAGGCGGTTGCCCGCGTCGCTTACGCGGTCAGCGAGATCTGTTCCATCTACCCGATCACGCCGTCGTCGCCGATGGCAGAGATGGCCGACGTCTGGTCGGCCAGCGGCAAACCCAACATCTGGGGCCAGGTGCCCGACATTATCGAGATGCAGAGCGAGGGCGGCGCCGCTGGCACTGCGCACGGCGCGCTGCAGAC
>Ga0224503_10000211_pt1 | contig 17056 bp, 17 predicted proteins | sample SF_Oct11_sed_USG_2_FD_169106 | JGI IMG/M metagenome (GOLD analysis project Ga0224503, IMG submission 169106) | Sediment microbial communities from San Francisco Bay, California, United States - SF_Oct11_sed_USGS_21 | ecosystem: Environmental > Aquatic > Marine > Sediment | place: USA...
CACCAGTTTGTCGATATTTTTCGAATCCTGTTGTTTCCGGGTAACGGTTTCGAACAGATCTCCCACCTGGTAGCGGGAGAGATGGATAGCGGGCATCACCATATGGGACGGCCCTTCTTTGCGAAGTTGGATAATCCATTCTCCCAAATCAGTTTCGGTGACGAAATATCCCTTGTTTTCAAGATGATCGTTGAGGAAGGTCTCTTCGGCCGTCATGGATTTGGATTTGATAATTTTTTTAACGTTATTTTCTTTAGCAATAGATGCAACAATTTCATTGGCCTGCTTCGCATCTTTGGCAGCATGCACTTTTACGCCGGCCGCTTCTGCATGGGTTTTGAATGCTTCAAACAGTTCCATAAGTCGAGGCAATGCCGCGTCTTTCTCTGCTGCAATCTCTTTTTTAATCCCTTCGAAATCAATCCCTTCGTAAACTGCGGACCGGTTTTCCCGATAGGCACAGTTGAAGTTGTCCAATGCCGTTCGAAGAAACTGATCGGAAAGGGCTTCTTTGAGCTGTTTTTTATACGATTTTATATCCTGAGCGGTTTTGATCATTCCCGGTTTTCCTCCATTATAAGAATATGCAATTCTTGGGGCCCGTGGACCCCTATGGCGAGAACTCTTTCAATGTCCGCTGTTCGGCTGGCGCCGGTAATGAATGCATAATAAGAAGAACCATCGGCCTTTAAAACTGCATTGATTTCGTTTTCAAGTGCGGTAACATCCGGTTTGATTTTTGAGACCGGCAGCAGGGCCACATGGGTTTCAGAAAGCATGGTTGCGATACGAACATCCTCTGATGAAGAATCGAGGACAAGGGTCCCAGTCTCGGCAATTCCCCAATCCACAGGTGTCAGTGCCGTATGAATTTCATTGGCATGTGACCTTAAAGGAGGTTTTATAAATGAAATATCTGCTGTGTTACACGCCTTTTCCAAAAGATTCACATCTTGGGTTTTAAGGCCCATGGCGACCATGGATGTTCCTCTCTGTTCTCGAGTGAGATCAACGGTATACTGAAACGCTTCTTTCAAAGTTTTAATTTTTACCACAACCGCCTGGACGGCTTCAGCTTTTTCTTTCAAGAGTTGGATCAGATCTGATGTTTGCATAAAAACTCCTTATAGACAGATTACTTATATCGTTGCTATGATGATAACTTGTTTTTGTCAATCTTTTACAGACTTGATAATTGATTTGCTATTTGATAGTTCCGAAAAAAACCATAAATAATTGAGAGGTCGGGAAGTTTTTCTAAATCGTCGCTCCATGGATAATCTTTTTTTAAACCGCGTGAACTCGTGGCAAGGGCTCGTAAAGAAAGAGCAGGAATCAATCTTTGAAAAATCAATAGGTTTGCCTACAATCTTCAATTTCTTTTAAAGATGCGATTTCGGCACGCGCCTATTCTTTCTAACGGTCCCTAAGCCACTCAAACAGCACCCGCTTTAAAAAAAGATCATCCATTCCGCTAATACTCAAGGATTTAGAAGAAAAACTCCCCGAGGGCTCAAATAATTGTTAGGAATTTATTATGGAGACGGTTCGTGTCGAACATTAAAACGTTGACAAGACTCATGCAGGAACTGGAAGATCAATTGACGGTCTGCATGCGGTGCGGCATGTGCCAGGCGGTTTGTCCGCTTTTTGCGGAAACCGGCAGGGAAGCCGATGTGGCCCGGGGAAAACTGGCACTCCTTGAAGGACTATTGCAGGAAATGTTCAAAGATCCAAAAGGCGTATACGAACGCCTGAATCGGTGCCTTCTGTGCGGATCGTGTTCCGCCAATTGCCCCAGCGGTGTGAGTGTGATGGAAATCTTTATCAAATCCCGCGCTATTCTTACCGGTTTTATGGGCCTTTCACCGTCTAAAAAACTCCTTTTGAGGGGGATGCTCTCTCGCCCTGAACTTTTTAATCGAATGGCGGAGTGGGGCTCAAAATTCCAAACAATTTTCTCAAAACCGGCTAATGAAGTCATCGGCACCTCCTGTGCCAGGTTCGTCTCACCGCTGATTGGAAACCGGCATTTCATTCCTCTGGCCCAAACGCCGTTTCATCACCTGATGCCGGCTTTGAATACTCAAAAAGGCCATTCAGGTATTAAAGTGGCTTTTTATGTCGGGTGCCTTATCGACAAATTTTTTCCCAAAGTCGCTCAGGACGTCGTCCATGTTTTAAACCATCATGGCGTGGGGATTTTTATGCCCCAAGATCAAAGCTGCTGCGGGATTCCGGCCGTCTCTTCAGGAGACACGGTGACCTTTAACCGTCTTCTTCGCCACAACTTAGAAATATTCGATGCCGAAAAGTTTGATTATTTTGTAACATCTTGTGCCACATGCACATCGACTATTAAGGAAATATGGCCGATGATGGCGGATCAAGAGTCCGGCTTCGTTCAGACCAGAGTGGCGTCGATTTCCCAGAAAACCATTGACATCAATCAGTTTCTGGTATCGAAAATCGGGATTAAAAAGGTCGACATTGATAACCATGTCGAACCTGTCGATATCACCTACCATGATCCGTGCCATCTCAAAAAATCTTTGGGCGTGTCTTTGGAACCCCGGGCTCTCATCAATGCCCACCCGGGCTATCGGCTAAAAGAAATGCCTGAATCCGACCGGTGCTGCGGGCTGGGAGGGAGTTTTAATCTGCAATATTACGACCTGTCATCCAATATCGGCAGAATAAAGATAGATCATATCATTGCTTCCTCGTGTTCGACGGTGGCCACCGGATGCCCGGCCTGCATGCTTCAACTCTCGGACATGCTGTCCAGATCCGGGAAAAATATCCGGGTCAGACATCCCATCCAAATCTATGCGGAGCTATTGACAAATTATTATGGGGAGACATAGCTCCGACGAGTCAAAATTAATTAGTGTCCATCCATAAATGGCTTTTTTTGTCCTGCTCGGCGTTCTCCGCGGGTTTCCGGCTGCGGCGTACAGACGTACGCCTTCCTGTCCCGTGAGCGGGGACCGCAAACCCTTGTGCGGCCTTGATCAGAACAAAAACTGCTCATTTCTGAATTGGACACCCATTGTGTTCATTTTGAACTCACGGATGGACACTAATTAGTAAAATAAAACTTGTGAGGGTTGTAAAAAACGAATTTGTGACGAATTCTATTTTATTGACAACACTTATAGGTTTCGGATAAAAGGTTATCCATGCCGGAGTGGTGAAACTGGTAGACGCACGGGACTCAAAATCCCGCGGGGGCAACCCCGTGTCGGTTCGATTCCGACCTCCGGCACCAATGATATCAAGGGTTTGGCAAATACCTCATTGCCAAACCTTTTTTTGCGTATGGATTTTCATAAAGCCCCTTGGTTTTCCCACATGCAGGCATCAAGGATGACCTTTCAGCCGTAAGTGCCTATCCCCTGGAACTGAATTTATGTAAATCTTTTCACAATTCTTTGTGTATATTACCCCATATTTTTATCTGTTTTGCCACAAATCGTCACAAGCAGCCTCACCGCATATATGGCTTAACCACTTAAATTTATAATAATTAATTTATTATATATTAATTGTGCACGTTTTTTGCAAAACCATGGGAAAATTATCGATTTGAATAAGAGAGGATATTGATGTCAAGTTGGATTCTTTTAACAATAAGCTCGGCCTTGATCGCAACCCGTTATTGGATGAGTTTATTTTAGGGAGAAAAAATCATGCTAATGGGTATAATTTTGGGTGTTACACTTTCTTATGTTGTTGTGATTGTCTACCTGCATCAAATGTCCAAATAGTTACTCTTCATTTCCCCAGCCCCCCTTGACATAATACAATGTAGCATTATTATTTCGCGTGGGTTAGGTAAGTACGCTTATCGTACTGCCTATTTTGCCTCCCTCTAAGGCTCCTGGTTTTCAGCGCCAGGGGCCTTTTTAATTTATGGGTCCGGCAGGGTTGATCGGATATGAACCAAAGATGTCAATAACATGTGAAATATGATATGCGGGAATTAATAATTTATGATATTGCGAATATTGCAATTAGACCACAATAATTTAGGTTAAAGGAATATGAGATCTAAAAAGGTGCCAATAAGAGGTGTCGGCGAGGTTCTGCTTGAGCGAAGCAACCGGGCCAAACATCTGGGTTTGTCTATCCGACCGTTCAAAGGTGCACGAGTGGCTGTTCCGCATGGTGTATCATTTGCCACAGCCGAAAAATTCGCACATTCAAAGACGAATTGGATAAAAAAGCATCTGGAAAAAATGACATTCATTGAGAAACAGGCAGAGGTCCTCAAAGAATGTCATCTCATTGACAGGGATAAAGTTAAAAAACTCCTGGTCGAACGGCTCGATGAACTTTGTAAACGAAACGGTTTTAAATACAACAGGGTTTTTGTAAAAAACCAAAAAACCCGATGGGGGAGTTGCTCCGATAAAAACAACATCAACTTGAATGTGAATCTGGTGCGACTACCTGATGAATTGATCGATTACGTCATTTTACATGAACTGGTCCATACCCGAGTCAAGGATCATAGCCATCGATTTTGGGAAGAGTTGAGCAAGTTTGTGCAAGACCCCAAAAGCCTCGATAAAAAACTCCGTGATTACATATTAGCTTAAAAAATATCCTCAATCAGATCATTCAAGGTTTCCTGAAGCCTGACATCGTCGGTTAGCGGAAAGCAAACGGCACTTCGACAGGCATCGTGAACGGGTATCCCTCGGCTGATGAGCTGGGCGGCAAAAATCAGAAGCCTGGTACTCGCCCCTTCTGTCAATCCGTGCTCCCTTATGTTTCTTATTTTTCCAGCCAGTAACACCAATTTTGAAGCGATCTCCGTGTCGATATCACCTTCATGGGCAACAATTTCAGTTTCTTTGGAAGCTTCGGGATAATTGAACTCAAGAGAAATAAACCGCTGCCGCGTACTTTGCTTGAGATCTTTCAGAACAGATTGATATCCTGGATTATAGGATATCACCATCATAAAGTCCGGGTGCGCCTGGATCGTTTCACCCTTTTTGTCGATGGAAAGTGTTCTGCGTGTATCGGTTAGAGGATGAATCACTACCGTTGTGTCTTTACGGGCTTCTACAATTTCGTCCATATAGCAGATGGCGCCCATACGAACCGCCCGGGTCAATGGGCCATCCACCCATACGGTTTCATCTTTTTTTAAAAGGTAGCGTCCCAACAAATCGGAGGCAAACAAGTCTTCATGACAGGCCACGGTGATCAGGGGGCGTTTGAGCTGATATGACATGTACTCTACAAATCGGGTCTTGCCGCATCCCGTGGGACCCTTCAACATTATCGGAAGTCTGGCATCAAAAGCAGCTTCAAACATTCTAACCTCGTCATGTGTTCTCAGATAATAGGGTTTTTGGGGAATTAAATGTCCGATGGTTTCGAGTGAAATTTGGGATGACATATATGCCGAGCCTCCAAAAAACGCTTTATTATTTGCTAAAACAAATAGAGTTTATTCAACTCGCGTGTTTCTAAAAAAATGATATTTTATTTATCTCATATCGTCATGTTTTACAAGCAGATGAAGCATATCAGAATTGGATAGAAATGGGGATCAAAATTTACTCAGTTTAAGGGCATCGATACCGGGTGGAAAAAAATCGAAGATTGGGAAAAGGCCTCTCGAAAACGATTTTCTGAAACCGCATCTGAAGAAAACGGGTAAAAACAGCGAAGACGGGCATTTCAATTTGCATCGATTCCCGTCTTCAGCCATTTTATTTTTTCAATCCAGCCATATGGGATGCACCTCGTCCACCGTTTCTTTCACGAATTTAAGGGCTTGAAGCAGCCGGGTATACATCAAAGCGAGACCGATATTTTCGGTGAAAATCATCAAAGAATCCAGATCCCGTTCAGAAACATCCCATCGTTCGTAGTGATACAGTCGAAGAACGCCGATGAGTTTGCCATGCAAGCTGATGGGAAGTGATACAATAGCACTGATCCCCTCTTTTTGGGCATCTTCCGGATACTGAAGACGGTCGGATTTTGTTACATCTCGAATAACAATCGGTTCTCCTCTTAACTGATGGTCAAGACTTTTTTTAACTAAAATTGGGCCTTTATTCATATAATTAATGCTCAGCCCAAAGCTGGCCAGAGCTTCAAGTTCTTCCGTATCAGGGTTGAGTACAAATATGGTGCTGCCTTTAATTCCCAAGGCTCCAACCAAAAGTTGAGTCAATTGAGTTGCCATATCCTCAAGATTATCGGACGCGGCAATGGCCCGGGTGACCACTTTATAAATGTCCATATTGATTCTGTCTTCGGCAACCATGGGATTCCTCCTTATATGTTCCAAACGTTTATAAAAGATATTGTTTTTTGGCTTCGTTCTAATGGAAACGAATGTATTTATGAAACAATACAAACCGTCGTGTTTTTCAAGGCCGCCACAACTTTACTGGAAACGCTTCCCGCAAAAAAACGCGCAATTTTTCCGGGCTTTCGATTTAATACCACGACGTTAAACTGACCCTTCTGTGCCAGATCGATGATATCTCCGGCAACATCCCTTTTTTTCGATTCAAAGACGATGTCAATGTTATCTTCTATAAAACCCTTTTCCAACAAATGCTTTTTAATCGTTTTAAGTGCATCTTCCTGTTCTTTAACCTTTTGCGACAGATAACTCAATGTGTCCCTCATTTGATCCATAATGGGACTGCCGCGCATTTCAATGGTCGGTACCGGAGTATATGCATTAAATAAGGTAATTTCAGCTTCTTTTTTGTCGGAAAAAGTACGGCAGACAAAATCCAGGGCCTTTTTGTCAAAGTTGGTAAAATTATAGGGTAATAATATTTTAGGGGTGCCCATACCGCCCTCCTTTCACCCTGTTCAGGGTTTTGTCGTTAACCTGAATTAACGCTTCAAATAGTGACAGGACTCAGTCTTGTTCAAAATAGACATCGACTTATTATCTATCACTCTTAAATTGTTGGACTTTTAATAACAATTCAAAGGAAACCCTAAAGTGATGGAATAATGGGGCAATGGATAAAGCAAAATTTCCAATACTCCATTACTTTCAAATTTTCGCAATTATCGATTTCTTATCAAACGACACATTTAGTGGATTGAACACTATTTTGGACACCAATGGACAGGACGATAAATTTTCTTTTTAGATTTATTGAACCGGTTCAGAGATAATCGGCTATCTTTTTAGAAATCAGGATTATTTGAGAATGGAGAGGGAGATAGAAAGAGAAACACCATGGGAAATTATCCGAATCTGGTGAATAGGCTGTTCAAATTTACTGTTTGATGTTTTATTTTAAGAAATGAATACGATTTTTGTCAACAATTATGATGCCCTTGATTGCACTTAATATAATAGAACCTTTCTCAAAAATAAGATTCGGCTTCAAAAGCAAGTTGAGCTTTGCGAAATCCCGATATTCGGGGGCGTGAAACGGGAGAGTACACCCCGTGAACACTCACCTATTGTCCGTTCAAGGGCGCAGGGCTTGGAGGCGGTTTGGGCGGTGTCTGGGGCGCCGGCTTGTCGAGTCTGTTATAAACTGACATCAGAAAGAGTGTGGCCAAGGGCTGGGTAAAAAGAGAACCTATAAATACAGAACTTCCAATGGCAGATATTCCTACAAAAAGGATAAAAACCACAACGTGATCCACGGGCTGCTCTTTTGTGACGATTGTAAAGCTCTCCTTAATCGCATCCATGAGGCCCAGGTTTCTGTCTGTCATAAGCGGCAGCATGTAGATACAACAGAATGAAACTGCCAGCACAAACACCACGCCCGGGAGAAAAAGAAACATTATTCCAATCAGAGTTATAATGAAAATAACGATGCCAAAGAGAAGAAGGGGGAAAAAAAGCCGCATGTGCAAAAAAATATCCTGAACTTTAGGCTCCCGCCCTTCTCTAATCAAAAGAAGAATAGAATGCATATAGCCGGCCATTGCCACCGGCCCCAATATACCCAGAGTAATGAAACTTATGACAATCAAAGCGAGGGTCATAAATATTAGTGGCGCAATATACTGTAGCGTTAGTTTCCAGGCGGTCTCGAGGTGATACTTAAAATCCATTGATGGCTCCCTCATAAAGTTGTGGATTATTTCTCCGTCATATTAAAAATATATATAGATATTAAAACATTCCAAGTCAAGTTCTGTCAGTTCAAAAACAGTTTGTCGGGTTTATTTTTGACATCCACCTTGTACCCATACCACAAATCATCTTTTAAACAATGGTGATTTTTTTAACATCATCAACAGATTCACTTGACTTAATAATAGCATTTATACGATATCGATAATAAGATCGATCGAGACCTTTTAAAAACGCCCCCTTTTGCTTGCCCGGTTAAATCGGTATTTAATATTTAGCCGGGGTCAATCCCGGCGTCCCCGATAATAGGGATTTATCAATAGGTTCAAATTTAACCCGCCACCGATCGTTGGTGGATTAATCCTTGAAATAGAGAATGATATGACCTCAAAAGCCTTTCAAGATTACTATACAGATGAATTCGCAAGTTGTTTTGGATGTGGAAGACTGAACAAACATAGTCTCCAAATAAAAAGCTATTGGGACGGAGAAGAAAGCGTATGCCATTTTCAGCCCAAACATTATCATACCGGTGGCTTTCCTGGTTATGTATATGGCGGGTTGATTGCCTCCTTGATAGATTGCCATGCCGCCGGCACAGCTTCAGCAATTAAATATCGTGATCGCAAAAAGGATACGGACAATAATGCACCCCTGCGCTTTGTAACAGCCTCTTTACATGTAGACTATTTAGCGCCGACCCCCATTGATTCAACCCTGGAACTCCGTGGCAAGGTCAAAGAAATCAAGGGCCGTAAAGTTATTGTCGGCATTACCCTCTCAGCCAAAGGTAAAGTATGTGCCAAAGGTGAGGTGGTGGCAGTACAGATGCCCGAAGATTTTTCATAAACAACGATTTTTTTTTCGAAGGTGTTGCGCTTTGAAGAATTAGCAAGAATGTGATGTTGCTTAAAAATTACAGGAGGAAATAAACAAATGAAGCGAGTCATACCCATGATAAAGCTGTTGGTGCTGGTGATATGTATGTTTTCACTACTGGCACTGACCGGGTGCAGCAACGTCAATAAAGAAAATTACGATAAAATAAAAATCGGGATGAGCTACGAAGAGGTTGTTGGGGTTTTGGGAAAACCGAATACCTGCGAAGACCCGGTACTAAAAACGAAAAACTGCATGTGGGGCTCATCTGACAAGCAGATCAAAATCAAGTTCGTGGCAGATACCGTTGCGTGGCGGTCCAGCAAGGGCATCTAACCCCTAAACTGACCGTTTCAAATTTAATAGAAAGTCACCTGAAAAATCAATCCGTCTGAACGAAATACCCCCGCCCTTTCAGGCGGGGGTATGGTTAATTTCTAAAAGATATTGCTTTTTAGATTAGAATGTAGGTGCGATACTCGAGAAGCCTGAAGGAAACGACCAGAACGCCTGCGACCACCGGGTCGTCGTGAATAATGACAAGCTCCTTGCTCTTGTTGAGTTTTTCAAGGTTGTCAAAGGTCCACAACTCCTCGTAAGGAATATTGACAGCATTTTCTACATGTCCCTCCTTAAATTTATCGGCTGACCGGAAGTCAACCAAGACCGGATTTCTCAGGGCCTTGGCCTTGTCAATTCCGATGACCCGTGCGGCAGGGTTGCTTTGGTTGGCGAACATGATGTTCTGAAGAAGCCTGGAATCGGTTTCAATGGCGAAGAAGGCGTCCATCCAGCCCTTCATCCCGACCCGCATCCAGTGGACTCTGGTGTAGTTTTGGGTTACCGCCAGCCTGGCGGCGTGATAGGATTTCCATCAAAGATTGTCGGCACAATAGAAGACCAGGGGTATGTCTTTGTCCTTGGGAAGGGCTTCGACGTCGAACTCGGCCTGGGCCAGATCGAAATCGGGCCGCTTGTGATCTTTGGGAACATCCATGGTGATGTGGACGGACCCGGAGGCGCGTCTCATGCACCAGTCGGTCATGTGAGTGAAGGCAGCGATGAGCATGCCCCCCTCGGACTGGATTTTGAGAGCTTCCGGCGGAGAAACGACCACCACACCTTCGAGCGTTTCAGGTGTCAAACTCATGTAAAACTCCTTTCTGTACAGTTTTTAAAATGGTTTCTTTACAACAGGTTTCAGGATCAAATTACAAAATTTATGCCAACGCCGTTGAATCTTGATATATCGAAGCAAACCCGCGTTTTTCGACGATTTGAGCAGATCTCACAGGTATGCATCAGTCAACAATCTGTGTCGTAAACTTGAAAATTACATGGGGGACAACAGGCAAGGAACATATACCGGATGTAACGGCTCAGAGTGAAACTCTCTTTCTTTTTGAATTTGAAACCTCTGATTTTATTTCACATATACATACTGCAGATCGGTGAAAACTCTTTGCGGAATATGCAAATCAGCACAGGGCTGAATTCTGGGTCCTGCTACTCAATGGATCTAATTCGGATGCACGTTCAAGGTTAAATCCACGTGGAATCCAAGCAAAAATCTGGGAACTGTAACAAACAATCTTTAACCAAGGCATTTCTTTTATACCCTAAAATATTAGCCCCACAGGCAATAACGTCTCTATTTAACACCATTTATTACTGATTTTCGTGATCCCCTCCCTGCCTACCGTACATCCAGTTGTCGTTCCCCATCGTAAGGATAGATATCGACAACAAGTCCATTTTGGAATTAAACTTTCCAAAATGGACGGGTTGATTGTTCGAAAATTTGACGCGAATGCGGTATAAAAAGCAAAAAAACGCATATCTGGTGCGATATCTCAAAGTTCAATGGAGTTGGCATAATTTTTGAAACAATAGCTAATACGATAGTCGGTTAACTTAATAAATCATTGGGTCAAAATTTGGAAGAGAGAGATTGTATTGCGGTTGTTCGCAGCTCTTCCGGACAGATGTTGGGGGGATTACGCATTTATTAAGGATATCTTTAGCTGATAAATAAGGAAATGAACATGTCAAAAATGAATTGCTGGGAATTCAATATGTGTGGAAGAGAGCCTGGTGGCGATAATGTGTCTGAATTCGGAATATGCCCGGCTGCGCTTGAAACGAGCATCGATGGTTTCAACCAGGGCAAGAGAGGAGGGCGTGCCTGCTGGGCGATTTCAGGAACATTTTGTGAAGGAAAAGCGCAGGGTAAGTTTGCAATTAAACTTAACGATTGCAAACAGTGTAGCTTTTTCAAATTGGTTCAAATGCAGCAGGGATGTAAATTCCAAGACACCCGGGAAATCCGCCGGGCACATATATTGGGAAATTTGAAACGTTTGGTAGGAGAAAAATACAAAGACCATTTAAACCTGGCAATTAGACCTCTCAAGGGACGGTGGGAAAATACACCAAAAGCCAATTGTTGGGAGTTTATGGAATGCGGAAGAGAGCCGGGCGGTGATTTCGTAGATGAATTGGGCGTATGTCCCGCTGCGGAGGACGCTGCATTTGAAGGTGTTAACGAGGGCGAGAAAGGTGGGCGTGTCTGCTGGGCAGTATCGGGGACCCTTTGTCTTGGAAGAGTGCAAGAAGGATTTTCATCAAAACAATGCGACTGCGAACGGTGTGACTTTTACCAATTGGTACAACTGGAACAGGGGAATAATTTTTTAAAGACCAGAGAAATCAGGCAGCAGTATACACTTAAGAAAAAAGAGCTCCATTTATGTAAGTACCCTGAAAGAGATCGAGCGAAAAATGTAAACCACAATTCAACCGGCGTCATAATGTTATGGGGTTGAGGTTGACACCATAACCCCTTGAAGGTGTGTTGGTCGTATCTCTGCAGGAAACGTTCAAAATCCAGTCCGAAGAGGGCATACTTATTGCCGCCCTCACCCACATGACGGCCTGTGCCCCAGGTCAAAATGGGATCAAGTCTACTATTGACCCATGAAAACCCAAAGATTATATATTGCAGTAAGTCACGTTTATTTAGAACAGAATATCCCGGAGTATGGCATTATGTTAAAGGGAATGGGAATGTTCGCGCTGCGCTGCTTTCGCCGCTGGAAAGCTTTGCATAAGGTATTGCCTGGAAACTCGTTTGACAAATAAGCCTTTATATTTATTAATAAAAACCATTATATCTACTGGGTTCACGCTTATTGCTTTTGCGGCAAATTCAGTGCTGTGCCGATTGGCCTTGGGCGAAAGAACCATCGATGCTTCTAGTTTCACCGTAATACGTCTGCTGTCCGGCGCTATTGTTCTTTTAGTCATCCTAAAAATCAACCGCAATAAAAATAGCTCGCCCATTAAAGGGAGCTGGCCTGCCGGTTTTATGTTATTTCTTTATGCTGTTACATTTTCTTTTGCCTATATTACTTTGGACACAGGAACCGGGGCCGTCATTTTGTTTGGCTCAGTTCAGATAACGATGATATTGCTGTCTATAATTTCGGGAAATCGATTGCATATAACTGAATGGATAGGTGTATCAATTGCATTCATTGGATTTGTATATCTGGTTTCACCTGGAGTAACCTCACCGTCAGTCATAGGTTTTTCTTTTATGACAATAGCCGGTATCGCTTGGGGTATTTATTCCCTTAAGGGGCGAGATTCTGTAAATCCACTTATGGATACGACCTATAATTTTTTACGTACCATTCCATTTGTTATTGTTTTGGCGATCATGGCGATTCAAAACACCCATTATTCGACTGAGGGGATATATTTGGCTGTATTGTCAGGTGGCATTATGTCTGGAATCGGTTACACAATATGGTATATCGCACTCGGTGGACTTTCAGCCACCCAGGCTGCGGTGGTTCAACTGTTGGTTCCCGTAATCGCAGCTTCGGGGGGGGTTATATTCCTTTCTGAGAAAATCACTCTCCGTCTAACACTTTCAGCCATAATGATACTCGGTGGCATTCTAATGGTCGTCTGGGGGCGATATTATTTTGTCCACTTAAAGTTAAACAGGAATTAGATTAGCACCCGTATTGCGGTCATAACGTATTTATGACGATAATTTTTCATTTTCGACACAAAGGATAGAATTTTCCTGTCTCAAACCAGTCAGTCTTGCAGAAACTGCTTCTAATTAAATTGGGGAACCGGCAGCTTTTTTTTCTTCATCTGTTTAATCAGATCAGGAAGTTGTTTTTGTGCAGCCCATAGTCGCAACGTCTGCCGATAGTCGTCGGCAGGAAATCCCAGAACCGTTTTTCCCGGCGCCACATCACTTATGACGCCGGCATTTCCACCAAGTTTAGCCCCGTCACCAATGGTCACATGATCTTTAACTCGCGAACCTCCTCCTATCATAACGCCATCACCTAAAGTTACGGATCCAGCCAACCCGGACTGACCGGCCATCACACAGGATCGGCCAAGTTTGCAATTGTGGGCGATTTGAATAAGGTTGTCTATTTTCGTTCCGTCGCCAATCGATGTCGCGCTAAATTTACCCCGGTCAATACAACTGCCTGCTCCAATTTCAACTCTATTTCCAATCTTAACCGTACCGATTTGTGGGATCTTGGTCAAGCTTCGACCATCGGGTGAGGGTCGATAACCAAAGCCGTCGGCTCCAATTGTAACATTCGGATGTATGATACAATAATTCCCTATCCAGCACCGTTCACGAATAACCGTACCGGACCAAATAATCGTCTGACTGCCGATAGTGGAGTCATCCAGTACGGTGACATTAGGATAAAGCTTGGTGTTCATACCGATAACAACACGGGGTCCAATATAACAGCCAGCCCCGATTGTTGCACCCTCACCGATTTTTGCTGTTGGGTCAACCACCGCCGTTGAATGTATACCGGGCTCACATTTCGGAAGCTCCGGCTCAAACAGTTGAAGGGCTGATGCCAGAGCAAGATCGGCATCGGCCACACGGACAAGTGCCCGGTTCTTTCCGGGTTCGATATCTAAGATGTCATTGACAATTGCGGCGGAAGCATGTGACTGGTCCCATAATTTTATGTATTTCTTCTCCCCAATAAACGTTAGCTGGTTTATTGTTGCCTCGGATATTTGTTCTACACCTGTGATCATGATCGTCGGGCTGCCGATAAGTGTACCGTGTAAGGCTTGATTAATATGTTCTGTTGTATATTGCTTCATAATTGCTCCTGAATAGCGTCCTGAGTGTTGCATTAATTTTTCCGGGTAAGGATTTTCGATCGGACTTTGTTGAGGTTTAAGGTTTGATGATAGCGAATCGGGAAGGTATAAATTCAAACCAAATAAAAGGGCATCCCCTTAATATTAAAAGGAATGCCCTTTTTACTCAGAACAACAAGATTAAATCACAGTGACATTTGCAGCGGCAGGACCTTTTTGTCCTTGCTCTATGTCAAAGGAAACTCGGTCGCCTTCATTGAGGGATTTAAAACCGTCTGCATTGATTGCAGAATGATGAACAAACACATCCGCTCCGTCTTCCTGCTCAATGAATCCGAACCCTTTATGGTCATTAAACCATTTAACAGTTCCATTGGTCATGATAACATCCTCCTTTCTTAAAAATTTTCAACGTCACAAACTGGAGGTGCCACTTTGACAAATGGATTGTTCCTTCAGAGAGAAACCGTCCCGCAGATTAAGCAGGACTTAATTGATTAAAGACATAATAATCATTATTTAGAAAGAAATCAATCTAATCGTTTGTTTTTTTTAAAAAAATGGGGAGGTGCGTATTTAAACATGCAAAAACGAAATGTTAAGCGAAAACAAAAAAAGCTTCTATCCACTCTGTTTTAATATTTCTCTGAATTATGCCGATAGCCCATCCCATTTTTCGTAAAAATGTTACGTTCAAGTTTGGATTTTGATGTGTGAAGGTTTTTACAGCCTTTCGCACCTTTACTCCGTTTTTCAAATTAAAAAAACAACGTTGAATTCGACCAGTTTTTCTTTTTCGGAATGAACAAGGATCACCCCTTTAAATAAACACCATTGCCAACACTCTTGACCTTGCCCTGCTTCTTAAGCTTGTAAACAACATTATGAATCTTCTTTTGGTTAAATCCGGTCTTTTTCATGAGTGCAGCACTATCAGCGCCCTTCCTGGATCTGTTGATAATATTAAGAACCGTATCAACTGCGGTTGCGGGCTTTTTTGCAGCAACGTTCTTTGCGGCGGGTTTTGTAACAGTCACCTTCTTTGCCGGTTTTGTTTTGACGGTTTTCGCCTTCGGTTTTGCAAGTTTATCCAAGGCGACAATTAATCTATCAACATGTTTAGCAATTTTATTGAGTTCTCGGATTACAGCCTGCAGATTCTTTTTAAGGTTTATTGTTACGTTATCCTCCCCCTTTATAAGTTCAAAGATTTTCCTACTGGCAGGTACTTGTTTAATCCGATATTCCAATTTAAGCGCATCACTTTTCGTCATTTTAAAACTGGCACCAACCAATTCGATTGGCCGCCGAGATCTTGTATATTTGGCGCCTTTACCTGAATTATGCGCTGCCAACCGGTTTCTCAGATTATTGGTTATCCCGCAATACAAGGATTCATCAGAGCACCGAATCAGATAAACAACCCATTGTTTTTTAATCATTTTTCAGTTTCACTCCAGACCGTCTTGCATATGCGAAAAAATTAAAATGGGGCAATTTAATTGCCCGCCAATCGGCTTAGGATACCCTTCTTTTTAGGTTTAGGTTGGGGAAGACCGATGTGTTTACAGATAACACTTTCGAGTTTTTCATCTGAGACATCGGAACCTTCAACCACGATTTCTTCTCCTACCATAACGGCAGGAGCGACCGGCAGGTCACGCTCAAAATACTCATCGGTGCTATATTCTGCTTTGGGTTTTGATATGGTTTCGATTTCAATGTCGTACTTTTCGCCCAGCCTGGGCATCATCTTTTTAAAATGCTTTCACGGCTTTCCATTGGGCTCATTGAGAAAGAATCTGACTTTGAGCATCCTTCCCTCCTTTTTGAAGGTTGTAAAATTCTTTAAGGATTTACTCCTTTGGGTTCATTGGATTCATGGCAGAATCCTTTATTGCTCACTAAAGGCGTTTTTTCGCTTCCGCCATTCGGATCAAAAATTGACTCGCCGGTAGAAAATCCACCAGGCGAAGGTCGCTTCGTTCATTTCCCTGGCGATCTAAAAAAACAACTGTCGGGACCCCTTTGACCTTATATTCCTTTAACAGATGTTCATGAATCGGATTCTCCTTACGCGTGAGGTCAACTTTGATCATGATAAAATTCTGTTTTGCCTGTTTAACAATTACGGCATCATGAAAGGTGATCTCTTCGAGTTCGCGGCAAGGACTGCACCAGTCAGCAAAAAAGTCAATAATTACAGGCTTCTTGTATTTTTTCGCATCTTGCAAAAGTTCATTGGAATAGGGTTGCCACGTCACGCCAGGTCCCTGCATGATCCATGATCCTATAAGTATCGTAGTAATAGCTATGCTTATAATGACAATACCGTTCCTGATCCAATCAAATGCTCGAAAGCTCGCTTTTGTCCTGTCGATCCATCCTAAGTGGAGCCCTGCTGCAAAAGTCACGGCTGCTAATAAAAGGATTCCTACCGTTCTGGGCAAAATAGGTCTAATGAAATGGGCAGCCATCCCCACCAATACCCATCCCATGAATTTTCTGACCCAGATCATCCATTCACCGGAGCGCGGAAGTTTATCGATCTGTCCTGAAAATATGGCCAGAAAGAAAAGAGGCAGACCAAGGCCGAGGCTTAAGGTAAAAAAGACGATGAATCCCAGCCACGGGCTGCCCATGCTTGCTACCCAAGTCAGCAATCCTAATACAAAGGGACCGATACAAGGAGCTGCCACCACTCCCATCGTTAACCCCATGAACAACGTCCCCAAATAGCCTGCATAGGATTTTGATGCAGCCTCCATGAGGCCGCTGGGTAGTCGCAATTCCCAGAAACCAAAAAGACTGGTAGCAAAAACAATCAAAATCGCAGCCACCGCAGCAAGCACTATAGGGTTCTGAAGCATGGCACCCATAAGACCGCCAGTCAGGGCAGCAGTTACACCAAGT